>JAABUN010002833.1_pt1 | contig 29084 bp, 21 predicted proteins | sample 5559311 | NCBI WGS metagenome assembly JAABUN01 (sample SAMN10711877, study PRJNA513370) | rock metagenome | isolation source: Antarctica rocks | place: Antarctica: Victoria Land, Siegfried Peak sud | reverse complement strand
CCGCTGGCGCCTCCGCTGGCGCCTCCGCTGGCGCCTCCGCTGGCGCCTCCGCTGGCGCCTCCGCTGGCGCCTCCGCTGGCGCCTCCGCTGGCGCCTCCGCTGGCGCCTCCGCTGGCGCCTCCGCTGGTTCGAGCATTGCTGCGTCCAACGGTGGCACGGCCTCGAACGGTGGGACGACCACCGGTGGTAGCACGACCACCGGTGGTGGCACGACGGTCTCGACCGGCGGCACGGCCGGCACGGGGAGTGGTTCTGCCACCTCCCTGCCAAACACCGGTGCCGGCGACTCCGGCTCGGGCTCCTCGATGACCTGGGCGCTGTTCGCCCTGCTGGCCGTCGTCGGTGTCACCGCCGCCGGTTTCGGTCTGCGCCGCCGCACCGTCTCGTCCAACCCCTTGTCATCCAGGTAGGTGAGGCTGCGCGGGAGTGCGTGACGCTACCCGGAGCAAGGACCCGTACAGACAGACCGGCCGGGAGAGATCCCGGCCGGTCTGTCCCGTTTTCAGGCCCTCTCATGTCTCGTGATGTCTGTCCTCCAGGGGACGAATCATTGCCCGTCAAGCCGCAGCGTCCTGCCTGACCGGTCCGGTTCCGGGCCTCAGGAGGAACGTCATCAGCGAGAATCAGGAGACGATTCGTTCTTGGAGTGTGTTGCCAAATTGACAATGGGTAATTCGTCCCGTGCTATCGACATAGGTACTATTTTTAGCACACATTGTCTATTTAGTTCATACACTAAAGGTGCAGGCTTTCCGGGGGGAACATGCCCGCACGACGATAGTGCCCTGGGAGGGTAATACATGCGCAAACTGCCATCGATACTTCGCGCAATCACAGCTCTTACGCTGATGATTGCGATGATTGCCGGGGTCATCTCCACCCCGAGCGCCAGCGCCCAGCAGGCGGCGCTGCCCGGCACCGGCACCGTCGGCGTAGCGGTCACCGGGTCAGTGGACTTCGCGAGTCCGGTGAGCGACGCCTCGGTCGCGCTCTTCACCGATGCCGCCTGTACCGTGTCTGCGGGAATCACCGGCTCCGTGACGCTTCCCGGCGCCGGCTCCGGGGTGGTGGGCGTATCGCTGACGCCGACCAGCGCTGGCGACTTCTTCATCGGCGTCTCGGCGACTGCCGGGGCCGCTTCGCTCGGAAGTGTCTGCCAGGCGATCACGATCGACGATGGCATCGTCATCGCGCCGATCGCCCCAACCGCGACGGTGACGGGCGGAGCCACCGTCGGTGACGCGGTCACGGTCAACGTCGGGCTCATCAACCCGGATGCGGTCCTCGTTACGGACCTCACTGCGACGCTCTTCGCCGATGCCGACTGCATGACCGTGATCGGTGCCTCCATCGGCGTCGATGTCGATGGCAACGCCACCTTCGCGCCGATCGACACGGCCGGCACCGTCTTCGTCGGTGTCAACGCCACGGTCGGTGACGACCCGTTCAGCTTCCTCGGCTGCACCGCGATCACGATCGCGCCGGTTGACGTCCTGCCGATCGCTCCCACCGCGACGGTGACGGGCGGAGCCACAGTCGGTGACGCGGTCACGGTCAACGTCGGGCTCATCAACCCGGATGCAGTCATCGTCACGGACCTCACCGCGACGCTCTTCGCCGATGCCGACTGCATGATGGTGATCGGTGCCTCCATTGGCGTCGATGTCGATGGCAACGCCACCTTCGCGCCGATCGACACGGCCGGCACTGTCTTCGTTGGTGTCAACGCCACGGTCGGTGGCGTCCCGTTCAGCTCCCTCGGCTGCACCGCGATCACGATCGCGCCGGTTGACGTCCTTCCGATCGCTCCCACCGCGACGGTGACGGGCGGCGGTACGGTCGGCTCGCCTATCGCCGTGGCCGTTGGAATCAGCGATCCGGATGGGGTTCTGGGCGATGCGGTGACGGCAACCCTGTTCCTCGGTAGTTGTGGCGAGGGCGGAGCGGCTGTTGGACCGGCGGTTAGCGTCGGTGCTGATGGCGCGGTCACCTTCCCGGCCGTAACCGGAGCGGGAACCTTCTCCGTCATTATCAATGCTGGAGCCGATCTCGACTTCGCATTCCTCGGCTGCACAAACATCACGATCGCACCGTCGGTTCCCGCCGGGAACGTCCCCGGTGATGGCGACCTGATCATCATCAAGGTTGCCGCTGGCACGAATGTCCCGCTCGAGGGCGCTTGCTTCGACGGCGGAACGATCGTCCCGGGCGCCGACCTGGATCAGAGCATTCTCAGCCAGGTGGGTCCGCTGCTGGCCACGATCAACCTCGACGCCGGTGACCTTGGCTGCACCGACGTCGATGGCGAGATCGTCGTCCAGAACCCGGTGGGCGACCTCCTGAGCGGGCTGAACACTCTGTCGCCGTTGCTCACGCTGCTTGGCACGACGCCGGAAGAAGTCGCTCAGAACATCACGCTGACCGTCACGCTGAACGAGAGTGAAGCGCCGGACGGCTTCGAGCCGCCGGTCAACGGCATGGTCACGGCCGTGATCAACCTCGGCGACCTGCTCGGTGGCGACGGCATCACCATCGAGAACACGCCGATCACTGACGCCTCGGCGTCGGCGTCGGCCAGCCAGTCGGCGTCCGCCTCGGCCAGTCAGTCGGCGTCGGCGTCGGCCAGCCAGTCGGCGTCCGCCTCGGCCAGTCAGTCGGCGTCTGCCTCGGCGTCCCCTTCCGTCGTGGGCTGCTCGGTCGTCATTACTGGAGCGATCCAGGAGAGTGCTGACCGTGCCGGCGAGTACGACTACTTCTACGACTTCGTCCGGACTGACGAGGAGAACGATATTCGTCTCGCCGGTGTGGGGGAGCAGACCTTCTTCGTCGCGTACTTCGACGGCGTGGAACTTGTGGAGTTCAGCAAGGGGTCGACTGACGAGAACGGCATGGTCACGCTGACGACGCCGGTCAACCAGTCGTACTTCATCTTCGAAGAGAACGACTACAACGATGTGTACGGGTCCGCAGACTTCATGGCCGGCGACTGCCCGAACTTCTTCGTGATCGAGTATGTCGAGGACATCGACGCCTCGGCGAGTGCCTCGGCCAGCGGTTCGGCTCAGGCCAGCGGTTCGGCACAGGCCAGTGGCTCCGGTCAGGCCAGCGGTTCGGCTCAGGCCAGCGGTTCGGCTCAGGCCAGCGGTTCGGCTCAGGCCAGCGGTTCGGCACAGGCCAGCGGTTCGGCTCAGGCCAGCGGTTCGGCTCAGGCCAGCGGTTCGGCACAGGCCAGCGGTTCGGCACAGGCCAGTGGCTCCGGCAACACCGCCTCTGAGCGACCGGCGCGCCCCAGCGTCGCCGCAACCACTGGTGGTGGGACGACGGTCTCGACCGGCGGCACCACGGCGACGGGTGGTGGCGTCGCCACGACCCTACCGAACACCGGTGCCGGCGATTCCGGCTCGAGCTCCTCGATGACCTGGGCGCTGTTCGCGCTGCTGGCCGTCGTCGGTGTCACCGCCGCGGGCTTCGGTCTGCGCCGCCGCACCGTCTAATCGCCCCCCGTCACCGCAGCAGGTGAGGGGACCCGGTAACGGGTAACCGCACCAGCACCAGTGGACAACGCGAACGGCTGGTTCAGGATCTTCCTGGACCGGTCGTTCGCGTTGTTGTCGGTCATATTCGTATTGCGCTATCCAGGCGGTCCATTCCTGTCGTGGGCGTCCATGGGACGCGGAAGGTTCTCGCGTCGTAAGTTGGCGCCGAACAAGGGGAGGGAAAGGCACTGGATTCGCGTGGGTCGCTTTTCCGCCTTTCCAACTGGGGACGACGATTGACGCCACGGGGAATGCGGAAAACCATCGGTGGTCTGAGTGACTCGCAGGCGGGACATGGAGCTGGTGAGAATGATGGACGTGTCCGTCGAGCGGTCGGTTCTCCACTATTGCCTGGCGGCGATACCCGGCCCTGGCGGCGATACGCGTCCTTCAGGGCAGGCGACGCGCAGCGAGTTCGATCGCGACCTGGAGTGCCCTTGCGATCCAGCTGACTGGATCCTGCTCGCTTACCCGTTTTCCTGCCCATCGCGCCCGGAATCTGGTTTCGTTCAGGTTCGTCGCGGCGAACGGTGAACTTCCCTAGGAGCAATGTGGAGCCGCGGCAACACGTCAGGCGGAGCTGGAGACCAATCTACGGTTCTGACGTCAGTACCTCATTGCGTTCCGGACGACCGACCAGATGATTTGGGTCAGCCAGCCATGGAAGTCGTCCCGCACTCCCAGCAGACTCCGGCCAGAGGTTGTCCGGACGGACTGTCCTGCCTTCGGCACGACATCACCATCCGTCCGGACCAGGTGACCGGATTTAGTGACCGGACACTCGGAGCGCCGTGTCCGGTCAGGCACCAGAGCGACAGAGAGGCAGCTCGCGGGGGCGGCGGGTGCTTGTTTACGCTTCCCCGCGAGGGTTGAGTTCGCTGACTCTCACCGGCTCGTAAGGGAACGGAGGATCAGCGTGAGTGGGCAGTGCCGGTATACTGAGCCTATGGACATCCGCAACCCACCACGCCAGCGCCCCTTGTCTGGCCAGGGGAGATCGACCGTGGAACGCTCACTCGTCGCCTTCGCCCGAACCCTGGCGACCGCGCTGCTCCTGTTGGCGGTGCTCGTCAGTGCCGGTTTCGGGCCGGGCAGCCGGACGCTCGCCGCTCAGATCGCGGGTCCCAACGTTGCCGGAACGATCGTCCCCGGCATGATCACCATCCAGGGCATCGTCGCCCAGGACAACGATCGGGCTGGAAGCTACGAGTACCTGATCGACATCACGGCCTCGGCCGATGTCGCCGATGGCTACCGGATCGCGGGCGCCGGCGAGCAGACCTACATCGCGGTGGATTCGACCACGTTCGAGGACATCGACGTTGCTTCCACCGACGCCAACGGTATCGCGGTCCTCGATGGCGAGGTCGGCGCCAGCTTCTACATCTATGAGATCAACGATGTCGACGGGGGAGGCATCCCAATCGGGACCGACGACCTGTTCGTGCCCGCCGATGACCCTAACCCGGCGATCTCACTGACCGGTATCTTCTATGTCGCCGGGCCGGAGCCATCGGTTGACCCGTCCATCGTGCCGTCCGTCGAGCCCAGCGTCGCGCCATCGACTGAGCCGCTGCCCTCTGGCACTGTGACCGGGACGATCCTGCCGGATGCGATCAGCATCCAGGGCATCGTCGTCGAGGATCCGGTCCGGGCTGGCGAGACCGATTACCTGATCAACGTGACGTCAACGGCCGAGGTGGGCGACTTCCGAGCCGCCTTCGCAGGTGAGCAGACGTATCAGGTCGTCGATCTGAAAACCAATCAGGTGATCGACACCGGCAGCACCGACGCCAATGGTCAGGTCGTCCTCGACGGTGAGGTCGATGCCGCGTACTACGTCGTCGAGGTGAACGACACCGGCGCGATCCCCGGCACCGACAGCCTGTTCTACGCGGCCGGCGATCCGAACGCCTTCATTGCCCTGACCGGCATTATCTACGTCGCTCAGGTGGTGCCGTCGCCGAGTCCCGTCGTCAGCGCCTTACCGAGTCCCGTCGCGAGTGCCTCGCCGAGTCCCGTCGCGAGTGCCTCGCCGAGCCTGGTTGCATCCGTGAGCCCGGCCGCCAGTCCGAGCGATGTCACCAGTCCGTCAGCCTCCAACGTGGCGAGCGCCTCCGCCGACGCGTCACTGGCACCGTCGCTAGCCGCGTCAACCGCCCCGTCATCGGCTGACCCGTCACCCACTGATCCTGCCGCGAGCGCCTCTGGCCAGGCCGTCAGTTCCGCGCCGGGCGCCGTCGTGGCGGGCGACGGAATCGCCGGACCCAGCGCCGCGTCCAGCCGACCGGCTGCCCCGGTGATCAGCGACCGCGACGACATCGGCACCTTGCCCAACACGGGCGCTGGTATCGGATCTGACTCTTCATCGATAGCCCTGCTGGTCTCATTGCTGGCCGTCGCGTCCCTCATGATCGTCGGGACCGCGATCGCGCTTCGCCGCCGCGGCGCCTGACCGGACCTGGCCCGAACCCTCGCTGGCACGTCGGATCGTGGTCCACATGACCTCTCGTGTGACCTGGTGAGGCTGCCCGGCAGGCAGCCGGACGACGCGCCCCAGGCGATGTTGCCCACCAGGCATTGAGCCCGCCGGCGTGGGTTGCCTCGCCGTCAGATTGGCGGTCACGCGTGCGGCGGTCTCGCTTGGCCGTTGCCGCTGGAATCAGTGCGCCCAACGAGAACCGACCACGTATCATGGAGCCGAACATTCCCATTCCAGATTGTCGACAGGAGCGTCCACGACTGATGCGGCGATCCCCATGGCCTGGCCTTGACGGGCGACAGTTCAGGTCCGGACTGGCAGTGGTGCTGGTCATCGTCACCCTGCTGGTGGTGCTGACGGCGATGCCCGTTGGGGTGAGCGCTGATCAGCGGTCCGATCGGCTGGTGACGGTTGAGCCGGCTATGGGCCAACAGCAGTTAGCTGGAGCCTCCCCAGTGGGGTCCGATGCCAGCCGGTCGCCTGCGTCCGCAGCGGGAGAAGGCGGAGTCGCTGGCAGCGCTTCGAACTTCGCCTCCGGCTCGGGCGTGCCAGCGGCCGCCAGCCGACAAATGCGGTCATCCGTCGTGGCGTCACGGTCAGCTTCAGATGCTCCATCGCTGTCCCCCGCGCTGGATTCGGCGCTCGCGACCGATACGGTCTCGCTGTTCGGCTTCGTCTGCGACGACCCCGAGGGCGCCGATCGGGTCGTCTACAGCCGAAACCCGGCGATGGAGGATCCAACCGACTCCTGCCGGCCGGCCCGCTCCGGCGAGATGACGATCGTCGTGACCGACCCGGCCGACCTCAGCGTCCGCTACGACAGCGTGCAGACCGGGCCGGACGGGTACGCCAATGCCGTCGTGCCGGTCGGCCGACCATTCGTCCTCGCCATCACGGGTGGCGAGGAGCCCGTTACCCGGCGGAACATGTCCCCGGTCTATCGCTTGAACGAGCGGGCCGACCTGCGCGAGCCGCTCTCGGTCAGGGTCTTCCAGGTCGCTGGCGGCGAAGTCAGCGGGACACCCGTCGCCAGTGACCAGACGGGGACGCCGACCGGCAGCGGCACTCCGGGCAACACCGCCACCAGCCAGTCGATCATGATCCAGGGACTGATTTGCGTCTCGGAGACCCGGGCCGGAATCTACGACTACCTTCCCGGCGCCGACCCGCCGGACCTCGATCAGGACCAGTGCCGCCGCGCGACCGTCGACGAGATGGAATTCCTGCTGCTGGACAACGAGAACCCTTCTCGGCTCTATGACGATCAGACGACTGGGATCGACGGCACCGTGGTCGCCAACGCCCCCATCGACCGGTCGTTCTTCGTCACCGAGTTCGGTGATGACCCGGGCATCGAGACCGGGTTGCCCGGTGGCTCGGCGGCGATCACCATCCCGGCCGACCCGGCCGGTCGCCAGCCAGTCGTGCTGACGGTCGTCCGGAACGTCGCCCCCGGCGCACTCGATCTCCCGGCGGGGACGATGATGCTGAGCACGGTCGTCTGCCCACCCCCGGCCGGGCCGGAGTCGTTGACGGTGCTCGGACCGGCCGCGACGATCCTGATCCGGCCCGAGAAGGCGCCAACGGGAACACCGCAGCCCGGCAGTGGCGACGGCTGCGAAGAGGCGACCGGCGAGTATCGAATAGCCCCGTACGGCGATGAGGCAGTGGACCCGGTCGAGGTCAGCGACGGCGCCGCCGACGGAGCGCTGATCGTTCCGCTGCCGGCGACGCTCACGCTCGATGGGACGAGGGTGTTCGACGCGTACCGGATCACCGAGACCAGCACGGGCCAGACGGCGACCTTCGACATCCAGGAAGGCGCGTATACCTCACTGCGGATCGTCCTGGTGGATCGGCCGGCCACACCGGTTGCGGACGACGAGACGGTGACCGATCCTGACGCGGCCACACCCGAACCTGGCCCGTCGGGTGCGGACGATGGACCCTCGGAACTGCCCGGCACCCCCGGCGCCACGGGTGGTCAGGCGACCGGCGGACCTGATCCGACCGTGCCGGCGACCGCCCCGGCGACAGCAACGCTGGACGAGACTGGGTCCGGCGGCATGTCGACCTCGCCGGTCCGGCTGCTCTGGGCTGCCCTGGCCGCCCTCGCGATCGGTATCTTCCTGGCCGGAGCCTGGGTGCTTCGCCGGCCGGGACATCGCTGGCGCCGCCGGGCGGGGTCGTGAGGCACCGGGCGGCCTGGCTCGTGGTGCGGCCCATGCGGCGTCGGGAGCGGGAACCGGGATCGTGATCGGGTCAGCCTGACCAGTCGCTGGTGTTGACGATCCATGGCCCAGCGGCAACCCAGCCCAGTAACGCCACGATGGCGAGCGCGTCCAACCGTGGGAGCAGCGAGATGGTGTACAAGGCGACACGGGAGGTCGTGCAGCGGGTGATGCCGCTTCTGGACCAACTGGCCGGACAGACCATCGACAAGGCGCGGCTGCTGCAATACCTCTCCGCCCGGGCCGGAGCCGACTGGGGCGTCCTGCGAATCGTCGGGGATCGGGTCGCACCGGACGGCGACCCAGGTGAGGGCGACCGCCTGTTCACGTTCCGGGATGTCGCGTCGGGGTCGGAGTACGACCTGCGCTACCCGGCCTGCCTGCCAGAGCATCTCGACGCCCTCGTCCGCGACGAGTACAAGCGGCTCGCGGTGGACCGGCCGCTGACGAGCATGGCCCGGCCGCTGTTCGAGTGGCTCTACGCCGACAGCTTCTGCGCCTTCTGTCGCTGGCAGGGTGCAGAGTACGACCCGTTCCACCGGGAGTGCTGGTTCGCCGGCAGTCCGGTCAACTTCGAGGCCGCGCCACGTCCCTGAGTATGCCCCCTGGTTCGGGTCTGACTGCCGGGATGTCGGATGATCCGGCAACCGTCAGTGATTCAGGATATTGCGTTGTCTGATGAACGCCGATGGCTCAGCTGCTGGTCAGCGCCCAGGTAACACAAGCTGCGGGGCCAGCACCGGGTCGAGTTCCTCGATCAGGGCGCCAAACAGCTCCGTCGCGTTGTGGGTCCGGTCCGCGATCGTCGTCGGTAGGCACATATGGTACGTGCCGGTTGGTAGCACACCGCAGCCGCCGAAGTAACGCAGCATCAGGAACTGCACGACGACCTCCTCGCCGGCGTGGGCTGACGGCAGACGGGTCCACCACGAGAAGCCGCCGACCGCGTCCAGCTTCTGCCGGTCGAACAGCAGGTTGGCCCCGCCGACCCAGGCGATGTGGTACCGGAGCGTCTCGCCGTTGGGTGCCAGCCGCCGCTCAATGTGAAGCGGGTTGGCGGCATTGTTGATCGGCACGCGGTCCCACGGGATCGTCTCGGGCGTGAACGGCTCGGGCACGACCGGTCCGTCCCAGAGCTCGATGCCTTGCTGATGCGGCCGGACATCGTCCAGGAACTGAAGCCCGACGGCCGGGCAGCCGACGAACCCGCAGCCCTCGCTTTGCAGGACGCCGAGCATCCGTTCCAGTACCTGTGGATCGAGCGCGACATCGTCATCGAGATAATGGACGTACGGGGCACTGGACTGGTCGAACAGGAACTGGCGCTGCTGAGCCATCCCCTGCCGCGGGAAGTTGTGATGGATCGTGACCGCGTGGCCGCGCCAACGCAGGGCACCGACCAGCGTCTGGATCTCGAGGGAGTCCGTGTAGCGCTCGTCCTCGTCGGTCTGGTCGGAGATCGTGACATCGAAGTCGCGGAACGTCTGGCCGAGCAGGCTCGTCAGGACGATCGCCAGCGCGGTCTTCCGGCCAAAGGTCGGAATGAGGACGTTGACCAGAACCATCGTGTTGCCAGCCCTTCGGAGATGTCCGGGCCGTGTCGGGGCCGGAAAAGTGGGATTGGACGACCGGCCAGAGCCGATGTCTCTCACTCTGTGCAGCAAGGGTGCCAGTGTCATGCGGGGTGGCGTCCTGCTTACGACCCGACCATAAATGGATCGGGCTCAGGAACGATGTCGCCAACGCTGTGGCCAAAGCCTCGATGGTCGTGATGGAAAGACGGATCGGATCGGTATCGCATCCTCACATCTGATTTTCTGCGGTGTCGCAATCTGGATCGCCCCTGGAACCTCGGATCGATCCGGTTATCGTCTCTGAGCCCGAGCCATTTATGGTCGGGCAAGCGCCGCAAACGACTCCTTTGGTGCTCTGCTTCGATCTCGCCTGCAGCGCAGCGAGCGGCGATGGCGCCTGCGAGCGCCGGACTCGCAAGCTTCGTCCCTACACGAAGGGCCGCGCGCCGGTCACATCGAAACGGGTTGAACCCGGGAGACCGGTTATCGCCCTGCGGGGCGATGGCGCTTGTGGGCGCCGATAAGGGCAAGCCCGTGATCCTGCGCCACGAGCCGCCGCGGAGGGCGGACGACCACACGGGTCGCCCCTATGACGGGGCTTTCGCCTGCCAATAGACCAGCAGGGCCCAGAGGACGAGCGGGATCTGGAACGGCAGCCGGCCCCAGGCGATGAGCTGCTCGCTGGTCCCGTCAGCGTCCAGAGCCATCTGGACGTTGGCCGGGAAGACGGCGACGAACAGCGCCGCCGCGGCCAGCCCACCGAGTCGCCGGGTCCGGGGGACGGCGACCAGCCCGGCTACCACCAGTTCGGCCACGCCGCTCAGGTGTGTCCAGAAACGCGGGTTCGGCAGGACGGATGGGACGATGCTATCGAAGAAGCCGGGCTGGACGACGTGCGCCACGCCGGTGAATGTGAGCGTCGCAGCCAGCGCCCAGGCCGCGACCGGTCGGGACATCGTGGGGCTCCTGATGTGAAAGCGAGGGATACCGCAGGGAGTCGGCGCTGACTCCCTGCGGCCGGATTGCGCTACATCTGGGTCGGCGCGGCGATCCCAAGGACGTCGAGGGCGTTGGACAGGGTCTGCCGGGTCGCGGCGACGAGGGCGAGGCGGGCCGTCCGCTGTGGCTCCTCACTCTGGATCACCGGGCAGGCGTGGTAGAAGTCGTTGAAGGTCTTCGCCAGCTCGTAGACGTACTGACAGATGATCGTCGGCCGGTTCTCGGCGGCGGCGCGCTGGATCCACTCCGGGTAGGCGGCGAGTTGCTGGAGCAGGTCCAGCTCGGCCGGCTCGACGACCGGGAACCGGGTCTCCGGCAAGCTGGCCACGATGTCAGCGTGCTCGACTTTGGCCCGCTCCATGATCCGGCAGGCGCGGGCGTGGGCGTACTGGATGTACGGTGCGGAGTGACCGTCGAAGCTGAGCGCCTCCTCGACGTCGAAGATCACGACCTTGTTGTTGTCTCGCGCCAGCATCGCGTACTTCAGCGAACCGATCGCGACCTGCTCGGCCACCTCGGCGGCTCGCTCCGGGGCGAGGTCCGGGTTCTTGTCGGCGATGATCTCGCTGGCCCGGCGCAGGACGAGGTCACGGACATCCTCGTAGAGCGGCGCGTTGCCCTTGCGGGAGGAGATCGCCCCCTCCGGCAGCGCGACGAACTCGTAGACGATGTGACCGGCCTTCTTCGCCTGCTCGAAGCCCCAGAGTTCCAGCACCTTGACGATCTGCTGGAAGTAGAGCGACTGCCGAACATCGACCACCCAGAGCGCGCGGTCGACGTGGTAGTCGTCGAACTTCAGTTTGGTGAGGGCCAGGTCCTTGGTCGCGTAGAGCGAGCTCCCGTCCGAGCGCAGGATCGGCAGCGTCCGGTAGGTCTCCGTCTCCAGCCCGAGCTTCTCGTCGATCTTGACGACCGGTAGCCCATCCGACACCTCGGCGATGCCACGATCGAGCAGCTCCTGGACGATCAGTTTGCCGGGCTCCTCGAACTGGCTCTCGAAGAACCAGACGTCGAACCGGGCGCCCAGCTCCGCGAAGATGCGGCGGAAATCGACCAGACTCCACTCCCGCGTCTCGTTCCAGAGCGCGACGAACGTAGGGTCCTGCGTTTCCCAGCGGCGCCAGGTGACGGCCATCTGCTCACGCCAGATCGGCTCGGCCGGCCACCAATCCTCGATGTGCTCGGCCAGATCCGTCCAGGTCGCGAGCCGCTCCTCAGGGGTCGTCGTCGGTTCGGCCTGCCCATCGATCAGCAGCAGCGGCTTGGGGTTCTCGACCTGATCGCGGAGGAAGTCCCCGATGATCGGCCAGAACGCGACGACGATGTTCGGGTCGCTGAGTTCGCTGTCCTTGATCTCGCCCGCGTGGGTGAAACGATGGAGGAAGTAGGCGACGTCCTCGCCGGTCTCTGTCGGGATCGACCGCCAGAGGTACTTCAGCTGGCGATCAATCCCGGCGATGAAGGCGTAGTCCTCCTTGCTCAGGAGGGTCATGAATTCCAGGACGGACTGGCGGTAGCGCAGGCGACGCTCGGACTCGGCGTAGAGTTCGCCCAGCCATCGGCCGCGCTGAACGATGTCGGTCGGCTCCTGTCCGTTGTGAAACTGCTCGTAGCACCATAGGCACTGGATGACGTGACGGCCGATGTCGCCGATGTACGTCGCGTCCATCACGCGGTAGCCGGCTCGGGTGAGGATTCGGCTGACCGCGACACCGAGGCTGGTGTTGCGGAGGTGACCGATGTGGAAAGCCTTATGAGTGTTGGGCTGGCTGTGCTCGACCATGACGAGTTCGTCGATCGCCGGACCCTCTCCGTAGTCCGCGCCGCCGCCGAGCACTTCTCCAAGCAGGCTAAGCGCCATTGCCGAGGCGTCGAACGAGATGTTGACATAGCCGTTGACGGCCTCGACGCTGCCGAAGATCACGTCCGGGTCGGCGAGCAGGGCGTCCCGGATCGACTCGGCGATCCGCTGCGACGCCTCGGGGATGCGCTCGTTGACCTTGCGCTTGAGGTCTTTCTTGGAGAGCCCCTCGGTCTCGCCGGCCGCGTCGAGTTCGGCAGTGACGACGTCCGAGGCCAGCGCCCTGGCGACGGTCGTTGCGGCGCCCCACGTTCCGGCGAACGGCAGTGAGCGCAGGTCGATGAAGCGGTCGGCGCCACCGGCGAGATCGAGCCCGACCATCGCCCGGCGGATCGCGTCGCGGGCCCGGACCTCCTCACGGGCGATGATGCCGGCGGGCTCGGCCAGAGCGACCGATGCCTTGGCCGGAGTCTGATCCGCTATCGCCGTGGTGGCCGCTTCGAGAAGGCTCGTCGTGATCTCGTCTGTCACTGCCGTGCCGTTGGGTCTGCCGCTCGTCATTGCCTATGTGTCCTCATCCATTGCTGAGCCCGACGTGATGTAGGGAAAGCTCGAATCGCCTACCTACTGGTCCGGTTCGTCCGGAGCCGACCCGATGGCGCACCTGTCAGTGAGCCGCTGGGTAGGGACGGTGGCAGGCCCTGTCCGCACAATGCTGCTGGGTCTATTGTGCCTTTTCGGGAGCGGGTTATGCTCGCGTGAGGCCGTTCTAGCAGCGATCTGGCCAATGATCGTGACATGTCATGACCATCGGTGCCCACAATTCGTCGGCGCGGTGGTGCCATGAGCAGGGCCGTCGGGGTCCGGCTGGGCACAAGCTGAAGTGGGGAGTGCGAGATGACGATACCAGTGCTGATCGTGACCGGGCCGGTTGGAGCCGGGAAGACGACGGTCGCGGCGGTGATCTCGGCCGAGCTGGAGCGACGCGAACTGGCCCACGCCTGGGTCGATGTCGACCAGCTTGCCCAGTGCTTTCCGCGTCCGTCCGACGACCCGTTCCACGCCCAGCTGGTGATCCGCAACCTGTCCGACATCTGCCGGAACTTCATCGCCGCCGGGGCTGGGCGGCTGATCCTCCCGTACGTGATCGAGGACGCAGCGGGACGGGCGGCGATCTGGGCGGCGATCCCTGACAGTGAGTTGACGATCGTCCGCCTGACCGTCCGGCCCGAGACCGTCGCCGCCCGGCTCCGGGGTCGGGAGTCCGGCGAGAGCCTGGAGTGGCATCTGCGCCGTGCTCCGGAGTTGACGGGGATCATGGAGCGCAACGGGATTGGCGATGTCGTCGTTGCGACCGATGACCGGATGCCAGAGGAGCTGGCGGTCGAGATCCTCGGACTGGTGAGGTGGTAGGGGTCGTTTGGTTGCGGCGAAGCCAACCCCTCTCCATCCACAGATGGGAGGGGCTTCATGCGGGTCGGCTTCGTCTTTCCCGCATCTCCCCGTCGTGCATAAGGGACGGACATCTCGTAGGGGCGACCCTTGTGGTCGTCCGGCCGCCGCAGCGGCCTTCGCCGTCAGGCGAGATCGTGGCCAATGACCAATGCGCTGGATACCAGGCAATTCGCCGGCGACGTCGTGTGACACCCAACAGGTGGTTCACCAGGTCACCGGCTATCGCCGTGCCGGGCGATGGCCGCCACGGCGCCCGGTCACCGCAAGCGGCTGACCCTGCGACGCTGGCCGCCGCGGCGGTTCGAGCGGGGTAACAAACCAGATGCCCCTCGTTCGTTCTCGTCCAGGAAGCACGAGCAGACGTCGATACGATGTGAGCTGTCCAACTTTGGACCGGTCGGTCACTGGTCGCCGCTTGCGAGGAGTCAGTCCTCAATCGGCTGGCAGTGGTCGAAGGCGACCGTGACGCGCTTCCAGTGACCGTCTACATGGACGAACTCAGGTGGCAGCATCGACTCCCGGAGCAGGTAATGGAGAACTCCGCGCAGGTTAATCGCTTCATCTGCGGCCCAGACGAGCCCTTTGGCCTTGCGCCGGGCCGTGTCGTCCCGTCCCACTGGTTGGGCGATGCCCGCGGTCCAGGCAACGCCGACGACAGGCACCTCCCGGGCAGGCAGGCCGGACACGCCGATCGTTGGGCAGAAGACCTCGATGTGATCGCTGGCGCCCGCCATGACGAAGTCGCGCAGGTCGTCGCCGCTGAACTCGACCTGGACCATCCGGGGAGCACGGCGCTTGACCCGGCTGACCGTCGCGGGGTGGATACGCAACTTCTGTCGCAGTCGTGGCTGGCTGGTCTCGGTGCTGGTCATCAAACCAGGCTTCTCGTGGGTAACCAGAAAGGTGACCGGGTCCAACGCGACACCATCCCCAACTGGTCGGAATCGCTTATGGATGGCGACTGGTACGGCGTCGACCACGCCAGGAGGACGCTGATGGCCGGGATCAATCGTATGCAACCGTGGGGCTGTCGTGAGCGGGAGCGGCTACCGTTCGGAACGTACAATAGTGCGGCGTGAGGTGTCAGACCTGTGCGACACGCTATCGGCGCGGCGAAGACGCCGTGCATGGAGCCCGCTTGATCGTCTGCCGGTGGCGGGGCCCAGGGATCATCACTCGTGGTTGTTTCAGTTCAGTCGTCCGTTGCCGTCGATGGTCTGTCCGACACGGCCAATCAGCAGTCCAGCGCCGCGGGGGTAAGTCCGGATGCCGGTCAATCGCCGAATCGTCTTCTGGCTGGTCCGGTCCAGCCGATCCTCGTCCCGCTCTGGTACGGCTGCGAGCGTCCCGGCGTCGACCAGGCGCCGGCGCTGATCGACGCGGCGCTCCGGCGGCGCTGGCAGGAGCGTGAGGACACCGTCCTCGCGGCCCGGCTGCGCGACTCCATCACCGTCGAGATCCCGGATGTGCCGGACGCCCTCGATCGGCGCAACCAGCATGACATGACGTTTCTGCCCGCCATCGCCGTCACCTCCGCCCGGCTCGCCGATGCCTCCGAGCAGGCCGTCGCGAGCGGGGCACTGGCCCTGACGATCGGCGGCGACCACGCCGTCGCGGCCGGCAGTCTGGCCGGGGCGGCCCGGGCCGTCCACCGGATGACCGGGCCGGACGGCCAGCCGGGTCGGCTCGGGGTGATCTGGATCGACACGCACGCCGACCTGAACACGCCGGACAGCAGTCCCAGCGGGCACATCCATGGTCTGCCCCTGGCGACTTCGCTCGGGATCGGTCCCCACGAACTCACCGTGCTGGCCGGTGGTCCACCGGCGGTCGATGCCGCCGATGTCTGCCTGATCGGCGTTCGCGACCTCGACCCCAGAGAGCGCCAGATCATCCGCGAACACGGGATCTGGACCCGGACGATGGAGGAATGGGACGACAACGGCATCCGCGACGGCGTCCTCTCGGCGATCGCCTACCTCCAGGCGCGCGGCGTGACGGCGGTTCACCTGTCGTTCGACGTCGACGTGATCGACCCGGTCGACCTACCCTCGACCGGCACGATCTGCCCGGGCGGCCTGACCAGCCGGGAGGCCGCCCGGGTGCTGCGGATGATCCGGGACGCCGAACTGCCGGTCGTCTCGGCCGACGTCGTCGAGCTGGACCCGACCCGCGATCATGACGACCTCTACCTCTGGACGACGACCATCCTGGTCGCGACGCTGCTCGGCGAGACGCAGCGCTGAGCTGAACTGAGCTGAGCCCCACAGGAATCGTTGCGATCCCGTATCCGGAAATGGATCGCCCCCCGGTATCCTGTCCAGGTTCGTGCTACCTGCTCCCGTCTCAACTCCGGAGGTATCAGGTGTCGGATTCCCTGATCCATCGCGTAATGGTAAGTCTGATGATCGCGGCACTGACCGCCGCGCTCCTGCCCGTCGCCGGTTGGACGCACACCGTTGTCGCCGGGAGTGACTCCACCGAGGAATCGGCTACTGTCACTGAGCAGGCGATCACCTATCGCGAGATCGATGGCGAGACGTTACTGCTCGACGCCTGCCTCCCCGCGGACGCCACGAACCCGCTGGCGGCGGTCGTCCTCGTCCATGGCGGCGGCTGGACCGGTGGGCAACGGGATGCCCCGCAGTGGGCTTCGCTCTGTGAAGATCTCGCCGGGCACGGCTACGCCGCCTTCACGGTTGACTACCGACTCGCTCCCGACCATCCATTCCCGGCGGCATTGGAGGATGTGCAGGCCGCCGTCGAGTGGCTCCGCCAACCCGATCAGGTCGACCGGTTCGGGATCGACCCGGACCGGCTCGGCATCCTCGGCGGCTCGGCCGGTGGCAACCTGGCCGGGCTGGTCGGGACGGCTGGCGACGGTGATCTCACCGATGGCGTCCGCGTTCGGGCGGTCGTCTCGCTTTCTGGCCCGATGATCCTGACCGAAGACCTGATCGATTCCGCGACTTCCCGGCAGATCGAGACGGCGCTGACCTTCCTTGGCTGTGACACGATCGACGACTGTCCGGCCGCCGAGGCAGCGTCGCCCATCAATGCTGTCGATTCAACCGACCCGCCCTTCCTGCTGGTCCATGCCGAGGACGACCCCGTCGTTCCGGTCGACCAGTCGGTCGTGATGGGGGAGGCGCTGGATGCGGCTGATGTCCCGAATGAAGTCGTCGTCGTCCTCGGGACGGCGCACGCAGCCCGTCTGCTCGACGATGACCAGCTGATGGACATGGTCTTCACGTTCCTGGATGACAACCTGGCGTCCTGAGCGATCCGTCGCGACACTGCTCCACGGGCCGCAGCAGTCGTCGGTGATGGGCTCATCGCGGGGTGGGCTTCGACGCCAGCAACCGTCGCTGGTGTACGGTGTCCGCAGACGTGTCGAAGGCGACGAGGAGTGGGGACGCACGGTGGCACGGCAGGATCAGCGGTCGGCGGCGGAGCGGCGAGCGCGGGAGCGGCGCGGGGCGCCGAAGGGCATCGAGCCGATCCGGCTCAACCCGGAGGCCGTCGATCAGCTGCGGAACCGGCTGCCGGGCTGCCTGCTCGCCGCCGGGATCATGGCGGCGCCGTTCGTCGGGCTGCTCTACGACGTCGACCTTGCCCTCGGGATCGCCGTCGTCGCGCTGGCCGCGGCGTCCTATCTCGCGCTGGACTCCCGCCGGGTCGCGCCGCCCGAGATGCAGGGACGCCTGCGCACCGTCGCAATCATCAACGGGGTCATCGCTGGCCTCGTCCTGCTGCTGCTCGTTCTACGGCTCACGCTGGACGTGTCAGCCTGACATCATGGGTGATGTCTACCCACACTCCTGTGAGGGGCGCCACGGCACAACCACGGGGATCGCACCATGAGTGACGCGACGCGGCCGACTCCCGACAACGCTTCGACCGGCGAGGAGCAGAACCGGTTCGCCCCGCCGCCCGAGCCCGCTGAGACGACCATGCTGGTGGGGTCGGGCGGGCATCGGCTCTGGTCCGGCGTCTGGCACCCACCTCCGACAGACCGGCCCGACCGCGGGACCGTCGTGGTCGCGCACGGGTTCGGCGAACACCTCGACCGCTACGGCCAGATCATCCGGACGCTGACCGGCCACGGCTACACCGTCGTTGGTCTCGATCATCGCGGTCACGGCCGCAGTGAGGGGGACCGCGCCCGGATCGCGCGGTTCGACGACTTCGTGGCCGATCTCGACCTCGCCGTCTCGATGGCGCGTGAGGTCGCGGACCGTCGATCGGGCTCGGGCTTGCCACGGCAGCCGTTCCTGTTCGGGCACTCGATGGGTGGGTTGATCGCCACACGGTACGTGCTGGCGATGCCGGATCAGGCGGCACTCTCGGGTCTGATCCTGAGCTCGCCGGCCCTCCAGCTGAACCCGGATCTTGCCGGCCCGGCGTTGCGCCTGACCGGTCTGCTCGCCCGGATCGCCCCGACGCTGCCGGTCCGCCGGTCGGGCGGTGGCCTGAGTAGCGATCCGGTGGTCGGAGAGCTGTGGGCAGCCGACCCGCTGCTCAACCACAAGCCCACGACCGCCCAGATGGCCTGGCAACTCGCGGCGGCCGCCCGCTCGACCCGACAGCACCTCGGCGAGATCGCGCTGCCGACGCTGCTCTTCTACGGCGAGGCCGACGCCGTGGTCGATCCGGCTGGGTCTCGCTCACTTGCGGAGCAGGCGGGCAGCCCCGACCTGACCGTTCGACCGTGGCCAGGCCTGCTCCATGAGACGTTCAACGCGCCGAACGGCGCCGAGGTGATCGAGGAGATGGTCGCCTGGCTGAACACCCGGGCGGATCGCGACCCGACGCCGACCTGACCATCTCACCGCCCTGTGCGCTCGCCGGCCTCTGGTTCTCATTGTCTGATTGTCTCTGCTGGCTCGGCTAATCCGCTACCATGTCGAAGCAACACCAGCGAGATTCGAGGACGGGGGACAGGCATGGGCAGAGCCGGCATGGGTCGCGTCGCCAGTACGACCAACGCTCGAGCGGACCAGGGAGTGCCGCCCGAACGGAAGGGTCGAAGTGGAGGCCGAGGCTTCGCGGCGATGCTTGCCGCGCTCCTCATCACCTCGATCGCGCTCTCGAGCCTGCCCCGCACGGGGTTGCTCCCGGAGGTGTGGGCGGCGCAGCAGGATGGGGTGCGGCCGATGCTGCCGGGTGACACGCTGCTCGGCCCGTCCCGGGGTAGTGCCGCCTCAGCGATCGCCTTCGCATCCCGCTATGGTGCCCAGTTGCCGGCCGATGTCGCGGCGTACATGGACGAGGTCTACCGGCTGGCGCCGCAGGTCGGGTTGGACCCGGCCATCGTCGTAGCTCAGTCCGCCCTGGAGACCGACACCTGGCGAACGACGTACTGGGTGAATCACCGGAACCCGGCCGGGATCGGGATCACCGTCGACGGTCAGTCGTCGTTCACCTGGGCCAACGGCACCGACGCGGCTCGGGGGCACCTCGTCCATCTCTCGCTCTACGCCAGCGGCCCGATCCCGGTGGGCAGCCCGTTGCGGCCGTACCTCGCGCTCGACCCGAGGTATCAGGCGGCGATTACCGCCGGGTACGCCGGCGTGGCCCGAACGATCGCCGATCTGACCGGTCGCTGGGCGGCCGACCCGATCTACGACAGCAAGCTGTCCGGCCGGGGCAATGACATCCTCTACCGCTACCGGATCATCGGCCTGTCCGGCTCCGCCAATTCCTCTGGCGCGGCGGCGGTCGACGACGCCTCGGCCGCGACGGGCTGGCGGACCACGGGCGGCACCCCGACGACCGCAACCCTGTTGATCGAGCTTGGTCAGCCGGCTGCAATCGGCCGGCTGCGCTGGTTGCTCGGGACACCGGGCGTGGCCGACCGGCTGACGATCTCCCGGTCCAGCGATGGCGCGACCTGGACGACGATCGGTATCTACGGCAGCGGACCGACCGGCCGCTGGCAGGGGATAGCCCCCAACGTCAGCGCCCGCTTCATCCGGTTCACGCTCGAGAACCCGCGCCAGCAGCTGGTGCTCGGGGCGATCACCGAAGTCCAGCTCTGGCCACCCTCGTCGGACGCCTATCCAAATCTCAGCGACCTCGCCCCGGTCGGCCCCATCAGTCCCTCGCCAAGTCCCAGTGCGTCCGACAGTGCGTCCGGCAGTGCGTCCGCGAGCGTGTCAGCCAGCGCCACGGCGAGTTCATCGGCCAGTGGGACGGCGTCCGCTCGCCCATCGACGTCATTGCTCCCATCGGCGTCGCCCAGTCCATCGATCTCCGTCCGCCCGACCGCGACAGTCCGGGCAAACCGAACGCCGAGACCAGCGACGACGACCGCGACCGTCCGGGCGACCCGGTCCCCACAACCGGCGACCGCGACGGCGACCATCCGTCCGGCGCAAACTCCCCAGCTATCAACCGTCGCGCCGTCCCGTCAGCCGACTCCGACTCCGACTCCGACTCCGACCCCGACCAACGCGCCACGCGTGACCGCGACATCTCAGTTGCCTCCTACACCGACGGCGACGGCGACCATCGCACCGACGGCGACAGCGACAGCGACGGCGACGGCGACTATCGCGCTGACGGCGAAAGTGATGGCCACATTGCAGCCCGATCCATCCCCGTCCCCATCCACATCGTCACCGTGATCCATCGGATCGAGCGCCCAGCACAATCACCGGGCTCGCCATCGGTCCTCATTCGTAGGGGCGACGCTTGCGAACCCGGCCGCCGCCGCAGTCAACCAGTCCCAACCATGAATGAATCGGGCTCAGGAACGATATCCCCTACAGGTTAACCGGAAACCTCATGGGAATGACCAAGTGACGAAATGGGCCGCGACATCTCGCCATCGCCCCACGTCATACGTGGCGTGACGACCCAGGAACCTGGAAACGATCCGGTAATCGTTCCTGAGCCCGGTCCATTCATGGTCGGGCCAACGCAATGGACGATTGATTCGACAAACCAGACCGCTCTACCAGCATGATCTGTATTGGTGGCGTGGGCCGCTGCTGCGGCCCGGACGACCACAAGGGTCGCCCCTACGAACCGGCCCCCCATTCCGGACACGGTCGAAGTTGATACCCCTATGCGTGTTCGGGACAGCTCTGATTCCTAACAGATCTGCACTGGGTCGAGGAGGACCTTGCCCATCGTCCGGCGGCGCTCAGGGAGGGGGTCGACCTGGCTGGCGTGCGACTATGGGCCGGTGCGTTCGACTGACGGGACAACCTTGAAGGGATCATCACTATGGAACTGCGACAACTCGGGACGTCCGGTCTGCTGGTCTCGGCGATCGGCCTGGGCGGCAACACCTTCGGGGCGACGGTCGATGGCGACGAGGCGGTCCGCGTCATCCAGTCGGCGCTGGATCAGGGCATTACCTTCGTCGATACCGCCGACGTCTACTCGAAGGGACGGTCGGAGGAACTCGTCGGACAGGCCCTCAGGGGACGGCGGGACAGCGTCGTGCTGACGACCAAGGCCGGGATGGCCTTCAGCGACAGCCCTTACGAGCAGGGCACGTCGCGGCGCTGGCTGACGCAATCGGTCGAGCGGTCGTTGACGCGGCTTGGCGTCGACCACGTCGACCTGTTGCAGGTCCACAGGTTCGACGAGAAGACCCCGCAGGAGGAGACGATCCGGGCGCTGGACAATCTCGTCCGGGCTGGTAAGGTCCGCTACATCGGCAACAGCAACTACGAGGCGTGGCAGATCGCCGAGAGTCAGGGGATCGCGAAGCAGCACGGGCTGTCACCCTGGGTGTCGGCCCAGAACCGGTGGAACCTGATCGACGGGCTGAGTGACCTGACGCTGCTTGGAGCCGCTGACGCGCTGGGCTTCGGGCTCATCCCGTACACGCCGCTGGCTTCGGGTCTGCTGACCGGCAAGTACCAGGGGACGACCTCGGCGCCGGAGGGCACGCGGCTCGGCCGGATGGGTTCCTACGAGAAGCGGGCAACGCCGGAGAACCTCGCGAAAGTCGACCGTCTCACGTCGTGGGCCGAGGATCGCGGCCACACCGTCGGCGAATTGGCCATCGCCTACCTGCTGGCCCATAGGCAGGTCGGCTCGGTCATCGTCGGCGCCCGCCGGTCGGAGCAGCTAACCGAGAACCTCAAAGCAGCCGACTGGAAGCTAACGCCGCCGGAGCGAGACGAGGTCGCCGCGATCTAGCGGGCCGCTCCGGCGACAGCCACCTGCCCGACGTCATTCCGGGTGGCGGTCAGGTGACGCCGAGCGTTGGCGAGGGCCAGCTCGGCCTGCACGGTCAGGGCCACCCGGAGCTTGTCCGGCTTGACGATCGTGAAGGGGAACGGCAGGGCGGCGATGTCGCGGGCCAGCCACTCCAGATCGCCGACCGAGTTGCGCATCCTGACGCCACCCTCGACCTCGTCCAGCAGCGCCAGGGCCGGTGGCAGCACGGTCCGGGCCTCCTCCAGCGTCGTCTCCAGCAGGATCTCGACGTCCCACTCCTCCGGGACGCGGGCCAGCGAGTCGAGCAGGAAGGCGACCGGGTCGAAGTGGTCGGGCCGGAAGAAGACGCCCTCGCGCAATTCGGCCGTCTCGATCCGGTCCAGACGGAAGCAGCGCAGTTCCGTCCGCAGCCGGCAGAAGCCGACGGCGTACCAGCGGCCGGCCCGGTAGACGATCCCGTAGGGCTCGACGATGCGCTCGGTCACGCCCTTGTCGAAGCCGGCGGTGTACCGCATCCAGATCGGCCGACGCTGGGTGATTGCCCGGCTGATCAGCGTGACCGTCCCCGACGTTGGGGCGGATTCGGCCGGCGTCAGGTCCAGGCTCAGCGCGCCCTGGACGGCCCGGACCTGCTCCCGTAGCGCATCCGGCAGGACCCGCTCGATCTTGGCGAGCGCGCCCTCGGTATCCGGCGCGGAGGCCGTCAGCCCAAGGCGCCGGGCGGCCAGCAGCCCGAGGACGACAGCGAGCGCCTCATCGTCCGTGAACATCATCGGCGGCAATCGATGGCCGCCCCGGATCCGGTAGCCGCCGTAGCGTCCGCGCTCGGTCTCGACCGGGATGCCGAGGTCCTGGAGCATCGTGATGTACCGGCGGATGGTCCGCTTGTCGACCTCCAGCCGCTCGGCAAGCTCGGTTCCGCCAATCCGGTGGCGCGACTGCAGCAGCTCGAGCACAGTCAGAACCCGCGTCGTCGGGTGATACATCCTGATCCTCCAGAGACAGCATGGTCGGGAACGTTCACTCACATCGGCGGGCCGAATTATGGCCGTAGAACGTTTGTCCGTATTCTACCCGACGATCCCTGTCCGCGAGTCACAGTCGAAATGGGAACATTCGTTCGCAATGCGGACCCCGCCTAACCGCTTTCAGGAGGACACTGGGAGCAGACCCGGACGCGAGGCGAGCCGGGTCGGGAAAGACGGAGGACGTCATGGAACTGCGCGTACTGGAAATGGTTCTGGAAGCTGAGCGGGCGGCCAATGAGGCTCGCCATCGTCACGATCCACCGGCCTACGTCGTGATCGTAGAGGAGCCGCGCCGGAGCCCCTGGCAGGCATTCGCGGGCGGCGTCGGTGCCCTGCTTGCGGTCGTCGTCAGCGTCGGCGGCCGCTAGGTCCGGCCGCAATCTGATCTGATTCGGCCCCGCATTGCCGACCGTCATCCCCACACTTGACCCGTGGCGAATGGTCGCCCGGTCGCTCCCGTCAGGTCGTTCCCATGAACCTGTTAACCCGCGATGGATCGCGTTTCGCACAGGACCGGCCCGTCCAGCGCTCGACGGGCCGGTCCTGTTTTCATTCGCTATCAGGCGTTGACGGACTAGCTGCGGCCGAAGAAGACCTCGCAGGCCTCCCCGTCAGAATCTGGGTCGATGTACTGCTGCGCGTCGGCGTTGTCGGCGTAGTAGTCCTGCGCCTCGTCGTAGTCTGCGAACGCAGAGCAGTCTGTGATGAGATCGCTGCCGGACGATGCGCCACCCGATGAGCCGGACGTGGCCGTCGAATCGAGATGGATGGCCGATTCTGCCTCGTCATCGCGACCGCCCAGGGCCAGCCAGAAGTCGGCGGCCTCCAGCGAGACGTCGAAGATGACGTTGCCCTCGTACGTGATGCCGGGCTGAAGGTCCTCGTACGTCAGGCTGTTGCCTGCGTCGTTGTAGTAGATCGTCGCTTCGAAATTGTATTCCGTGAACTGGTTGGTTTCGGCGGAATACAGTCGGATGTCCCCCAAGTCAAACGCGCGTGAGGTACTGCCGGGAACGAACAGGGTGAATGAGACGATCACGAACTTGCCCCGTGGCTGGAGGACCTCGAACCCGAGATCGATGCCATCCAGGTACTGGTAGCCGGTGGCCGTGAACTGCGTGTCATCGGCGTCATCACCCAGCGTGTCGCCGATCGCGAACGAGCCGTCCTCGGTGCGGAAGGGCGCGACGTTGGACGGAACCAGCTCGCCGGGGTCGATGTCCTGATCAAGCCAGGGGCCAATGTCGATTCGTTTGGCGCCGTCGTAGTCGATGTTGAGTTCGTACTTGTCCAGATCGACCGAGAGCCGCCAACCGAGAACGTACACCTGAGTCGATCCTGACTGAAGATCGTGCCCGACGGAGTCGCCCATGGCGCGGAGGCCAAGTGCGTCCTGCGCTTGTTCCGCTGTAGAGCCACTGGAGCCGATCAGTTCCTCGCCATTGACGAAGGCAAACTTGTCGGAGACTAAGTTCTTCTCAGAGTCCGACGTGTTCTCCACGCGGATGCTAACGACCACGTAGGTGCGGCCTTCCTCATCCTTTTCGAAGTTGAGTGGGGCGCCGAAGCTGTCGCCCATGATTGCGCCTTCGACGCTGAACTCGAGGCCGTCGCTCTTGGCCTGAGGCGCCTTGGGCAGGTCATCGTCGTTGCCACGGGCGGCAGCACTTGGCACCCAGGCGGCGAAAGACGTAAGGACGAACAGACAGACCAGGACTATCCGATGCATGACGCGTCTCCCCTTGCTGTCGCGGACGCCTTCCCCGGCATCGCGACCTGATTTCCACGTGGCGTCTCCGCGCACAGGTCACTGTTCCGGGCGGTGCGTCAAAGTCCGACAGCGCGTCGTGAGAGTTGATGAAGGGGAGGATCGACCGGTTGACGGTAGGTGATCGTGGCGGAGAGGAAACGGTCGCACGCTCCGGTATGGCGACCCGATACCGGAACAGGAACCGGAAGAAGAAGGTGGGGGAGAGGGCGATCCGGAGTGGGTTTCAGGGCGCGAAGGCGTCACCGGCGATAGTACCGTGGTCGCCAATTCAAACGACCATCAGCTCTGGGTCGTGGGCGGCATCAATGTCAATCGCCGTAAACAAGCTGGCTACGACTCCCGGCAAGGGCGTCGGCTTATCGGACGCCACCGGGCCGCCGGGTAATTGATGCGGTGGCCGACAGGAGCCTGGAGGAGGCTTTCGTGCGACATATCCCGACACACCGTATCTGGAGGTGAACGAGAACCTGTGGCAGCCGGACGAGGCCAGCCGTCGCCCCTACGACGATGCCACGGTCCAGGCAGGAAGCCGACGCCGACCAGCAGAAAGCCCCTCTCCATCCGCAGATGGGGAGGGGTTGGGGTGGGGCTCGTTCGGTCGCTACTCGGCGATGGCCAGCTCCGGCTCGCGGACGTCCACCAACGCTGAGACGAACTGCGGCAGCCACTTCGCTTCGGCGACGAACAGCTCATCGACCATCGCCCGGATCTGCTCCAGCGTCAGGAGCGATCCCGAGAGGGGGTCGAGCATGACAGCGTGGTGCACGTGTTCCCGGTCAAATTCCTGGGCGGCGAGGACGGCCAGTTCCTGGACGTTGACGTTGGTCCGGTTGACGGCGGCGAGCTGCGGCGGGAGCGCACCGAACGCGGTCGGCTGGATGCCGTTGCGGTCCACGAGGCAGGCGACCTCGACGCAGCAGCCGTCGGGCAGGTTGGAGATCAGCCCGTCGTTGGGGACGTTGCCGTAGATGACGGTTGCTACGCCGGTCTCCATCGCGTGGATGATCCGGGCACCGTACTCGACGGACGGCTCCAGCTTGTCCTTCAGCTTCCTGAGCAGGTCGCCGTTCGGGTCGCCGGTCGCCTTGGCCGAGCAAACCTCAAGGTAGTCCCACCGCTGCGGGATGAACTCGGTCACGCGCTCGGCGTCCTTGCGGAAGTACGGCAGGTACTCGCTGGCGTGGTGGCTGCTCTCGGTGTGGAAGTAGCCGAAGGCGTCCATGATCTCGGTCCGGACGCGCTCCGACCCGCCCTCGTAGACGTTGTCGCTACGCTTGCCGCTGTGGTCGCCATCGTCGGAGGCGAGCGTGCTGCCCGCGGCATGGTCAAGGTGGCGCCGGGTCATCGTCTCGCGCATCCGTGGCAGCAGGTCCTCGTCGCCGTGGCGGAACTCCGTGAACCAGGCCTGGTGGTTGATCCCGGCGACGCGGAAGGTGATCTCGTCCTCCGGAACGCCGAGCTGCCGGGCCAGCATGTGGCTGGTGCCCTGGACGCTATGGCAGAGGCCGACCGTCTTCACCCCGAGGCTGGAGAGGTACCAGCAGTTCATCGCCATCGGGTTGGCGTAGTTGATCAGCAGGGCCTCCGGGCAGACCTCGGACATGTCCTGGGCGATGTCGCTCAGGGCCGGGGCGCTGCGCAGGAAGCGGAAGACGCCGCCCGGGCCGAGCGTATCGCCGACGGTCTGGTCCAGCCCGTAGTGGCGGGGGATCTGGACGTCATGAGCGTAGGCTTCGAGCCCGCCGACCTGGAAGGTGACGATCACGTAGCCAGCACCGTCGAGGGCGGCCCGGCGGTCGGTCGTCGACTCGATCACCGCCGGGAACCCGTAGTGGCGGACGAGGTCGCGGGCCGCCGAGGCAGTGCCTTCCAGCCGGACGGCGTCGATGTCCATCAGGGTGATGGTCGACGAGTGCAGGGCCGGCAGGCTGAGGATGTCGCCGACGAGCCGCAGCGGGAACACGTAGCCACCGGCGCCGATGATGGTGATCTTTGCCACGAGGTGCTGTCTCCTTGTGAGGTGATCAGGGTGAGCCGTCTGGAATGGGAACGCCATGATGAACGAGATCGCGGACTTGCGTGACACGTCACCCCTTGGTCGCGCCGGCCGAGATGCCCGCGATCAGGAAGCGCTGCAGGTAGAGATAGGCGATCGTGACGGGCAGCACGCCCAGCACCGCCGCCGCCATCAGTGCCCCGTAGTCGATCGTCCAGATTCCCATGAAGACGGAGATGCCGGGCGTCAGGGTGTAGCGGTCATCGTCGGTGATGAAGGTGTAGGCGAACAGGAACTCGTTCCAGGCCGTGACGAAGGCGTAGAGCGCTGTCGTCATGATCCCTGGCGTCGCCAGCGGCAGGACGATCCGCCAAACGACCTGCCAGGCTGGGCATCCGTCGACCTCGGCCGCCTCCTCGATCTCGATCGAGACCTGATCGAAGAACCCCCGCAGCATCAGCGTCGCCAGCGGGACGGTAAAGGTGGTGTAGGTGATGATCAGCGACCAGTAGCTGTTCAGCAGCCCGAGCGACTGCATCGTCAGGTAGAGCGGGATGATCAGCAGGACCGACGGGACGAGTTGCCCGGCGATCAGGCCGAAGCCCGCCACCGAGACGCCTCGCCGCGTCCCGAACCGGCTCAGGGAGTAGCCGGCCAGCGTCGCGACGACGATCGTGGTGATCGTCACCGTCCCGGCGACGATCAGGCTGTTGCGGACGTACGTCAGGAAGCTGCTCTCGAAGATGACCTTCTGGTAGTTGTCCCAGTCCAGCGAGGCCGGCAGGAGCGACGGGTCCGTCGTCCGGATCTCGGCCCGGGTCCGGAGCGAGGTGGAGATCATCCAGAAGAACGGGAAGACGGCGTAGATCAGCAGGACGAGGATGGCGATGTAGGCCAGCGCCATCGGCGTCGAGCGCCAGAGCTTCGTCCGCCACGACACCTTCGGGAAGGTGATCTCGCCGTAGGGTCCGGGGGTTGGGATCGTCGCAGCCATCAGACGGCCTCCGGCCCGGTGAAGCGGCGGTTGGCCCAGCCGTAGAGCCCGCTGACGACGACGAGGAAGACGATCATCAGGACCGAGAGCGCGGCCGCGTCGCTCATGTCGAACGACCGGAAGGCGCTGCGGTAGACCATCGTGGCGAGGGTCTCGGTCGCGTAGAGCGGACCGCCCTCGGTCAGCAGCCAGATGAAGTCGACGTTGTTGAAGGTCCAGATCACGTGGAGGATGATCAGCGCGATCGAGACACCCTTGAGGTGCGGCATCGTGATCTTGAGGAAGCGCTGCCAGGCGTTGGCGCCGTCGAGCGCGGCCGCCTCATGCAGCTCCCGCGGGACGGCCTGCATCGCGGCCAGCAGCGAGATCGTGTAGAAGGGAAACGTCCGCCAGATGTTGATGAAGATCGACGAGATCAGGGCGGTGTCGAGGCCGCCCAGCCAGAACCTGGGCTCGTCGATGAGTCCGGCCTTGACGAGGGCGACGTTGCCGATCCCGAAGGAGGGGTCGAGGATCCACTTCCAGGTCACGGCGGCGATCACGATCGGGACGGTCCAAGGGATCAGGATCAGCATCCGGAACAGGGCGCGCCCCCGCATGGGCAGGCTGAGCAGGACGGCCGAGAGCAGCCCAAGGATGTATTCCCCGCCGACCGAGCCGACCACCCAGATCAGGCTGTTGCGCAGCGCCGGCCAGAAGTACTCGGTGTCGGTGAGCTGGGCCGTGAAGTTGTTCAGGCCGACGTAGCCCCGGTTCTCCCGGAGCAGGTTGACGTCCTGCACGCTCAGACTGAAGGTCCGGACCAGTGGGTAGATCGTCAGGCCGAGCAGCAGGATGACGGCCGGCGCGAGGTAGATATACGCGTAGGCATGGCGCGGCAACCGGCGCCGGACCGGCTCGCTGCGGACGGATGTGATGAGATCGGCCTCGATTGCCACGGATCGCTCCTCCTGGTCCGGTCGGGTGCCCGGCGCACCCGTGGGGTCGCCGTGGGCGCCGGGCCGGCGCGTCGCTCACCGTTGATGGGTGAGCGACG
>JAABUN010002832.1_pt1 | contig 29093 bp, 33 predicted proteins | sample 5559311 | NCBI WGS metagenome assembly JAABUN01 (sample SAMN10711877, study PRJNA513370) | rock metagenome | isolation source: Antarctica rocks | place: Antarctica: Victoria Land, Siegfried Peak sud | reverse complement strand
GCCAAGACCCTGCCCGGGTTCGCCGAGCTGTGGGCGCAGATGCTGGAGCCCTCGGGGTGAGCCGGCGCCGCTACGACGAGTCCGACGCCAAGGTCCGGCCCAACCCCCGCGGGTCGAGGCCGCGGACCAAGGACCGCCCGGCGCACGCGGACGCGGTACCAGGGCGGGTGCTGACCGTCGACCGCGGGCGCTACACCGTGCTGGTCGACGAGGGCGGCCAGGAGCGCGAGGTGCACGCGATGAAGGCGCGCGAGCTCGGCAAGTCCGGCGTCATCGTGGGCGACCGGGTGGGCATCGTGGGGAACTCCTCCGGTGCTGCGGACACCCTCGCCCGGGTCGTGCGGGTGAGCGAGCGCACCGGGACGCTGCGGCGCACCGCAGACGACACCGACCCGGTGGAGCGGATCATCGTCACCGGGGTCGACCAGCTCGTCATCGTCACCGCACTGGCCGACCCGGAGCCGCGGCCGCGGATGGTCGACCGCTGCCTGGTGGCTGCCTACGCGGCCGGGCTGGAACCGCTCCTGTGCCTGACCAAGGCCGACCTCGTCGAGGCGCCGGACTTCTTGGCGCAGTACGAGTCGCTCGACCTGGCGACCGTGGTGACCAGCCGCTCCCCCACAGGGGAGCTGATCGGGGTGGAAGCGGTCCGGGAACGCCTCGCCGGCCGGGACAGCGTGCTGATCGGGCACTCCGGGGTGGGCAAGTCGACGCTGGTCAACGCACTGGTGCCGGGGGCCTACCGCGCCATCGGCCGGGTGAACGAGGTCACCGGCAGGGGTCGGCACACCTCGTCGTCGGCGGTCGCGCTGCGGCTGCGCGATGCCGACGGCCGATCGGCGGGGTGGGTCACGGACACCCCGGGCGTTCGGTCGTTCGGGCTGGCGCACGTCCAACCCGCCCAGCTGCTGCAGTCCTTCCCAGACCTGGCGGCAGGCGAGCCGCTGTGCCCACGCGGCTGCACCCACGACGAGAACGACTGCGGCCTGGACGAGTTCGTCGCATCGGGCGGCGCCGGTGCCTCAGGACCGGCGCGGCTGGAGTCGTTGCGCCGGTTGCTGCGGGCACGCAGCGCACCGGACGAGGAAGACCGATCGGTGCGCGGCGACCAGCACTGACGACCACCAGCACTGAGGGACACCAGCACTGAGGGACACCAGCATTGACGACGCGGCCACGGCACCCCTGTCCGCCGATCAGCCGCCTCGCAGCACGGCGCCCAGGTCGTCCAGGACCGAGGCGTCCTCGATCGTGGAGGGCACCGTCGGAGTCTTCCCGTCGGCGATCTCGCGCATGGTCTTGCGCAGGATCTTGCCTGACCTGGTCTTGGGCAGCGCTGCCACGATGTCGACCTGGCGCAGGGCGGCTACCGCGCCGACCTCCTCGCGCACCCTGGCCACGAGCTCGGCCCGCAGCGCCTCCACGTCGTCCCCACCACGACCGCCCTTGAGCACGACCAGGGCTCGCGGCACCTGGCCCTTGAGCTCGTCCAGCACACCGATCACCGCGCACTCGGCGACCGCCGGGTGCCCAGCCAGCGCGGTCTCCAGCTGGCCCGTCGAGAGCCGATGTCCCGCAACGTTGATCACGTCGTCGGTGCGCCCCATCACAAACAGGTAGCCGTCCTCGTCGAGGTACCCGCCGTCACCGGTGAGGTAGTAGCCCTCGAAGGTGGACAGGTAGCCCGCGACGTAGCGGTCGTCATCGCCCCACAAGGTCGGCAGCGTCCCCGGAGGCATCGGCAGCCTCAGGCACACGGCCCCCTCCGTCCCGGCCGGCGCGGGCGTTCCGTCCCCGGTCAGGATCTGGACGTCGTAGCCGGGCACCGGAACCGACGGCGAGCCCGGCTTGATCGCCAGCTCCTGCAGTCCGAGCGGGTTCGAGGCGATCGGCCAGCCTGTCTCGGTCTGCCACCAGTTGTCCACCACCGGCACGCCCAGCAGGTCGCCGGACCAGTGGTAGGTATCCGGGTCGAGCCGCTCCCCCGCCAGGAAGAGTGTCCGCAGCGACGACAGGTCGTACCCCCGGACCAGCTTCCCGTCCGGGTCGGTCTTCTTGATCGCGCGCATCGCGGTGGGCGCGGTGAACATGGCGTCCACGCGGTGCTCGGACACCACCCGCCAGAACGACCCGGCGTCAGGGGTGCCGATCGGCTTCCCCTCGTACATGACCGTGGTGCAGCCGGCCAGCAACGGTCCGTAGACGATGTACGAGTGGCCCACCACCCAGCCGACGTCGCTGGCGGTGAACATGGTCTGGCCCGGGTGCAGGCCGAACAGGTTCGGCATGGACCAGGCCAGGGCGACCGCGTGCCCCCCGTTGTCGCGCACGATGCCCTTGGGTCGTCCCGTCGTCCCGGAGGTGTACAGCACGTACAGCGGGTCGGTTGCTCCCACCGGGACGCACTCCGCGGGCTCGACGGCCCCCGGTCGCATCACCGTGGCCCAGTCGAGGTCCCGCTCGGCGACCATGGCCGCTGCGGCCTGGGGGCGCTGCAGGACCACCACGCGGGAGGGCTTGTGCTGGGCACGATCGATCGCCGCGTCCAGCATGGGCTTGTACTCGACCACGCGGGTCGGCTCGATGCCGCACGAGGCGGTGACCACCACGACCGGCCTGGCGTCGTCGATGCGCGCCGCGAGCTCGGTGGGAGCAAAGCCTCCGAACACCACCGAGTGCACCGCTCCGATGCGCGCGCACGCCAGCATGGCGATCGCCGCCTGCGGCACCATGGGCATGTAGACCACCACGCGATCACCCTGGTCGACCCCCAGCGCCCGCAGCACGCCGGCGAACCGGGCCACCTCATCCAGCAGCTGCGCGTAGGTGTACGTCTTCTGCGTGCCTGTGACGGGTGAGTCATACACCAGCGCCGGCTGGTCGCCCCGTCCCTTGATGACGTGCCGATCCAGCGCGTTGTAGCAGGTGTTCAGGACCCCGTCGGTGAACCAACGGTAGAAGGGTGGATCGGCGCGGTCGAGCACCGTGGTGGGCCGGTGGATCCAGTCCACGAGAGCTGCGGCCTCGCCCCAGAACCCGTCCGGGTCCTCGAGAGAGCGTCGGTGTGCCTGCGCCCAGGCGCCTGGAGTCGTCTGCTCTCGGGTCATGGCCACATCCTGGCCCGGCCACCGGGGTGCGGGCCAGTAAGCCGGCCTCCCCCGTCGCCGAGGCTGCCCATCTGATCGCCGAGCGCGCTCTGCCAGGCTGAGACCATGAGCCTGGACCCCGCTGCCCTGCCCGAGCCGGTGCTGGCGTTCCTGCGCGAGCGGCACCTGGCCACCGTGACCACATTGCGTGCGGACGGCTCACCGCACGTGGTGCCGGTGGGCTTCACCTGGGACGAGGACGCGCATCTCGTCCGGGTGATCACCCACGGCTCCTCGGTCAAGGCGCGCAACGCACGCCGGGGCGGTCGGGCGGCTGTCAGCCACGTGGACGGGCGGCGCTGGATCACCCTGGAGGGCCCCAGCAGAGTGCTGACCGAGCCCGCGGAGGTGCGCGAGGCCGAGCGGCGCTACGCACTGCGGTACCGACAACCACGCGTGAATCCGCAGCGTGTGGTCGTCGTCATCGACGTGGACAGGGCGCTCGGCGGTTCGTGGCCGCAGGCAGCTCCCGGGACCACATCGTGACCGGCACCGTGCGGGTCGTCACCTGGAACCTGTGGTGGCGGTTCGGCCCCTGGCGCGAGCGGCAGCCAGCGATCACCTCTGCCCTGCGCGACGCAGCATCGGACGTGCTGACGCTGCAGGAGGTGTGGGCCGGCGCCGACGACAACCAGGCCCACCAGCTCGGCGAGAGCCTGGGCCTGCCGCACCTGGCATGGTCGCCCAACCGCCGCAGCGAGCGCTGGCGGCGCCGGATCGCGCCGCACGGGGACGGCCTGGACGTCGGGAACGCGATCCTCAGCCGCTGGCCCATCCTCAGCACCGAAGAGGTGGTGCTGCCCGACGCCGGCGCCGCCGAGGAGGGGCGCACCGTCCTGGCCGTGGTGGTGAGGCACCCTGACGGGCCGCTGCCGGTGCTCACCACACACCTGAGCTCGCACCCGGCCTTGTCCGCGACACGGGTGGCACAGGTCGAGGAAGTGGCGCGGCTCGCGGACCGTACGGCACGTTCGGCCGCGGGTCTAGGCGGCGACCCCTTTCCGCCGGTGGTAACGGGCGACTTCAACTCCGAACCCGAGTCGGACGAGATGCGACGACTGTCCGGCACCCTGACTGCGCCTGCGGTCGACGGGCTGGTGCTGGTGGACGCCTGGCGGCTCGCGCAGGACGCTGACCCGGGCTGGACCTGGCGCCGGGAGAACCCCTACCTGTCGGAGGGGAACCCGAACGCCAGGATCGATTACGTGCTCGCGGGCCTCGGCGGCGCGAAGCTACGGGGCCGGGTCGTCGACGTGGGACTCGTGGGCGCCGGGCCCGTGGACGGGGTCTGGCCATCGGACCACGCCGGGGTCCGTGCCGACCTGCGGGTCTGACGTCTCCCGTCGGTTGTCGGTGCCGATGGCTACGGTGCCGGCATCCGTCTGCGACGTAAGGGAGAGCCACATGTCCATCGGTTTCCAGGTGAGCTTCGACGCGAACGACCCGGCGGCTCTCGGTGCCTTCTGGGCCCTGGCCCTGGGGTACGTCGAGCAACCTCCACCCACGGGGTTCGACACCTGGGAGGCGTTCGCCGAGGCCAACGGCATCCCCGCCGAGGACTTCGGCAACATGTACGCCCTCATCGACCCGCAGGGTCCGGGCAGGCTGCTCTTCCAGCAGGTGCCCGAGGCCAAGTCCGGCAAGAACCGCGTGCACCTGGACGTGAACGTCGGTCAGCACGGCAAGGACTGGTCTGTGGTGCAGACCCACGCCGCAGCCCTGGTCGAGGCCGGCGGCGCCCTCGTCGAGGAGCGACGCGACGCCCACAGCCGGTGGATCGTGATGACCGACCCCGAGGGTAACGAGCTCTGCCTGCAGTAGACCGTGAGAGCCTTCCGCTGTGGAGATCGAGTCGCTGGAGCAGCTGGACGACGTCCTCTCGCATGGGCTGAGCCTGTCCGGGACGCGGCTGCAGGGGCTGGATCTCGCGGCACGCGAGGAAGCCCTGCTTGCTGTGGATCCCCGCGGGGCGGTGGTGCTCGGTGGGCAGCTGACCGACAGGCTGGAGCACCACCTGCGGCTGGGCGGCGCCGTGCTGTTCCCGGTGGTGGCCGGCTGCCCCGTGGACGTGTACAGGCCGCACCTGTACGACCCCGTGGAGCTGTTCGCCGGCCTGGAACGCGGATACGACACGACACTGGACGCCCAGGCCTACCGGTGGAGCCGGGACGGTTCGCTGCACCACGACGCCCTGACCACCTTGCTGCGGGCGATGCACGACGACGCGATGAGCGACGCCCTCGACGACGCGGTGCGCGGGCGCAGCTGCGTCGGGGTGATGGGTGGGCACGCGCTGCGCCGCGGGACGGAGGGCTTCGCGCAGGCAGCTCGGCTGGGCCGCGCGCTGGCTCGTGCCGGTCATCTCGTCCTGACCGGAGGCGGCCCCGGTGCGATGGAGGGCGTCAACCTCGGAGCACGGCTGGCGCACGTGGACGACGCGGCGCTGGATGCCGCGCTGCAGAGCCTGGCAGGTGTCCCGTCCTTCGAGCCGGACGTCGCGGCCTGGGCGCGAGTTGGGCTCGAGGTCCGGCTCAGGCACGGGGAGCCCCCCGTCCTCGCCAGCCTGGGCATCCCCACCTGGTTCTACGGGCACGAGCCTCCCAACCCCTTCGCCTGCCGGCACGCGAAGTACTTCTCCAACGCGGTCCGGGAGGACGCTCTGCTCTCCAGGGCTGACAGCGGCCTGGTCTACCTGCCGGGGGCGGCCGGGACGGTGCAGGAGCTCTTCCAGGCCGTCACCCCCGGCTACTACTCGGCCGACGGCGGCGTGCCGCTGGTGCTGCTCGGACGCCAGCACTGGACGCAGACGGTACCGGTGTGGGTGGCTCTGGAGACGATCGCCGCAGGACGGGGACTTGCCGGCCAGATCCACCTGCTCGACGGCGCCGACCGCCCCGACGCGGTGCTCGAGATCCTGGCAGCCGCGCTCGAGCTCAGTCCACCGTCACCATGATGTCGACGACGCGGTCGAGGAAGGCGTCCACCTCCGGCTCCCGGTAGGCCCGGCGCCCACGGCGGGGGCTGAACACGGCCCGGCGGACCTCGTCGGCCGACATCTCCGAACCCTCGTTGAAGTACCTGTGCAGCTGGTCGCACAGGGCGTCGACCTCGTCGCCATCGTAGCCCCTCTCCCGCAGCGGTCGCGGGTGGGAGAACCGATCCCCCGCCGGCCGGTTCAACCGACCCTGCAGCGTCGCAGCCCGCCGGGTCAGCTCGTCCAGCAGACCCTGGTCACCGGCCTCGGAGACCAGGCGCTCTCGCTCGCGGGCGGCAAAGGCGTCCTCGAGGCGGTCCAGCGATGAGTCCACCGCGTGGATGTCGTAGCCGCCGCGTCGTAGCCGGAAAGCCACCGTCCGTACGTCCACAGAGCTCACGCTCTCTCCTGACGACGCGGCGGACGTGGAGGCACCCCGATCGTAGGTGCCCTTCGCCTGCGCGAAGAAGGAATCCACGTCCTCGACGTGGTACCCCCTGGCGGTGCGCGGGACGCGCGAGAAGTGGGTCACGAGGGTCATTCTTGCCCCGTCGCGGCCAGCTGTCCGCACGCGCCGTCGATCTCGCGCCCCCGCGTGTCGCGCACGGTCGTCGGGATGCCGTGCGCACGCAACCGGTCCACGAAGGTCCGCTCTACCGCCGGGTCAGACGCCGTCCACCTCGAACCGGGCGTCGGGTTGAGCGGGATGGGGTTCACGTGCACCCAGCCGCGGCCACGTCGGTTCAGCTCGGTGCCGAGCATGTCGGCGCGCCAGGCCTGGTCGTTGATGTCGCGGATCAGTGCGTACTCGATGCTCACCCGGCGTCCGGTCGCCTCGAAGTAGCGGTGGGCGGCATCCAACGCCTCCCCCACCTTCCACCGGGTGTTCACCGGCACCAGCTCGTCGCGCAGCTCGTCGTCGGGCGCGTGCAGGCTCAGCGCCAGCGTCACCGGGATGCCCTCGGCAGCCAGCTTGTCGATTGCGGGGACCAGACCGACCGTCGACATCGTGATCCCGCGCGCCGACATGCCGAGGCCATCGGGAGCGGGGTCGGTCATCCGACGGATGGCCCCGATCGCAGCCCGGTAGTTGGCCAACGCCTCACCCATGCCCATGAAGACCACGTTGCTGACGCGCAACGGCAAGACCTCCGCCCCGCTCGCGACATCACCCCGGGACAGGGAGCGCGCAGCGTGCACCACCTGCTCGACGATCTCGGCGGTGGACATGTTCCTGGTCAGACCTGCCTGTCCGGTGGCGCAGAAGGGGCAGTTCATCCCGCAACCGGCCTGGCTCGACACGCACAGGGTGACCCTGCCGGGGTACCGCATCAGGACGCTCTCGACCAGAGCGCCGTCGTGCAGGCGCCAGAGCGTCTTGACGGTGGTGCCCTTGTCCGCCTCCATCGTGCGGACCGGCGTCAGCAGAGCCGGCAGCATCCCTGCCACCAGCTCCTGCCGCCCGACCTTGGGCAGGTCCGTCATCTCCGCCGGGTCGACGACGAGACGCTCGAAGTAGTGGGTCGAGAGCTGGCGGGCCCGGAACCCCGGCATGCCGAGCTCCTTGACCGCTTTGGCGCGCTCGTCGGGTGCCAGGTCTGCGAGGTGGCGCGGGGGCTTGCCACGACGGGGGGCCGCGAACACCAGCTGACCTGGGGCGGGCGGCGCCGAGGATGGCTCCGCCGCCGGGGCAGCCACAGGCGTCAGGGCGTCAGAAGGGCTCATGTGTGCGTCAGTCTCGCATCCCGCTGACTCATATGCCGCTTCAGAGGACCGAGACCGGGACCAGGACGGCCAGCAGCAGGTACATCACCGGCGCCGTCGGCAGCAGCGAGTCCAGCCGGTCCATCAGGCCGCCGTGCCCGGGCAGCAGCGAGCCCATGTCCTTGATGCCCAGGTCACGCTTCAGCAGCGACTCCGACAGGTCGCCGACCGTTGCCGTCACCACCGTGGCGACGCCGACGAGCGCACCGGCCCACCACCGCCCGTCCAGGCAGAGCACGACCAGCGCGATCCCCCCGACGACGCTGAAGACGACAGAGCCGGCCACCCCCTCCCACGACTTCTTGGGGCTGACCGAGGGTGCCATCGGGTGCTTGCCCCACAGGACCCCGAACACGTACCCCCCGACGTCGCTGCAGATGGCCAGCACGATGAACGTGACGATTCGCCAGACACCGTCGTCCTCGGCCAGCATCAGCACCGCAAAGGCCGCCAGGAAGGGCCCGTACCCTGCTGTGAACACGCCCGCGGCGACGTCTCGCACGGCACCGTCGGGCACCTCCAGCACCCGCCACACCAGGATCGCCAGCGTGGTGAGGACGAAGGCGACGAACAGCGCCTGCGTGCCACCGGTGTAGGCGGAGACGTTCATGCCGATGGCACCCACCATGACCGGGACGACGGGCACGCGGATCCGCCGGGCCGCAAAGGCGCTGGTGAGCTCCCACACGCCCAGGCACAGCGCCACCACGACCACGGCGACGAAGGCCTCCTTGCGGATGAAGAGCGAGGCGAGCACCAGCAGGCCAAGGCCCACACCCACACCGATGGCAGCGGGCAGGTTGCGGCCGGCCCGGGACTGCGAGGGCGGCGCCTGGGTGCCGCGGCGGATCCGGCGCCGGAGATCGCCGGGCAGCGCGCCGGTGGCCACCGGCATCGGTGCACGAGCCGGCTGCTTGTCTGGCTGGTCCATGACGGGTACGGCAGGATCCTGGTCGGCGCGGTGCCGATCAGACCTCCAGCAGCTCGGTCTCCTTGTGCTTGAGCATGTCGTCGACGGTGTCGACGTGCTTCTTCGTGAGCCCCTCGAGCTCCTTCTCGGCCCGCGACCCCTCGTCCTCACCGATGTCGCCGTCCTTGACCAGGCGGTCGATCTCCTCCTTGGCACGGCGACGGATGTTGCGCACCGAGATCTTGGCGTCCTCACCCTTGGTGCGAACCAGCTTGATGTAGTCCTTGCGGCGCTCCTGGGTAAGCGACGGCAGCACGATGCGGATGACGTTGCCGTCGTTGGAGGGGTTGACGCCCAGGTCGGACTCGCGCAGCCCCTTCTCGATGTCGTTCATGGCCGACTTGTCGTACGGGGCGATCAGGACCGTGCGCGCCTCAGGGATCTGGAAGGAGGCGAGCTGCTGCAGCGGCGTGGGTGCCCCGTAGTACTCGACGGTGATCTTGGCGAACATGCCCGCGTTGGCCCGGCCGGTGCGGATGGTGGCGAAGTCTCCCTTCGCCACCTCGACCGCCTTGTCCATCTTCTCCTCGGCCTCGAAGAGGGTCTCGTCGATCACAGCTGGGCTCCTTCGTGTGGTTGTGCCTGCGTGCTCTCAGTCGGCGACGACGAGCGTGCCGATCCTCTCACCCCGTACCGCGGCCGCCACGTTTCCCTCGCCCTGCATGGCGAACACGATCATGCTCAGCCCGTTGTCCATGCACAGGCTGAAGGCGGTCGCGTCCACGACCTTGAGCCCTGCGCGCAGCGCCCGTCTGTACGTGACGGTGTCCAGCTTGACCGCTGCGGGATCCGTGCGCGGGTCGGCGGTGTAGACGCCGTCCACCCCGTTCTTCGCCATCAGCACGACGTCAGCCCGGATCTCGAGCGCACGCTGGGCCGCCACGGTGTCGGTGGAGAAGAACGGCAGGCCCGCGCCGGCGCCGAAGATGACCACCCGGCCCTTCTCCAGGTGCCGGATGGCGCGCCGCGGGATGTAGGGCTCGGCTACCTGACCCATCGCGATCGCGGTCTGGACCCTGGTGTCGACACCCGCCTGCTCGAGGAAGTCCTGCAGGGCGATGGCGTTCAGGACGGTGCCCAGCATGCCCATGTAGTCGGCGCGTGAGCGGTCCATGCCGCGCTGGGAGAGCTCGGCGCCGCGGAAGAAGTTCCCACCCCCCACCACGACGGCGACCTGGGTGCCCTCGGAGACTGCCTGTGCGATCTCCCGGGCGATGCTGGCCACGACGTCGGGATCGACCCCGACCTTGCCCGCGCCGAAGGTCTCGCCCGAGAGCTTGAGCAGCACCCGCTTGAACCGGACTTCGGGTCGGTCCGCCCCCTGATCCCCCTGCGCGGACACCTGGGTGCTGGGGGACGTCTGGCTGGTGCTGGTCACTGTGGAGCTCCTCTCCCTGGCCGGTCGGGCCGCGGGCCAGTCTGCCGCACGGGCGGCTCCTGGTGCGCCAGGGGTGCCCTCAGGCGACCCCGAAACGCAGCACGGTGCGACTGCGCGCCTCCTGGCCCGGGTGCAGCACGCAGGCGGCAGTCTGCTCGGGCAGGCCCAGGTGCTGGTGCGGCTCCAGGCACAGCGCGTCGCCCTGCCGAGCGGCGAGCCCGTCCCGCAGCCGGGCGGTGCCGTCCAGCATGTTGCCGCTGTACACCTGCAGCGCCGGCTGGTCGGTCAGGACGGTCAGCGTCCGGCCGCTGCCGGGATGGTGCACCACGGCGGCCTCGCGCAGACCACCCTCGCCCGCTCCGTCGAGCACGAACCCGTGGTCGAGCCCGCCGGCCATGTCGAGCTGAGGGTGCCGACGGCGGATGAGCGCGCCCACCCGTCGGGGCTCGCGCAGGTCCAGAGCCCCCTCGACCGGCTCGACGGCGCCGGTCAGGAGCAGGCCCTCCCCCACCGGCAGGTAGGAGCTCGCGTTGACCTGCAGCAGGTGGTCGTCGACGCTGGCGCTGCCCCCGCCGAGGTTGAAGTAGGCATGGCCCAGCAGGTTGACGACCGTCGTGCGGTCGGTCGTGGCGACGAGATCGATGCGCAGGTCGGCACCGTCGAGGGTGTACGTCGCCGTTGCCGTCAAGGCACCGGGGAAGCCGTTGTCACCGTCCGGGCTGGCATGGCGGAACGTCACGGAGGTGCCGTCCTCGGCAGGCTCCTCCTGCCACAGCTGGAGGTCGTAGCCGTCGGTACCCCCGTGCACCGCGGCATCCGGCTCGTTGGTCGGCACCTGGTGCTGGCGCCCCTCGAGGGTGAACCTGCCCTGCGGTATCCGGCCACCGAACCGCCCGACGACGGCCCCGAGGAAGGTCCGGTCCTGCTGGTAGGGCTCCTCCTCGTCATGGCCCAGCACCACGGAAGCGAGGTGACCCTTCCGGTCAGGTGCCAGCACCGACATCAGCCGGGCGCCGAAGCCGCACACCCGCACGGTCAGGTGGTCGTTGCCGAGCTCGTGGACAGCCATGGTGCACATCCCACCACAAGACCCCGCCACCCGCGGTGCGGGGACGGGGCCTGGTGGTGCGGCTGCGCCGGTGTCAGCTGCCCACCCGGAAGCGGGCGAACGAGGTGATCGTGGTGCCAGCCTCCTCCAGGACCTTGGAGACGCTCTTCTTCGGGTCCTTGGCGAACGGCTGGTCGAGCAGGACGTTGTCCTTGAAGTAGGCGTTCACTCGACCCTCGATGATCTTGGGCAGGGCCTGCTCCGGCTTGCCCTCCTCCCGGGCGGTCTCCTCGGCGATGCGACGCTCGGAGTCCACCGTCTCGGACGGGACCTCCTCGCGGGAGAGGTAGATCGGGGACATCGCCGCAGCGTGCATGGCGATGTCCTTACCGATCCCGCCTGCCTCGGTGCTGGTGCCGACCAGGACGCCGATCTGCGCGGGCAGGTCGGGGTTGGTCTTGTGCATGTACGAGGCCACCTCGGCACCCTCGACCCGCGCCACCCGGCGCACCTCGATCTTCTCTCCGAGGGTGGCGGCCGCGTTGGCCACCACATCGCCCAGCGTGCCGTCCTCGAGCGCAGAGGCCAGCAGCGACTCGACGTCAGCGGCGCCGGTGGCGACCGCCTGGTCCAGGACCTGCTGGGCGAGCTCGACGAACTTGCCGCTCTTGGCGACGAAGTCGGTCTCGCAGTTGACCTCGACCAGCGTTCCGACCCCACCCTCGACGCGCCCGGCGACCAGCCCGTCGGAGGCGCTTCGGCCCTCGCGCTTGGTCACGCCCTTGAGCCCCTTGACGCGCAGGATCTCGACCGCCTTGACGCGGTCGCCGTCTGCCTCGTCGAGGGCGTTCTTGACGTCGAGCATGCCGGAGCCGGTCTGCTCGCGCAGTGCCTTGATGTCAGCGGCGGTGAAGTTCGCCATCGTTGCTGTTCACCTTCTCGTTCGTGTGGATGTGGTCGGCCCGGCCCTGCCCGCGGGATGCCGGGCCGGACCGCGCCGGGATTGGCTCAGGCCTTGTCGGAGCCGGCGTCGTCGGTGCCTGCGCCATCGGTTCCGGCATCAGCAGCAGCGTCCTCTGCGGGGGCAGCATCGACGGAGGAGTCCTCGACAGGGGCAGCCTCGGCAGCGGGCGTCTCGCTGGGTGCCGCAGCCTCGGGGACCTCGGCGGCAGGCGCTTCGGCCGGCGCGGCCTCGGCGGCGACAGGTGCCTCGGCGGGAGCAGCGTCGGTCTCGACAGCGGCGGTTGCGTCGGCCGGTGCAGCGTCGGCCGGTGCAGCGTCGGTGGGGGCCCCGGCCGGTGCTGCGGCTGCCGCGTCGGCGTCCTTGGACCCCGCGAGGAGCTCACGCTCCCACTCGGCCAGCGGCTCGTTGGGGCCTCCGGCCTCGGAGCCGCCGTCGCGCGCACCAGCGCGGGCCATCAGGCCCTCGGCGACGGCGTCGGCGATGACCCGCGTGAGCAGGGTGACCGACCGGATCGCGTCGTCGTTGCCCGGGATGCGGTAGTCGACCTCGTCCGGGTCGCAGTTGGTGTCCAGGATGGCCACGATCGGGATGCCCAGCTTCTTGGCCTCGTCGACCGCGAGGTGCTCCTTCTTGGTGTCCACGATCCAGATCGCGGACGGGACCTTGCCCATGTCACGGATACCACCGAGCGTCTTCAGAAGCTTGTCGTGCTCGCGCCGCATGATGAGCAGCTCCTTCTTCGTGTGGTTGCTCCCAGCCACGTCGTCGAAGTCGATCTGCTCCAGCTCCTTGAGGCGCTGCAGGCGCTTGTTCACCGTCTGGAAGTTGGTGAGCATGCCGCCCAGCCAGCGCTGGTTCACGTAGGGCATGCCGACCCGGGTGGCCTGGTCCTGGACCGGCTCCTGGGCCTGCTTCTTGGTACCGACGAAGAGCACGGAGCCACCGTGGGCGACGGTCTGCTTCACGAACTCGTACGCGCTGTCGATGTAGGTCAGCGACTGCTGCAGGTCGATGATGTAGATGCCGTTGCGCTCGGTGAAGATGAAGCGCTTCATCTTCGGGTTCCACCGACGGGTCTGGTGCCCGAAGTGGACACCGCTCTCCAACAGCTGACGCATCGTGACGACGGCCATGCCGACGCACTCCTTCCGCACCGCGGGCCCTGGGCCGGCCGGTGCAACTCGGTTCCCGGGCCACCCACCGTGGGAGCCCGCCTGGTGCCTGCGACGCGCCCCACCGGAGAACCCGGACCACGGGGCTGCGCCCCTCGCTGAGCGAGGCATGAAGGCACGCGAATTCAACCGGCAGAAGCCGGTCGTAGGGCCAGGGTACGGCCTGCGGGCCCTCGGACGGTAACCGGACGGCGCCTGTGGCAACCTGCCCGCATGAGCACACCGACGGGCTCGCCCCTGGTAGCACGCATGCGGGGATTCGGGACCACCATCTTCGCGGAGATGTCAGCGCTGGCCCTGTCCACCGGATCGGTGAACCTCGGACAGGGCTTCCCGGACACCGACGGCCCGGCCGCGCTGCTGGAGGGTGCGGTCCAGGCGATCCGCGGCGGCGCCAACCAGTACCCGCCCGGCCGGGGGGTGCCCTCGCTCCGGAAGGCTGTCGCGAAGCACCAACGGCACTGGTACGGCCTCGAGGTGGACCCTGACCACGGGGTGCTGGTGACCGCTGGCGCGACCGAGGCCATCGCGGCGTGCGTCCTGGCTCTGTGCGAGCAAGGTGACGAGGTGGTGGTGCTCGACCCCGCCTACGACTCCTACGGCGCGACGATCGCCCTGGCGGGTGCGGTCCGCCGGTCGGTGCTGCTCGAGCCGCCGACCTTCGCGCTCGACGAGGACGCCCTGGCGGCGGCCTTCAGCGACCGCACCAGGCTGGTCCTGCTCAACAGCCCGCACAACCCGACCGGGCGGGTGCTGTCGACCACCGAGCTGGAGATGATCGCTGGGCTCGCACGCCGCCACGACGCGCTCGTGGTCAGCGACGAGGTCTACGAGCACCTCGTGTTCGACGGTGCTGAGCACGTCCCGATCGCGACCCTGCCAGGCATGGCCGAGCGCACCCTCACCATCGGCTCGGCAGGCAAGACGTTCTCGGTGACCGGCTGGAAGATCGGCTGGGTCAGCGGACCGACGGCACTGGTGGACGCCGTCACCACCGTCAAGCAGTTCCTGACCTTCGTCAACGGCGCGCCGTTCCAGCCGCCCGTGGCCGTCGCCCTCGGCGGCCCGGACGAGGACTTCACCGCTCGTGCCGAGGACCTGGGCCGCCGACGCACCCTGCTGGCAGAGGGCTTGTCGTCCGTCGGCTTCGAGGTCCTGGTGCCGCAGGCGGGCTACTTCCTGCTGGCCGACGCTGCTCCGCTGGGCGGGCAGGACTCGGTCGAGTTCTGCCGCGAGCTGCCGCACCGCGCGGGCGTGGTCGCCATTCCGGTGCAGGTCTTCTGCCAGGACCCCGGACCCGTGCGCTCACTGGTGCGGTTCGCCTTCTGCAAGCAGGAGCAGGTGCTCCAGGAGGCCGTGCGCCGCCTGCGTCGGCCGAGCCGCTGACACTCTGCTTGCCCCAGCCAGCGGCACGGTCCGTCCACAGGATGGATCAAGCGGGCACCGCCGTCCACAGGCTGACCGGCGCCCTGGCGTGGAGCTGAACGCAGGCACAGGGTGGCGTCATGGGTTCTCACCGGCAGCGAGAACGGTGCCGCGTCCCCCTCGCGGTGCTGCTGCTGACGGTGGCCTTGCTGGTCGGTCCTGCGGCACCACCGGCTTCCCCGGTGCCTTCTTCGGGTGGGACCGAGACGGGGTGGTCGTGGCCGTTGGCCCCTGACCCCACGGTGCTACGGCAGTTCGCGGCTCCCCCTTCGCCGTGGCTGCCGGGGCACCGCGGAGCCGACCTGTCCGCCGGCCCTGGCCAGGGCGTCCTGGCCCCGGCAGACGCGGTGGTGGCCTTCTCCGGCACGGTTGTCGACCGTGGCGTGCTCACGCTGGACCACGCCTCCGGGCTGCGCACCAGCTACGAGCCCGTCTCCGGCATCGTGCCGGTGGGCACCCGCGTCACCCGAGGGCAGGTGGTCGCGGTGCTCACCTCCCAGCCCGGCCACTGCGCGCCCGGCACCTGCCTGCACTGGGGCCTGCGCCGAGGGTCGACCTATCTGGACCCGCTCGCACTCGTGGTCGACCGGGGCCCGCCGGTGCTGCTGCCGCTGGCGGGCTCTGCCAACCGGTCCCCGGTGGAGAGGGCGTTGCCGTCACCCGGCCGTCAGAAGGAAGCCGAGCAGCACCGCGCACAGCCCTCCGACCAGGCTGCCGAACAGGTTGAGCAGTGCTGCCCCAGGTCGCTCCTCAAGCAGCAGCAGGCTGTTCAGGACCCAGGTCGAGAAGGTCGTGTAGGACCCGACGAAGCCCACCTGCGCCACCGCGAGCCAGGTCGCAGCACCGCCCTGTGACATCCACCCGGCTGACATCCACCCCGCCAGCAGACCGACCAGCAGGCAGCCGGAGATGTTGACCACCGCGATGCCGACGGGGAACGGCTCACGCCCCGGCCGTCCAGCCCGGCCGGATCGCCGGGGCAGCCGGGTGACCACCCGGTCGACCGCGTACCTGCAGGCCGCACCCAGGGCCGATGCCGTCGACAGTGCCAGCAGGTCCAGCGGTCCGAGGACCCCGGGGGCGGTTGCCGCCAGCGCCTCGGCGATCACCTCGACGACCGGGACGCCAGTTCAGTACCCAGCCGCAGACCCACCCAGCCTGCCGCGACCCCAGCGGCGACAGACCCCAGCAGGTAGCCGAGGGCCAGGAACGGGCTGTACTGACCCACCAGCGACAGAACCTGCAGCACATAGGTGCTGAACGTGGTGAAGGCACCCAGGAAGCCGGTGCCGAGGAGCAGCACGAGAGGCGCTGGGCCACCAGCTGCCGGAGGCCGGCTCATCCGTGCGTCGCGGCGCGCTGCCGACACGAGCACCCCCAGGAGGCCTGCCCCGACCACGTTGGCGGCCAGGGTCCCCCACGGCACCCGACCTGGCTCCGTGCCCAGCAGCAGCTCCAAGCCGTACCGGGCAGGCCCGCCCACGGAACCGCCGGCTGCTACCAGGAGCAGCGCCGTCGTCCACCGGGATCCGGTGGCTGAGCTCACGAGACCTCTGCCAGCTTGTTCCTCAGCTGGAGCACGGCCTTGGTGTGCATCTGGCAGATCCGGGACTCGGTCACCCCGAGCACCTTGCCGATCTCGGCGAGGGTCAGGCCCTCGTAGTAGTACAGCGTCACGACGATCTTCTCACGCTCGGGAAGCTGCTCGATGGCACGCGCCAGCAGGTACTTCGTCTCCTCGCCCTCGAACGCCATCACCGGGTCCACGGCCTTGTGGTCCTTGAGCGTGTCACCCAGCGACATGCCGTCGCCCTTGTCGCCGCCGCCGCCCATCAGCTCGTCGAGCGCCACCACGTTGACGTAGGAGACCTGGCTGAAGATGTGGTGCAGGTCCCGCAGCGGGATGCTCATCCGCGACGCGACCTCGGGCTCGGTGGGGGTGCGGTGCAGCTCGTTCTCCAGCTCGGCGTAGGTCCGCTCGACCTCGCGCGCCTTCGAACGGACCGAGCGCGGGATCCAGTCCATCGACCGCAGCTCGTCGATGATGGCGCCGCGGATCCGGGAGAGCGCGTAGGTCTCGAACTTGATGGCACGCTCGAGGTCGAATTTCTCGATGGCGTCGATCAGGCCGAAGATCCCGTAGGAGACCAGGTCTGCGTGCTCGACGTTGGGCGGAAGACCGACCCCGACGCGTCCGGCGACGTAGCGCACCAGGGGCGAGTACTTGATGATCAGCTGCTCGCGAGCCTCTGGGCTGGCGGTGGCCTTGAAGTCCTCCCAGATGGCCCGGACGCGCAGCTCCTCGACGACCTTGGGGTCTGTGACCTCGTCATGGACGTCCTGCTCAGACTGTGACACCCCGACCCCTCGCTGGCTCAGGCACGCGGATGGGCCTGCTGGTACGTCGAGCGCAGCCGTTCCACCGAGACGTGCGTATAGACCTGTGTCGTGGCGAGACTAGCGTGACCCAGGAGCTCTTGGACGGTCCTTAGATCAGCTCCTCCGTCCAGCAGATGGGTGGCCGCGCTGTGGCGCAGGGCGTGCGGGCCGGCGTCGACGCCTGTTCCTGCCTCCCGCAGAAGGTGGTGCACCAGGGTGCGGACCTGCCGCTGGTCCCAGCGTCCACCGCGTCGACCCAGCAGCAGGGCCGGCCCGGAGCGGGCGTTCAGCAGCCGTGGCCGCCCCCGGCTGATCCAGTCGCGGACCCCCCGCGCGGCCGGCAGACCGAACGGCACCGTGCGCTGCTTGTCCCCCTTGCCCACGACCCGCACCACGTTGCGCTCCAGGTCGAGGTCGTCCAGGTCCAGCCCCACCAGCTCCGCCACCCGGATCCCGGTGGCGTACAAGAGCTCGAGGGCCGCGCGGTCGCGCAGGTGCGCCGGCTCCGCGTCGTCGGCGCGCACGGTGGCCAGGTCCAGCAGTGCTGCTGACTGGTCGGCCCGCAGCACGGTGGGCAGGTGCTGGTCCCGCCGAGGTGCCACCAGGCGGGTCGCCGGGTCGTGCGTCATGCGTGCGGTGCGCGACGCCCATGCGGTGAAGGTCCGGGCGGCCGAGGCACGTCGCGCCATCGTGGAGCGGGCCAACCCCGAGCTGGTCATGGCCGCCAGCCAACCGCGCAGCAGCGCGAGATCCAGCTCCTCCAGCTCGCAGGCCCCTGCGGCGGCCGCCCGGGACAGCAGCTGGCTGACGTCGGCACGGTACGCGCGAGCGGTGTGGGGAGATCGCCCGCGCTCGAGCAGCAGGAAGCGCTCGAAGTCGACCAGGGCGAGCGCGAAGGAGGCGGGGAGCACTGCGGGGGCCTCGAGGCCGGGCGCGACCGCGCTGACCCCGGGTACGTCCACCTGCACACCGTCGCTGCCCGCCGAGCCGAAGGCAAGCACCGAAGCGGTGTGGCGACCACGGGACCGCCCGCGGACGTACCATCCCGAGGTCGGGGCTACCCGCCGGTGCCCGGTACGGCCCGTCGCCAGGTCGTCTGGCCGGCATGGGCGGCCTGGGCCGCCGTCTCGACGGCCAGGCCGGCCAGGCCGAGCCGCCCGAGCGCCCCCTGGACCGCTCCGGGTGCCAGACCGGCAGCCATCGCGAGCTGAGGCCCGGTCGACCCGCGTCGCGGTGAGAGCGCTTCGTACACCTGCAGGTCCGCACCCTCCAGGCCGTCGTGGGGAAGCGCGGGCTCCGGAGCGCGGGTTGCGAAGAACTCTCCGATGGAGCTGGCCAGCTCCACCACCTCCTGGGCATCGGTCACGCACACGGCGCCCGACTCGCGCAGCAACCGGTGGCACCCGGCCGAGGATGGTGAGGACACCGGACCCGGGACGGCACCCACCGGCCGGCCGATCCGGAGCGCGTGCCGAGCCGTGCTGAGCGCGCCGGAGCGCCAGGCCGCCTCGACCACGACCGTCGCGCTGGCCATCGCCGCGATGAGCCGGTTCCGCTCCAGGAACCGCCAGCGGGTGGGCACCGCACCGGGTGGGCTCTCCGAGACGACGAGGCCCCCTTCGCAGATCCGCTGCAGCAGGTTCTCGTGCGCCCGGGGGTAGGCGCGGTCCACACCGCACGCCAGGACGGCGACGGTGGCGCCCTGGCCGGCGAGCGCGCCCCGGTGCGCCGCCGCGTCGATGCCGAAGGCCCCTCCCGAGACGACCACCAGGGCGTGCTGCGCGACCCCTGCCGCCAGGTCGGCAGCCACGCTCTCGCCGTAGCGGGAGGCTGCGCGCGCACCGACCAGTGCCGCACCCCGCTGCGACAGCGTCCCGAGGTCGGCCTGGCCCCGCACCCACAGGCACGCGGGAGCCGCCTCGCCGAGGCCCGCGAAGCCGCCGGGCCAGTGCATGTCGGCAGGCACCAGGAGCCGCCCGCCCAACCGCGCCAGGGTGGCGAGGTCGCGGCCTGGGTCTGCCTGGGCGGCACGCACGCGCCAGCGGTCCGCGGCCTCGTCCAGCACCGCGCGGGCCCCGCTGACCCCCTCACCCAGCGCGGACGGGGGCAGCCGTGAACCAGAGAGCACGTGCCGCAGCACCGCACCGACGCCGAGCACCGCGGCGACCCGGGCGCCCACCCGGTCGGTAGGCTCGACCACCCTGCTCCAGGCGGCACGCGCGTGCCGGTCGTCGCTCACCCACGCAGGCACACCAGCACCCGTCATGCCGCCACCTGGCCACGTTGGCGCAGCAGCAGCGCGCGGCCGAGGTGGTCGCGGTCCGGGACGCTCGCCCCATCCAGGTCGGCGACCGTCCACGCCGTCCGCAGCACCCGGTCGTAGCCGCGGAGGGTCAGGGTCCCCCGGTCCAGGGCGCGGTCGATCGACGCGGTGCAGCCGGCCGGCAGCCGCCACAGCTCACGCAGCGCGGGCCCAGGGGCATCGGCGTTCGTCTTCCAGCCGCACCTGTACCAGCGCTCCAGCTGCGCGGCGCGGGTCTGGGCCACCCGGCGAGCGACCGTGGCGGTGTCCTCCGGTGCGGCCCCGACCGCCATCTGCGCCCGGGACACCGGCATCACCTCGATCTGCAGGTCGACCCGGTCCAGCACCGGTCCGCTCAGCCGGGACATGTACGAACGCCGGGCACGCGCCGTGCACTCGCACCCCAGGCCCTTGCCGACCGAGTGGCCGCAGGGGCAGGGGTTCGCCGTCAGGACGAGCTGGAAGCGCGCGGGGAACTCGACCGTGCCACGAGAGCGTGCCAGCACGACCCTGCCCTCTTCCAGGGGCTGGCGCATGGCCTCGATGACGGGGCGCTGGAACTCCGGCGCCTCGTCGAGGAAGAGGACCCCGCGGTGCGCCCGGCTGGCCGCCCCAGGACCGGCGATGCCGGCCCCGCCGCCGATGACGGCTGCCATGGAGGCGCTGTGGTGGGGACCCTCGAAGGGTGGGCGCCGGATGAGGCCGTCGCGCGGGTCGAACGAGCCTGTCACCGAGTGCACGGCCGTCACCTCCACCGCGTCCTCGTCGTCCAGGTCCGGCAGGATGCCGGGCAACCTCATGGCCAGCATGGTCTTGCCGGCGCCGGGTGGACCGATCATCAGCAGGTGGTGGCCTCCAGCCGCTGCCACCTCTATCGCGTAGCGGGCATCCACCTGGCCGGCGACGTCGCGCAGGTCGGGAACGGCCCTGCGCAGGACGTGGATCCCGTTGGGGGACAACGGCACCGGCTCCTGCGCGGGGGTCCGCTGCGGCACCGCTCCACCGTGCAGCCGCACCACGTCGGCTAGTCCCACCGCCCCCACCACGTCGGCGCCCGGCACCAGACGTGCCTCCTGCGCGTTGGCCTGCGGCACCACGATGTGGCTGAACCCGGCCCGGACCGCGGCCAGCACCACCGGCAGGATCCCGGGCACCGGCCTGAGGCGTCCGTCCAGCCCCAGCTCACCGATGTGGACGGTGCCCGCTGCCGACAGCCGATCGACCTCTCCGGACGCGGCCAGCACCGCCACCGCGATGGCGACGTCAAAGGCGGAACCACGCTTGGGCAGGGAAGCCGGCGTCAGGTTGACGGTCAGCTTTCGCGACGGCATCGGACAGCCTGCGTTCGTCGCGGCAGCACAGACGCGGTCGCGGGCCTCCTGCAGGGACTTGTCCAGGGTGCCCACGAGCGAGAAGCCGGGCAGCCCGGAGGCGATGTGCGCCTCCACCTCGACGGGGTGGGCACCCAGCCCCACCAGCGCCATCGCACTGGTCCGCCCGAATTCCGGCACGGCGGCCATCACGCCACCGATCGCAGGTGCTGCACCAGTGCGGGACCCTGCGCGGGGCACAGGACCGCGACGACGTCGATCCGCACGGATGACGGGTGCCCGTGCTCGGCGGCGTGGTCGCGCAGCCATTGCGCCGTCAGGCGCCGCAGGCGGGTGGCCTTGGCCCAGTTCACCGCCTCGGCAGGGTGGCCGAACGCCAGCGAGCTCCGCGTCTTGACCTCCACCACCACCAGGCAGCACCCGTCCACCGCGACGATGTCCAGCTCGCCCGAGGGGCACCGCCAGTTGCGTGCCAGGACCTTCAGGCCCACCTTCTCCAGGTACGCCACGGCCACCGCCTCACCGTGCCGACCCAGCTCGATCTTGCTGCGCACGTCCACCACCTCCGGGCCTGACCCTTGCGGGGGACATGGCACGCAGGAAAGGCTCCGGGACGCCCTGTGGACAGATCCGGCCCTTTGGTCCCACCTGTGGACGAGTGCCCGGCTACCCGGTGAAGCCGTCGGGCTTGGGCACCTCGAGGTCGCTCTTCGCCAGCTCCTCGACGTTGACGTCCTTGAACGTCACGACCCGTACCGCCTTGACGAACCTGGCCGAGCGGTAGACGTCCCACACCCATGCATCTGCCAGCGTCAGCTCGAAGTAGACCTCGCCGTCGGCGCTGCGCGGCACGACGTCGACGGAGTTGGCCAGGTAGAAGCGCCGTTCGGTCTCCACGACGTAGGTGAACAGACCGACGACGTCGCGGTACTCGCGGTACAGCGCGAGCTCCATCTCGGTCTCGTAGTTGTCCAGGTCCTCAGCACTCACGGGCGGGGCTCCTCGTCGTCGGGGAGGTCGTTCCGGCCCCGTCGCAGTCCATCATGCCGGGCAGCCGCCAGCTGAGGCGGTGCTGGGTGCAGGTCCCCAGCCGGCTCAGCGCCTGCATGTGGGCGGGCGCGCTGTAACCCTTGTTGAGCTCCCAGCCGTAGCCAGGGTGGCGCTGGGCGTGGGAGACCATCAGGTCGTCGCGGCTCGTCTTCGCCAGCACGGAGGCGGCCGCCACCGCGGCGCAGCGCAGGTCCGCCTTGACCCGGGTGAGCACCGGGGGCACCAGCTCCCCCGATGGCCAGACCGGGCGCGAACCGCTGCCCCCGTGCGGGTCCAAGAGAGTGGGTGCGGGTTCGCTGAGCCAGTCGTGGGACCCGTCCAGCAGCACCACGTCCGGTGCTGCGGGCAGCTGCGCCACGGCACGGCGCCCGGCAAGACGCAGCGCCCCGATGATGCCCAGGGCGTCGATCTCCTGCGACTCCGCGTGGCCCACGGCCCAGGCCGGTGCCCACCTGCGCAGCTGGGGTGCCAGCCGGTCCCGAGCCTGCGGGGTGAGGAGCTTGGAGTCACGCAGCCCGACCGGTGCCGAGCGGGTCGTGATGTTGACGACCACGACGCCGACGGTGACCGGCCCGGCGAGCGCGCCGCGACCCACCTCGTCCATCCCCGCAACGAGCGTGTGCCCCGTGCGCAGGAGCGATCTCTCCTCGCGCAGGGTGGGTGTGGGGCCTGCCATGGTCCGGTGAGGCGATCAGCCTGAGGGCGCCGGTACGGCGTCGAAGACCTCGGGGTGGCCCGACAGCGTGTCGAAGCGGTCCAAGGGCCAGAACAGGACGACGGCGCGGCCCACGACGAGATCCTCCAAGACGGTTCCGCCGCCCTCGAGTTCCTGGTGGTAGCGCGAGTCCTGGCTGAAGCCGCGGTTGTCCCCCATCACCCACAGGCGGTCGGCAGGCACCGTGACGTCAAAGGCGAGGGTGCTCGCGAGCGTTCCCTCCGGCAGGTAGGTCTCCTCCAGCGCCGTCCCGTTGACCGTGATCCGGTCCTGGTCGTCGCAGCAGACCACCCGGTCGCCCGGCAGGCCGATGACCCGCTTGATCAGGTGCTCTCCGGCATCCTGAGGCAGCACCCCCACGAAGGTGAGCACCTCAGCCACGGCCTTGGCCGGCCCCGTCCGCTGCGGGGTCAGTCCCGGGCCCAGCCAGCCGCCCGGGTCCTTGAACACCACGACGTCACCGCGCTCCAGGTCCATGGGCCCTGGTTCCAGCAGGTTCACCAGCACCCGGTCGTCCTTGACCAGGGTGAGCTCCATCGACTCCGAGGGGATGTAGAAGGCCTGCGCCAAGAAGGTCTTGATGAGCAACGACAGAACTAAGGCGGTGCCCACCACGATGACGGCCTCGCGGACAGCCCCTAGGACGCCAGACCCGCGCTGCGGAGCCTGCGAGGTGTCCGAACCACCCTCACCCTGACCATCATCCACGTCGGTGACGTTCGTGTCGTCGCTGCTCACGGCGGAACTGAGGTCAGCGCGTGCCAGAGAAGTCGCGCTTCTCCTTGATCTTGGCTGCCTTGCCGCGCAGGTTGCGCAGGTAGTAGAGCTTGGCGCGGCGCACGTCACCACGGGTGACGATCTCGATCTTGTCCAGGATCGGGGAGTGGACCGGGAAGGTCCGCTCGACGCCGACACCGAAGCTGACCTTGCGGACGGAGAACGTCTCGCGGACACCCCCGCCCTGACGCCTGATCACCACACCCTGGAAGACCTGGACGCGGGAGCGGGTGCCCTCCACGACCTTGACGTGGACCTTCACGTTGTCACCGGCCCGGAAGGCGGGGATGTCCTGGCGGAGCGAGGACGAGTCGACGTGGTCGAGGGTGTGCATGGCGGATCGCTCTCCCGCAGGTGCCACAGGTCACCCGCGCGCTGATGGGGCCAGGGAGGCCCCGATGTGTGGAACGGTGGACGTACGAGCGACCTGAGACGCTGCACTCCCCCTGTGGCAGGGGCTGCGGATCGTCGCGGCACGAGGGGGTCAGTCTGGCACAGCAGTCAGTCTGCGGAGAAATCAGCGTTCCCCCGGCCGGGCAGCCGCCTCGTCGAGCACCTCCCGGTCACGCGCGTCCAGGGTGCTCGGGTCCAGGGCTGCGACCATGTCGGGCCTGCGCTGCGCCGTGCGACGCAGCTGTTCGTCCCGCCTCCACCGTGCGATGCGGCCGTGGTGCCCGGACCTCAGCACCTCGGGCACGTCCATCCCCTGCCAGCTCTCGGGCTTGGTGTAGACGGGGTGCTCCAGCAGCCCGTCCGCGTGCGACTCCTCGACCAGGGAGGCAGGGTTTCCGACCACGCCGGGAAGCAGGCGCCCCACAGCCTCCACGACCGCGAGCGCTGCCACCTCACCGCCGTTGAGGACGTAGTCACCCAGGCTCACAGGGCTCACCCGCACCAACCGTGACGCCGCAGTCAGCACCCGCTCGTCGATGCCCTCGTAGCGGCCGCAGGCAAAGGCGAGCCAGGGTTCGGCCACCAGCTCGTGAGCCATCTGCTGGTCGAACACCCGACCCGAGGGGCTGGGCACCAGCAGGTGCGGGGTAGCCGTGTCGTCGTGCAGGGCCGCGCGCCCGCTCTCCAGGACGTGCCCGAGCGCCTCGGCCCAGGGTTCGGGGCGCATCACCATGCCGGCGCCCCCGCCGTAGGGGGTGTCGTCGACCGTGCGGTGGCGGTCCCGCGTGAAGTCCCGCAGGTCGTGCACCCGCACCTCCAGCAGCCCGGCCTCAGCGGCTCTGCCGAGCAGCGACAGCCGCAGCGGTGCCAGGTACTCGGGAAAGATGGAGACGACGTCGACCCTCACTGCGGCAGGTCGTCCTGCTCGCCGTCCAGCAGGCCACCGGGTGGGTCCAGCACGACCACACCCGCATCGAGGTCCACCACGGGCACCAGGGCGGTCACGAAGGGCACCCAGGCGGTCCGCCCGTCCGGCAGCCGCAGCACCAGCAGGTCCTGCGCCGCACCGTGCTCGACGCCGACGACCTTGCCGGCCTCGCTCCCGTCGACCAGGCGGGCGGACAGGCCCACCAGCTGGTGGTCGTACCACGCATCGGGCTCGCCGCCCTCCTCGGTCTCGTCCACCTCGGCCAGCAGCAGCACCCCCCGAAGGCCTTCCGCCGCCGTCCGGTCGGGGACCTCCTCGAAGGTCAGCAGCAACCTGCCGTTGTGGTCGCGGACGGTCTGCACGGTCAGGGGGCCTGCCCCCGCCGGGTCGGTCCGCAGCAGGACCCCGGGGCCGAAGCGGCGGTCGGGGTCGTCGGTACGGATCTCCACGCTCACCTCGCCGCGGATGCCGTGCGGCTTGCCCACACGGGCGACCACGAACTCCATCAGTGTCCCTCCAGATGCGGCACGGCCCCGGACCACCGGTGTGGTGGGACGGGGCCGTGCCATGACGATCCGTGCAGATCGGTGCTGTGGTCAGCGTCCTCGGTCGACGTCGACCACGTCCACGCGGACGGGCCCGGAGGTCGAGAGCGCACCGACCACCGTACGCAGCGCCATCGCCGTGCGCCCGGCCCGGCCGATGACGCGGCCGAGGTCCTCGGGATGCACGCGCACCTCGAGCAGAGCGCCCCGACGCAGCGACTTCTCGTTGACCTGGACGTCGTCCGGGTGGTCGACGATGCCGCGGACCAGGTGCTCCAGGGCGTCGGCGAGCACGGTCAGGCCTCGGTCTTCTCGTCGGCTGCCGCAGCCTGGGGCTGCTCGGCCGGCACCTCGACGGCTGCGGGCTCCTCGGTCGCGGCGTCCTCGACCTTGGGCTCGTCCGCCTTCGGCTCGTCCGCCTTGGGCTCGTCCGCCTTGGGCTCGTCACCCTTGGGCTCGTCCGCCTTCGGCTCGTCCGCGGCCTCAACCTTCTTGGCCGGCTTCTTCTTCGCCGTGGTGGCGTCCTTGGTCGGCTCGTCCATCGACGTCCTGGCTGCAGCCTCGAAGGCGATCCTCTTGTCGGGCTTCGGCTCGGCGAACCGCAGGGTGCCTTCGGCGCCCGGGAGCCCCTTGAACTTCTGCCAGTCTCCGGTGACCTTGAGCAGCGCCATGACCTGCTCGGTCGGCTGCGCCCCGACACCGAGCCAGTACTGCGCGCGCTCGGAGTTGATGTCGATGAGGGAGGGCTCCTCGGTGGGGTGATACTTGCCGATCTCCTCGATCGCCCGGCCGTCGCGCTTGGTGCGCGAGTCGGCGATGACGACGCGGTAGTACGGTGCCCGGATCTTGCCCAGGCGCTTCAGACGGATTTTCACGGCCACGAGAGTGGGAGCTCCTGTTTCTGGTTCGAGGTGAGCACGACCGGCTTCCGCGTGGGGACACGGACCGAGGTGCTCGGATGGACACGTCCGGGCAGTGAGAGGGGCCGCACCGGACGGGTTCAGCCAGTCATTGTGCCAGATCGACACCACGGCAGCGACCACGCCGCCGTGGCGCAGGGATAGCGTTCCATGATGAACAGCACGCTTGCATACCTGGACCACCTAGCGGAGGAGTCGCGGCGCTTCGAGCAGGTGCTGAGGCAGACGGACCCCGCCGCGCGGGTGCCGACCTGCGCGGACTGGACCTCTGACGACCTGCTCTGGCACCTCACCGAGGTCCAAGCCTTCTGGGCCGGCGTGATCGAGGGTCCTGTCACCGATGATGCGGGGGTGCGGGCCGTCGAGGAGGCGAAGCCCGAGCGGCCGGCCGACCGGGACGAGCTGCGGTCGCTGTTCACCTCGACGAGCGAGCGGCTGCTGGCCGGGCTGAGCGGCAGGGACCGCACGACCCCGGCGTGGTCCTGGCACGAGCCGGACCAGACGGTGGGGTTCACGATGCGGCGCCAGGCCCACGAGGCCCTCATCCACCGTGTCGACGCCGAGCTCACGGCCGGCGTGCCGGTGTTACCGCTCGACGCGGACCTGGCCGACGACGGCGTGGACGAGGTACTGCGGGTGATGTGGGGCGTGCCGTCCTGGGCCACGTTCTACCCCGGGGACGGGGCCGTGCGACTGCTCAGCACCGACACCGGCAGGACGCGGCTGCTGCAGCCCGGGCGGTTCGTCGGTACCGGCCCGCAGTCGGGCACAGAGTTCGACGAGCCGACGGCAGTCTTGGCCGAGGACGACTCCCCGGAGCCGCTGGCCGAGGTGGTCGGGACGGCCGCCGCGCTCGACCGGTGGCTGTGGGGTCGCGGCACCGACGGCGTGCGACGGTCGGGGGACGACAGCGTGCTCTTGTGCCTGGACGAGGTGGTGGCCATCGGCATGCAGTGACCGTCCCGCCGTCAGCCGTACATGGCCCCCGACACCCCGACGTCCGCCACCACCGCGCCCGCCACCACGGAGCCGCGCAGCACGACGGCGGTGGGGTGCGCCAGCACCCGCACGTCGGCACGCGGGTCCTGGGGGTAGACGACCAGGTCGGCATCGGCCCCTTCGACCAGGCCAGGTCGTCCGAGCCAGCTGCGGGCCGCCCAGCAGCCGGCATCCAGGGCAGCCAACGGGCTGAGCCCCGCCCGTACCAGCTCAGCCACCTCTGCCGCCACCAGGCCGTGCGGGAGCGAGCCACCGGCATCGGTGCCGACGAAGATCGGTACCCCCTCCTCGTGCGCCGCACCCACGGTGGCGTACCGACGTGCGTGCAGGTCGAGCATCTGGTCGGCCCAGGCGTCGAACTTCCCGCGCGCGGGCGCGGCCAGCTTGGGGAACGTCGCGATGTTGACCAGCGTCGGCACGACCGCGACCCGCGCCGCTGCGGCAGCCGCCGTCGTCTCGGGGGTCAGCCCGGTCGCGTGCTCGATGCCGTCGATGCCGGCGGCGAGCAGATCGGGCAGGCAGTCCGCGCCGAAGCAGTGCGCGGTGACCCTGGCACCCTCCGCGTGCGCGGCCGCGATCCCTGCGACCAGGGCGTCGGCGGGCCAGCACGGCGCCAGGTCACCGAGGTCCCTGTCGATCCAGTCACCCACGATCTTGACCCAGCCGTCACCCAGGCGCGCCTGCTCAGCCATGTGCTGCGGCAGCTGATCGGGCTCGATCTCGAACGCGAAGTTGCGTATGTAGCGACGGGTCCGGGCGATGTGCCGCCCGGCACGGACGACCTTGGGCAGGTCCGCTCGATCGTCGATCCACCGTGTGTCGGCCGGTGAGCCGGCGTCGCGCAGCAGCAGCGTCCCGGCGTCGCGGTCCGTCAGCGCCTGCTGCTCGGTGGTCGCCCGGTCCACCGCACCGTGCGCGTCCAGCCCCACGTGGCAGTGCGCGTCGACCAGCCCGGGCAGCGTCCACCCGCGCACCGTCTGCACGTCGTGGGAGCCGGTCGGCCGTTCGAACGTCACGCGTCCGTCCAGGACCCACAGACCGTCGCCCGACTCACTCGGGCCCAGCAGCACCGGCCCGTCCAGCCTCAGCACGTCCGCCATGCCAGCAACCTAGCGGGGATCCCCGGTGCCAGGGTCAGCCAGTCAGCGGCCGAGGAACTTCTCGAAACCGGGAGGCAGGTCCAGAGAAGACGGATCGAGGTCCTCCAGCTCGGCCGGGTCGAAACCACCTGCACCCGCGCCAAAGGCGGAGCCGGGCTCCGACTGGGGGCGCTGGGTCGCCGCCTGCTCCTGCTGGGCCCGCTTGGCGGGGTTGCCCGACTTGCCCTTGCGCGCCTTGCCGGCAACCTGCTTGCCCTTGGACTTCTTGCTGCCACCGCCGATGCCCGGCATGCCGCCCATCCCCGGCATCCCGCCCTTGCCCGGCATCCCCGGCAGGCCGCCACCGTTGCGCAGCTGGCGCATCATCTTCTGCGCGTCCGCGAAGCGCTCCACCAGCTGGTTGACCTCGGTGACCGTCACTCCCGAGCCCTTGGCGATGCGGGCCCGGCGGGACCCGTTCAGGACCTTGGGCTGGTAGCGCTCCTGCGGCGTCATCGAGCGGACGATCGCCTCGATCCGGTCGATCTCGCGCTCGTCGAAGTTCTCGAGCTGCTCGCGCATCTCCCCCATGCCCGGGAGCATCCCGAGCATCTTCTTCATCGAGCCCATCTTGCGCAGGCCCTGCATCTGCTGGAGGAAGTCGTCGAAGGTGAAGTCCTCGCCGGCGCCGAACTTGCGGGCCATCTCCTCGGCCTGGTCGGCCTCGAAGGCCTTCTCGGCCTGCTCGATGAGCGTGAGCACGTCACCCATGTCCAGGATGCGCGAGGCCATCCGGTCCGGGTGGAACGGCTCGAAATCGGTGAGCTTCTCCCC
>JAABUN010002831.1_pt1 | contig 29107 bp, 23 predicted proteins | sample 5559311 | NCBI WGS metagenome assembly JAABUN01 (sample SAMN10711877, study PRJNA513370) | rock metagenome | isolation source: Antarctica rocks | place: Antarctica: Victoria Land, Siegfried Peak sud | reverse complement strand
GCGCCCAGCTCCAGGCCCGCCAGGCGGCCCGCTGTGCCCAATTCCGCTTCCGCCAGGACCCTGCGGCCTACCTCTCCGCGCTCGAAACGCGCCTTTCCCAGCCGAGATTGCCGACGTAGGTTTTTTTCGGCCGATGTTCACCCCGCTCCGAACCCTCCCGATGGGCTATGCCATGTCGACCTCACAATCGCTGTCGCTTTTCCTGGACGCACCGACAGTCAACGGGCGCACCGATGATGACAAGACCTTGGTGCTGGCGACCCGTCGGGCGGGTATTGCCGAAGCAGCGCCGGGATTACCGGCGCACGATGAGCCGACGGAGGAGCCTACCCGAGCGGAAGAAGAGGGGGCAATGCCCCGATCATGACTACCACGTCGGCATCGCCCCTGGCCCTGGTCAATGCGCGGGGTCAACGCATATCCCTTGGCCCCCCATTGGCAAAGGGTGGGGAGGGTGTCATATATCCGATCGCGGGCTGGACGGACCTTATCGCCAAGGTCTACCATGGCCCTGTCTCGCGGGAAAAAGCGTCGAAGCTGGCGGCGATGACGCGGCTGTCCTCCGAGCGTCTACGCAACATCGCCGCTTGGCCGACCGATACATTGCACGACCATCCCGGTGGTCCCGTCCGTGGCCTGCTCATGCCGCTCGTCCAGGACCATCAGGAAATCCACGTCCTCTATGGGCCGGAAACACGACAACGACTCTTCCCCGACGCAGACTTCCGTTTCCTGATCCATACAGCGTCGAATCTTGCGCGCGCCTTCGCTGCAATCCATGAACACGGCCATGTGATCGGCGATGTAAACCATGGCAGCGTCATGGTTTCCAAGCAAGGCATGGTGAAACTCGTCGATTGCGACAGCTTTCAGATACGTTTCCAGCAACAAGATTTTCTCTGCCTGGTGGGGGTACCAACCCATACGCCGCCCGAACTGCAAGGGAAATCCTTCGCGAATCTCGTGCGTACGCCCGATCACGATGCCTTCGGGTTGGCGGTACTGATTTTCCAATTGCTTTTCCTCGGTCGCCATCCCTTTTCCGGCATCTCCCTTGGCATCGGCGAACTCTCGCTAGAGCGTTCCATCGAGCAGTACCGCTTCGCCTATGGTCCGGGCGCGAGGACCCGGATGATGAAGCAACCGCCCGCAACCCCAACGCTCGATATTGGCACGGGTGCCGTTGCCGCGCTCTTCGAGCGAGCCTTCGTCATGCCAGGGAGCGGCGTGGTCACGCGCCCGAGTGCAAGCGAATGGGTGCAGGCGCTCCTTGGAGCGGCGAACCAGTTAATACGATGTATCCGCCACAGCGGACACTACTACCCTCGCGGACTCGCGTCATGCCCGTGGTGCGGGATCGAATCATCGGCCAGCCTGATCCTCTTCAATGTGGCCCTGGTCGGTACTCGAACAGCCCGGGATGGCCCGGTATTCGAGTTGACGGCGATCTGGGCGCAAATCACCGCGATAGGCGATCCTGGACCCCCACCCCGATGGTCCTTCCCGCGTAATTCGGTGCTGAGTCCCGCGCCTGCGGCGAAGGCCCAAGGCGTGGAGATGCAGCGATTGAGCCAGGTTGTGCGGGTTGCTCTCGGCGCTGGATCGGCCACTGCACTCCTCGCCCTGCTGCTCGTGAGTTCCTTTCCAGCCCTAGGCATTGTGCTTGGGATCGTTGCGGTGGGATGCTTGGTCGTGAGCTTCAATGCTCGTCAGCACAGGCAACAGGATCCGGCCAGGCAAAAGGCCCTCCATGAGCGGGATGCGGCGCGGCAGCAACTACGGGAACTGGAGCAACGCTGGAAAGCTGGTGCGGGAAACGCGGTGTTCATTGAGCAACGCTCGGAGCTTGAGCGACAGCGCGACACCCACCAGGGCTTACCCGAGCGGTGGCGGCGCACACTCCAAGAGCAGTCCGCGAACGCCCGACAGCACCAGTTGGAACGCTTCCTCGACGGCCAAAGAATTGCCGGGGCGGCGATCTCCAACATCGGCCCTGGTCGTAAAGCAACGCTTCTATCGTATGGCATCGAGACTGCAGCGGATGTAACGCAGTCCGCGTTGCTGCGCGTCCCTGGTTTCGGGCCAACCCTTACCGCCAGTCTGCTCTCATGGCGCTCCACCGTTGAGGCGCGATTCGTATTCAATCCTCAGCGCGCCATCGATCCCGCGGACGCGCTGAGGATCGAGCGGGATATAGCGAGTCAGCGCGTGTTGCTCGAACAGTCATTGCAAGGCGGGGTTCCGCGATTGCAACGTATTGTTGAGCAAATACTCGCTACGAGGAAGTCCCTGCAAGCGGCGGGCAACCGGGCGGATACAGCGCTGGCACAGGCGGAGGCCGACCTTCGCGTACTCTGACCTTGCCGTGCGTGGGGCGGGGCCGCGAGGGGCGCGATGACACGACGATTGTGCGATCGAATCGCTCCGCACGATTATGCCCCCGCTTCACCGTGATAGGTGGCGATGTACCGATGGTCATAGTGCCCTCCTGTGCGCGCGCCATCGCGTTGCCCAGGCGATCCGGCTAACATAGCGCGGCGCGAGTACGGGTGTCTCGGGGGGAATTTCCCGATAGTGGGTCCGCGCGGGTCCAGGCTGACGGATGCCCAGTCTGGACACCGCAGCGTGCCCGGCTACGTAGATGGAGGGCATCGCCGCACGACGCGGTAGACTGGCCCGCCCGCCCACGGTGGCGGGGGTGGCGGGCGGGGGAACGGCGTGACGGTCAATGCCCGCACGGGATCCACCCATTGCGATCGAGGGTACGGGGAGAAAAGCGAGGAAAACGATGGCCTACATGGTGACGGGGCGCTATCGGCTGCGCGCGGGACAAGAAGGCAAGTTCGTGGCGCAGATGGAGTTATTGGAAGATCTGCTGAAGCGCGAGGGGCGCGGGCTGCGTTACTGGGCGCTGGCACGCTCGACGGGCGAGGCGGGCGTCTTCAATAGTGTGGCGATCTGGGACGAGCCGACGGATGAGCGCCGCATGGCCGAACACCCGTTGCGCCAGGCGTTGCTGCCGAGCGTGCAAGCGCTGCTGGTGGAGCCGCCGACCGGCGTGGGGGGGATCATCGCGCTGGAACTGAATAAGCGGGGATGACCCCTCCCCGGCCCCGCCCTGCTCTGCCCTTGCTGCTGCGGCAGCGACCCTCCCCTAAAAGGGAGGGTCGGGCGTGCCCCCAGCCCCCCCGGCCCCGCTGCGCTCTGCTTTCATCCTGAGGGGAGAACGAGGACGGATTTCCTTCCAGGGTGAAGGCAGAGCGCAGCGGGGCCTAGGGAGCAGGGTCAGCCGCGCCAGCGCAGGATACCGGTGGTAAGGTCGAGGCTGAGGCCGAGTTCGTCGCCGTCCGGGCCGACGAAGGTGCGGGCGGCGTGGGCGGGCTGGAGGAGGAGTTCGGCGGGGCCACCGTCGAGGTGGAGGCGATGCGGCCCTGCGGCGAGGGGTACGGGCGCGGGGGTGAGCAGATCGAGCCAGGGGCTGCTGTGTTCAGTGCGTCGCGTGGGACGTGGCAGGGGGGCGGCATTGTCGAAGCGCGCGGTGTGGGGCACCTGGATGACATTGCCAGACCGTGCGTCGGCCGCGACCGAGCGTTCGTCGGCGGGGCGATCGTCGGCAGGGCTGCCGACCGTGGCGAGGTAGAGCAGGTAGTCGCCCGCTGTCGCCAGCGTGAAGTCCGCGACGGAGGCGAGCGCTTCGGCGGGCTGATCGCGCGGTGCGACAGGCGTGGCGACGAGCCGTTGCCAGCCGGAGCCGGGGCGCGCGCAATGGTGCAAATAGCGCGCGGCTTCGGGGACGGACAGCACCCCTTGCAGGGCAAGCAGCGCCTCGATCGTCGATTCGGCCCCGGCGTGCGGGCTGACCGCGCCGTCCCGATCGATACCGTCGTGGCCGCGCCCGGTGGCCGGATCGTAGGTCGGCTGCGCGGCGGAGTTGTTGCCGGTGAACCAGGAGGCGTGCAGCCCGGCCAGTCGCGCGTAGGCGGGATCGCCGGTCGCGTGGTGGCATTCGAGCGCGGCCTGCACGAGGCAATTGATGCCATACGCCTGTTGCCCGCTCGATTCCGGCAGCGGGGACAGGGCGTGGACGTGGCCTTGCAGGAGTTGCCAGGCGAAGAAGCCGTCCACCTCGCGTCGGGCGGACGCGATCCAGTCGGGCCGACCGAGGAGGCGACCGGCCCGCGCGAGGGCCTGGGCCTCGTGGCTGCCCCAGGCATGCCAGGGGAAGGGCGCGGCGAGCGAGTGGGGGTGGAGGCCCCAGGGGAAGGCACCCGGCCCGCCGAGTTGGAAGGCGCAGAGGCCGTCCGCGAGCGCGACGATCAGGTCGTGGGTCCGCTCGTTCGGCGCGCTAGCCTGGAAGTCGGCCAGCGCGATCACGGCGAGGGCGGAGAGGGCGGCGGAGTCTGCCGGGAGCCAGGCGGGCGCGGGGAGGCCGTGGGCGGTGGTGAAGCGACCGACAACGCCGACGCGAGCGGCGAGCAGCGCCTCGGTCGCGAGGTAGGCGGCGCGCAGGCGGGCGGCATATGGGGGATCGAGCGGCAGGAAGGTCGCGTAGCCGCGCGCGAGCGCGTGGAGGGCGCGGCAGGCCCACCAGTCGAAGCCGTCGCGGCTGGTGATGCCGCCGCGATTGATCGTGCCGTCATAGTCGAGGAAGAAGTTGAAGAACGCGCCGTCACCCGCGTCGAGCGCGAGGGCGAAGTTCAGCGCCGCGCGGGCGCGGGCCAGCGCGCGGCCATCGCCGGTCGTCTCCCAGAAGGTGAGGTAGACGAGCGCCGCGCGAGCCACGTCGTCGAGGGCGGCGATCCCTTCGCCGGGGGCGTCGTCCCAGCCGAAAGCGGGGGCCTCGCTGTAGATATGGGTGAAGAGGGCCGGGCTACCGGCCAGCAACACCTCCGTCGAGAGCCGATCGAGATGGCTGAGGTTGACCAGACCGGCGATCGGGGAGGGAACGGCGTGGAAAGGCGGTGGCGACAGGGTGGGCACGGGCCAAGCTCCTTCGCCCCGGCGACATTGCCGGGACACATCGGCGTCGGCGATACGCTGACCCCCGCAGAGGTCGTGGACCTTTGCGGGGGTTAATAACCATTGAGGGCGGTCAGGGCGAGACGACGGTCTGGACGGGCACCTCGGCGATGGGGCCGACGAAGTGCGGTCGCGTGACGCGCGCGTCGTCCAGCACGGCGCGGAAGACGCGCATGTATTGTCCCGCCACCGCCGGCCAGATCATGCGCCGACCGTGGCGGTAGGCCCGCTCGCGCAGCGCCTGGCGCTCCTCGGGGTGGTCGAACAGGGTGAGCACATTGTCGGCGATGGCGGCGCTGTCGCCGAAAGGCACCAGCACGCCGCGTCCCTCGGCCAACAGTTCCTCGGCGTAGGGATAGGGGGTCGAGATGACCGCCTTGCCCGCGCCAACCGTGTAGGCGAGGGTGCCGGACACGATCTGCTCGCGACCGAGATAGGGGGTGATATAGACGTCGGCGGCGGCCATGTGTTCCACCAGATCATCGAGGTCGAGGAAGCGGTCGTCGAAGATCACGTTCGCGCCGACGCCCAGCGCGGTCGCCTGGGCGATCAGCCCGTCGCGGTAGACCTCGCCATCGCGGCTCCTGACGTGGGGGTGCGTCGCGCCGACCACCAGATAGGCGAAGTCGGGGTAACGCGCGACAATCGTCGGCAACGCGGCGATCACCGTCTCGATGCCCTTGCCGGGGGAGAGAAGTCCGAAGGTCAGCATCAACGGTCGGTCGCCGAAGCCAAGAGCGGCTTTGTAGGGGGCGGAGTCGACCAGGGGCACGTCGGGGATGCCGTGCGGGATGGTGGCGATCTTGGCGGCGGGCACGCCGTAAATTGTCCGCAGCCGCTCAGCCCCGAGGCGGCTCATCGTGACCACGCGCGCCGAGCGCCGGGCGATCTCTTCAAGGACGCGCCGCTGCTCGGGGTTGGGCTCTCGCAAGATGGTGTGCAGGGTGGTGACGACCGGGACATGCAAGTCGCGCATGAGGGTCAGCAGGTGTTCGCCGGCAGGACCGCCGAAGATGCCGTATTCATGCTGCAAGAGGACGAGATCGGCGTGCGAGGCATTAATGGCGGCGGCACCCCGCCGATAGGCGGCGAGGTCGTCCTGGTCGAGCATCAGCCGCACCTGGGGCGGGTAATCATAGCCGGTGGGGATGTCGTTCATCGCGATGACCGGCCAATCGGTGGCGGGGGCATACGCGGTGAGCGCCCCGACGATGTCAGCCGTGAAGGTCGCGATGCCACACCGTCGTGGCTGGTAGTTCCCGATGACTGCGACGCGCCGCATTGAGCCTCGCTCTTCCATCCTGCGTATCTCCGATCGTTGGGGCACACGCAGGCCAGGTCCAGTGCCTTTGCCTGAGCGATGCTCTGGATTTGTGCCAACACCTAACCATCGTACCGGGAACCGTTCGTCCCGGTGCCCGTGCATGAGTCGCGGCAATAAAAGCCGGGGCGGGACACGTTCGCCCCTGTGAGGCGACGTGGGTTGGTGGGCTCCGCACATGTGAGTAAGTATAGCACAACCTGTGCCAACGTGGCGGGGTGCATGAGCTTGTGCATATTGCACTAGGCGGGGCGGGGGTTCAGTCGCGGATCTGGGGGTCGAGCGTGTCGCGCAGGCCATCGCCAAGAAAGCTGGCGGAGATGACGGCGGTGAAAAGAACAAAGGTCGGGATGAAGAAGGTGTAGGCGGCAACCCGCAAGCTGTTGCGCGCGGTACTGATCATCGCGCCCCATTCGGGGCGGGGCGGGGGCACGCCGAGGCCGAGGAAGCTGAGGGTCGCCCCGGTGAGGAGGGCGGTGGCGATGCGGAGGGAGGCGTAGACAACGATCGGCGAAACCATGCTGGGCAGGACATGACGGATCATGATCCGCACGTCGCTCGCCCCGAGCGCGCGGGCGGCGACGACGTATTCACGCTCGCGGATCGAGAGGACGGAGGAGCGGGTGAGGCGGATGAAGCCGGGGATCTCGGTGATGCCGATCACGATCATGGTGTTGATGAAACCAGGGCCGAGGGCGGCCACGATGCCGATCGCGAGGAGGATCGAGGGGAAGGCGAGCATGACATCCACAAAGCGCATGATGAACGGGTCGAGGCGGCGGTAGAAGCCGCTGACGGTGCCGATCAGCACGCCAACGGTGAAGCTGAGGAGGACCGCACCGAAGCCAATCGAGAGGGAGAAGCGCCCGCCGTGCAGCACGCGGCTGAGGACGTCGCGCCCGAGTTCGTCGGTCCCGAAGAGATGTTCGCGCGAGGGGCTTTGCCAGCGATTGGCGATGCTCTGCTCGGACCACGAGTAGGGCGCGATCAGCGGCGCGAGCGCCGAGAGGATGATCAGGGTCAGCAGGACTGTCGCGCCGAAGACCGCCGCGCGGTGCCGCGAGAAGCGACGCCAGAAGGGTGGGCGCACGCGCCGCGCGGCGAATTGCCCCCCCGTGGCAGCACCGGGGTCGCCCATAAGGTGGGCCTGGGCAGAGGCGTTGGACACCGGCATTCTCCCTTCGTATACCGGGGGTGACTCCTCCCCGGCCCGCTCTGTTCGCACCCGTGAAGGGCAGATGCTCCGGCCACGACGGGACGACGGGACAATGCCCGCCACAACGGGACTTCCGTCCCCTCGGACGGGGAGCCACCAGTGGCGGTGGTCCAGAGATGCTTCAGCAATGCTCCAGCGACATCCGCCCTTGCCGCTGCGGCGGCGATCCTCCCCACAAAGGATGGGTGGGACATGGCGGTCAATTGGCCCGCTGCGCGGTGACGAAACGGATCAGCGGGCGCTGGTGCCGGTCGGCGAGCGGCGACTCACTGGTAACTCACTGGTAGTGGATACGAGGATCGACGACGGCGTAGAGGAGATCGACCACCAAGTTGACCAGCACGAAGATTGTAGCGACGACCAGCAGGCAGCCCTGGACGACTGGGAAATCGCGCCCGGCGATGGCGGAGACGGCCAGGCGACCGATGCCCGGCCAGGCGAAGACTGTCTCGGTGACGACCGCGCCGGAGAGGAGCGCGCCGATTTGGAGACCGACCACGGTCACCACCGGGAGGAGGGCGTTCTTGAGGCCGTGCCGCAGGATGACACTGCGCTCGCGGAGCCCTTTGGCGCGCGCGGTGCGGATGTAGTCCTGGTTGAGTACTTCGAGCAGGGCCGAGCGGCTGAGGCGGGCCACCACGGCGATCGAGCCGAGCGAGAGGGCGGTGGCGGGCATGACGGTGTGGCGGAGGCCGTCGAGGGTCCAGAAGTCCCCGCCGGTTCCCGAGATCGGGAGCCAACTGAGGCGCACGCCGAAGATAAAGATCAGGATCAGGCCGGTGGCGAAGACCGGGAGGGTGATGCCGAGTGTCGCAACGAAGGTCACGGCGGTGTCGAGTGGGGTGCCCTGACGGGTCGCGGCGAACATGCCGAGCGGGATGGCGATCAGCGGCGTGACGGCAGCCGCCACGAGGGCGAGTCGCAGGGTGTTCGGCAGCGCGTCGCGGATGTCGTCGATGACCGGGCGCTTACTGCGGAGCGAGCGCCCAAGATCGCCCTGCAGCACCCGCTTCAGGTAGTTCCAGTATTGCTCCGGCAGGGGTCGGTCGAGCCCCAACTCGCGGGTGATCGCGGCCACCGTCTCCGGGGGCGCGTCGGCCCCGGCGATGACCTGCGCCGGGTTACCGGGGACCAGATGCAGGACCATGAAGACCAGGGCCGAGGCCCCGAGAACGGTGATCGGGAGGCCAAGGAGCCGTCGCGCGATGTACTGTCGCATCCGTTCCCTCCACTTCGCGGCGCGTCAGACGGGGCTGGATGAGTGGGATGGCGGGCCTCTCTCCGCCGCCTGCGGGCGGCGACCCTGCCCTGAAAGGGCGGCGGGGCGGTGGTGGCCCTGATCAGACCGCAGCGTGGCACTAGGCGAGCGAGAGGTCGAGCAGTCGATAAAGCCAGCGCGACGGGTGGACCTTGATGCCCTGGACCCGCTTGTTCGCGCCGAGCGTCCCCTGCTGGTGGATGAGCGGCAGCGCGGGAGCCTGCTCGGCGAGGGCCTGCTGGATCGCCTCGTAGTCCTTCGTGACCGCCGCCTTGTCGGTGCTGGTGAGGGTGTTCTCCATGCGGGCGTCCAGCTCGGGGATCGCGTAGCCGAAGCGATTCGGCGCGGGTTGCTGCTTCGAGTAGAAGTAGAAGCGGAGGACGTCGGCATTCTCGTAGAAGACGCCGACCGTGAAGCCAACCTGATCGCCGGTGCGGGCGGCCGCGAACCAAGCGGTCTCCTCATAAGGCTTGGCGTCGAGCTTGATCCCGGCCTTCGCGAGCTGCTCCTGGAGGATCTGGGCCATCAGCGTTGTCGCCGAGTCGTTGATATACCAGAAGGGGACGACCAACTGCTGGCCATTCTTCTCGCGGGTGCCGCCCGCGCCAGCCTTCCAGCCCGCCGCTTCGAGGGTGGACTTCGCCTTGTCGAGATTGAAGGTCGCCGCGATGTCCTTCACGGTCGCCAGGTTGCTGGGCGTCTTGGGGGCGAGCATGTTGACCGCCGCCTCACCCAGGCCGAAGAACGCCCCCTTGACGATCTCGTCGCGGTTGATTGCATGGCCGATCGCGCGGCGAACCTGCACGTCGTCAACCGGGCCTTTCTTCGTGTTGAGGCCGAAATAGGTCGTCTGGAGCTGGTCGTACTTGATCACCCCGATCTTGTCGCCCTTGGAGAGGCGTTCCACCTCCTGCGGCGGCATGTCGACGACGATATGGATATTCCCGGCCTCGAACTCGGCGATGCGGGTGTTGTCCTCGGGGATGATGCGGACCTCGACGCTGTCGAGATTCGGTGCCCCGTTGTTCTGGAAGACCGGGCCACCCCAAGCATAGTCGGGGTTGCGCTCGACGACGAAGCGCTGCTGGCGTACCCACTCCTTGAACTTGTAGGGGCCGGTCCCGTCGACCGTGGTCACGCCGTAATTCGCGCCGGCCTTGTCCACGGCCTCGCTGTTGAGGATCACCGCCCACGCACCGGCGATCTGGTCGAGCAGGATGTTGTACGGCTTGTCGAGCTTCAGGATGACCGTTTGCGGATCGGGGGCCTCGACGCTGGTGATCGGCTGGATGGTGTAGCGGGTCGGCGACTTCTCGTTCTTCAGCCAGCGCTCGAAGGTGTATTTCACGTCGGCGCTGGTGAGGGCCTTGCCGGAGTGGAACTTGACCCCGGAGCGGAGTTTGAAGGTGTAGGTGAGGCCATCGGGGCTGGTGGTGTAGGACTCCGCCAGGCCCGGCTTGAACGATCCGTCGAAATCGCGATTGAGCAGATTGTCGTGCATCATGGCGAGGTAGCGCGAGGCGCGCAGGGCGGTCGTCGCGTGCGGATCGAGCGTCTCGGCGTCGGCCGAAGCGCCGAGGATGAGGGTTCCGCCCTTCTTCACCGCGCCGCCCGACGCGGCGGGGACGCTTGAGGGCACCGCTGAGGCCACCGCGCCGCTCGACGGGGCGGCGGAGGCCGGGGCACCGCTCGCTGCCGGGGCGACGGAGGCGACGGGCGCGTTAGAGGCGACCGGCGCGGTTGTCACGGTCGTCGCCCCGCCGCAGGCAGCGAGAAGCGCGGTGGCTCCGAACGCGCCCAGGCCGGTCAAGATCTGGCGGCGAGTAAGGATATCCGCAGGGGAGAAGGTGTATCGGCGATGCATAGCGTAACAGCCTCCTTTCGGACGAAACCACAGTGAGGGAATGCCGACAAGCCCATCATGCTGACGGACCTTAACCGACGTGGGAAACAATGTCAATTGGCGACGATTGCCAACTGCTTGGGCATGATGCACGTATTGTGCCGTCGGGCGAAGCGCGTTATTATCGCCTAGTCGCCGCGCTTTTGTGCATTGTTCGCTGCGCCTTCCCTGTTGGTTCGCCACACGTTTGGTACGAGGAGGACGGACCGTATGCCGCACCCACTGACGCCCGAGACGCTGGTCTACGATCTGATCCAGGTCGGCGATCCGCAAGTGTCGCCCGACGGCACCCGGATCGTCTATGGCCGCACCGTCACCGGCCGCGAGACCGGGCAAGCCATGAGCCAGCTCTGGCTCTGCGACATCGATGGCGGCAATGCCCGACAACTCACGTATGAGGGGCAGCAGAACGGCGGTGCCCGCTGGTCGCCCGACGGCACGCGACTCGCGTTCGTCTCCGATCGCGTGCCGAAGAGCGGTGTCTTCATCCTGCCGCTCGACGCGCACGGGGAGGCGCGCGAAGTGACCCGCCACAACGGGCCGATCACCAACCTCGCCTGGTCGCCGAATGGGGAATATCTGGCCTATAACGCCCCATTCGACCCGGCGAACCCCACGGAAAGCGAGCCGCAGGCCGGGGCGATCCCCCCGGTGCGAGTGATCCGCCGCCGCGACTACAAGCTCGACGGGCGCGGCTTCCTGGGCGAGGTGCGGCAGCAGGTCTTCATCGTCGCGCTCGCCGTCGCGCTGGTCGGCGAAGGTCGCCGCCAACTCACGCAGGAGTCGCTGGATCACCTCGGCCCGCTGTGGTCGCCGGACGGTCGGAGCATCGCCGTGCGGCGCGGCGCTCCGGGGCACGTCCTGCGCGCGCAGATCGCCGTGATCGATGTCGCCACGGGCGGCCTCCAGACGATCGGCCCGGCGATGAGCGGCGCGACCTGTGCCTGGTCCCCGAGCGGCGACCACCTCCTGATCAGCGGCGGCGAGGAGTCCGGCGGCCAGCCCGACTTCTATCTGTGTGACCTGCACGATGGCGCAGGCGGCGAATTGCGCCGTCTCACCACCGATCTGGCCTTCCTGCCCGCGCCATTGGGCCGGAACGGCGTGCCCGCGCCGCTTGTCTGGCTCGACGAGGGGGAGGTGCTGGTCCATGGCATCCGCGCGGGGGGCAGCGGCCTCTACCACCTCCAGGTCGAGACCGGGCAGACCGAGCCGTTGATCACCTGGCGGGCGCTCCACAACGGCCTGAGCGTGAGCGCCGACGGGCGCGTGGCAGTGCAGGAGGGCGGGGATCTCGACTCCTGGAGCGAGCTGGTGGTGACCGACCTCGCGAGCGGGGCGTCGCGGACGATCACCGCGCTTAACCTGGCCACGCTCGCCGCCGCGCCCCCGGCTAGGTGGGAGGCGTTCGACGTGCGGCGCGGCGCGTATGCGCTCGACGCCTGGCTCTTCTTCCCGCCCGATTTCGACCCGGCCAGGCGCTACCCGGTGATCCTCGACGTCCATGGCGGGCCGCACGGCCACTACGGCTATCACCTGAACGCGACCCAGCAATGCCTGGCGACGCACGGCTTCCTGGTGGTCGCCGCCAACCCGCGCGGGTCGAGTTCATACGGTCGCCGCTTCGCCGCAGCGGTGGTGGGGGACAATGGGGGCGAGGATTACTTCGACCTGATGGCGGTGCTCGACGCCGTGCTCGAACGGCCCTACGCCGACCGTGAGCGCACCGGCATCTGGGGCTACAGCTACGGCGGGTACATGACCGCCTGGACCCTCGGGCAGACGGACAGGTTCAAGGCGGCGATCTGCGGGGCACCGCGCTTCGACAACGCGTCGGCGTACGGCTCCTCCGACGATGGCCCGCTGCTGGCCGGGTATCAGATGGGCGGCACGCCGTGGGAGCAGCGCGAACGGTACGCTGCACGCTCGCCCGCCACGCGCGCCCACCTCATCCGCACGCCGACCCTGCTGCTGCACGGCGAGGCGGACGATCGCTGCCCGCTCAATCAGGGGGAGCAGTTTTTCAATACGCTGCTGGAGGTGGGGTGCGAGACGGAGTTCGTGCGCTATCCCAACTGCTCACACGGCTTCATCTCCACCGGGCCACCCAAATATCGGGTCGATGTGCTGACGCGCCAACTGGCCTGGTTCCGACACTATCTGGGGGGTGAGGCGTGAGGCGTAAAACGTAAGGCGTATGTGGGGCGTGAGTCGTGAGTCGTGGGGCGTGAGTAGGGGCGGGGGTGGCCGTCGCCCTGGCGTCGGCTGCGGCTCGCCACCGCCACCCAGGGGCACCCACCCATCCAAGGGAGCGGGGGAAAGGCCCCTTCCCGGGATTGGGACAGGGGCGGTGACTGGCGCGCTTACCCCTGCTCGCCGCGCAGGCGGCGCAGTTCGGCCGCCATCTCGGCGATCTGGCGGTCGCGCTCGGCGAGCTGCTGATCGTGGTCGCGGACCATATCGGCGAATTCTTCGGTCAGCGGGACCAGCGTACCGTCCTGGTCGTAGACGCGCAGGAAGAGACCCTGCGGGGCGAAGGCGATGCCGCCCAGCGCCTGGCTGACCCAGCGCCCGTCGACCCCTGGCTCCCACGGCTCGTAGCCCTGTGGCCCGAGTCGCTGTGCCCAGACCTGGCCGGGGACAAACCCTTCGCTGGGATCGAAGACGAGGTACTCCGCGACGCCGATCTCTTCGTAGGCTTTCGGCTTACTCTCCGGCGGGGTCAGGTTGAGGTCGCTTTGCAGCGCGGTGGAGGGGCTGGTGACCTCGATGATCAGCGCGGGCGGGCCGTCGATATCGACGAGCAGCGAGGTGCGTGAGGAGTTGGTCAGGGTCGGGTGAACGAGGATGTCGGGCGAGGGCTGATAGGTCCGTTTGTAGCCCCGGCGCGAGACGACCATCTTGAGTTGGTTGCCGACGAACCAGGGGAGGCCGCGCCGGGGGCCGCAAAGCAGGAGGCTGGTGTAGATGCCGGTGATATTGCCCTGGTGCAGCGATGAGCCCACAAGTGTCTCCTCCGTGTCGTCGGGGAGGTGATCGAATTCGGGGCCGAGGACGACTCGTTGTTTCAGCATGGCAAGCACTCCTGCGTACGCATGTGTATCTGCGGATTGTACGACGTTGTGGCGGGTTCGTTCCACTGGGCGAGGCGTGGGCGGCGGACCTCTCCCCGCCGCCACCAGTCGCGGTGGTCCAGAGACCTGCGGGCGGCGACCCTCCCCTAGAGAGGGAGGGTGAGGACTGGCGGGGGCGGTGCCAGGCGTCCTGTCTGGGGCCACGGGCGCGGATGCTTCGCGGCGGCTCAGAATCACAACTCCGTACGCAAGTAGCCGACAACATACGCAACTGTCATGCTGAGCCGCCGCGAAGCATCCGCGCCCGGCACAAGGCGGCAAGATGCACGACATGGCCCGCGCTGCTTGGCAATGCGGACCAAAGTACCAGCGGTTTCGCGGCGCGCGGTGCTTGACAGATGGTGGACGGGGCTGTAGGATACCGGGAGTGCCGCGAAGCCGGGGTCACCGCATGGAGCCGGGTAGTCCGATGAGTACGACGCACAGCCTCGGACAAGTGCATGTCGCGGCATTCGGTGTCGTCGTCCTTATTCGCCTCCTCCTTACGGGAGGCTAATGCTGCTTGGGAGGCGAACGGGGACGCGGACGGAAAAGCAAGAACGATTGGAGCCTCCCGAACCTGGGGGGCTTTCTGGTATGTGCGGCGGCTGGCGCACCCGCACGAGGGGCAGGGGCGAATGATGGGGCAGGCCGAGCAGTGCGACGCGGCACAAACGGCGCGCGACGACGATCCGGTGGCGGTAGCACGGCGCGCGCGGCACTGGCCGCAGGCGACGACGCCAACGGAGGAGCCGACACGGACGGGCGGCAGCGTCCGCTATCCCCGTCGCGAACCGGCCCATGAGTTCGATTTCAGCGGCGAGGCGTAGGCGCGAAGTGGTGAGTGGCGAGTGCCGAGCGGCGGTGACCACATACGCCCATAGCGCGCGAATGAGCATAAGGAGGCAGGCATGAGCACCGCCACGGTGAGTCCCAGCGCCCCGACGACGGCCACAGCCACGACCACGACCGCTACCGGCACGCCGGATGGTCGGCCCTATATCGGGGCGCACGCCCTGTGCGACGCCCTGCTGCGCGAGGGGGTCGAGGTGATCTTCGGCTATCCCGGCGGGGCGGTCATCCCACTCTACGACGTGCTGCCGAGCTACGAGCCGCGCCTGCGCCATATCCTCACCCGCCACGAGCAGTGGGCCGGGCACGCCGCCGAGGGCTACGCCCGCTCGACCGGGAAGGTGGGCGTCTGCCTGGCGACGAGCGGGCCGGGCGCGACGAACTTCGTCACCGCCATCGCCGACGCGATGCTCGATTCGGTGGCGCTGGTGGCGATCACCGGGCAGGTGGGCCTGCCGATGATCGGCAAGGATGCCTTCCAGGAAGTCGATATCATCGGCGTGACGCTGCCGATCACCAAGCACTCGTACCAGATCGAGCGTGTGGAGGATCTGCCGCGCATCGTCGCCGAGGCGTTCCACCTGGCCCGGTCGGGTCGCCCCGGCCCGGTGCTGATCGATCTGCCGAAGACGACGATCGTCGCCCCAACCGTGCCGAGCGGCACAGTCGTGACCGAGATGCCAGGTTATCGCCCGACGCTGAACGGCAACATGGGGCAGATCAAGACGGCGGCGAAGCTGATCGCGGCGGCGCAACGCCCGGTGGTGATGGCCGGGCACGGCATCGCCATCAGCGGCGCGATGGCGGCGTTCCGCCAATTCGTGGAGAAGGCCGATCTGCCGGTCGCCTTCACGCTGCACGGCCTCGGCACCCTGCCGGACTCGCACCCGAACGCGATCGGCTTCATGGGGATGCACGGCCACGCCCACGTCAACCGGGCGATCGATAGCTGCGATCTGCTGATCACCATCGGCGCGCGGTTCGACGATCGCGCCACCGGGCGCACCGACATGTTCGCCCCGAACGCGACGGTGATCCATGTCGACATCGACCCCGCCGAGATCGGCAAGAACGTCAAGGCCGATGTGCCGATCGTCGGCGACGCGCGGCGCGTGCTGGAGAAGTTGGTGCAGGAGGTCAAGGTGGCCGAGCGCGGCGCATGGCTCGCCGAGATCGCGTCCTGGCGGGTCGCGCCGCCCGAGCCGGTCTTCTCCGCCGCTGAGCCGGGCATCTCCCCGTTCAAGCTGATCGCGGCGATCCGCGCGGCGACGAAGGGGGAGGCGTTCATCACCGCCGATGTCGGGCAGCACCAGATGTGGGCCGCGCAATGGGGGGCCTACGAGGCGCCCGAGCGGTGGATCAGTTCCGGCGGGGCCGGGACGATGGGCTTCGGCCTGCCGGCAGCAGTGGGCGCGCAGGTGGGCAATCCCGACGCGGAGGTCTGGGCGATCTGCGGCGATGGCGGCGTGCAGATGTCGCTGCCGGAGTTGGCGACGATCGCCGCCGAGAAGCTGCCGATCCGCCTGGCGATTTTCAACAACGGCTATCTCGGCATGGTACGCCAATGGCAGCAGCTTTTCCACGGGAGCAACTACGCCCACACCCCGATCAGTTCGCCGGACTTCGTGAAACTGGCCGACGCCTACGGCATCGTGGGCCTGCGCGCCGAGCGTCCGGAGGAGGTCTGGCCGACGATCGAGCGCGCGCGCGCGATCAAGGGGCCGGTGCTGATGGAGTTCCGCATCAACCCCGAGGAGAACGTCTACCCGATGGTGGCCCCCGGCACGGGGAACTCGCAGATGATCGAGATGGACCCGGCGGCGGCAGAGTGAGTCGGCAGTCGGCAGTCGGCAGTCGGTAGTGGCTGGGTAGTGGCATTCTGGCGTAGCGCCAACGGTCGGACCCTTCCACCGACTACCGACTACCGACTACCGACTACCGACTTCGGAGGGGAGACACGATGACCGTGGCGAGCAACGCACCGACCGGGGGGATGAGCGAGCGCACGTTGAGCGTGCTGGTGGACGATCACCCCGGCGTCCTGAACCGGGTGTCGAGTCTGCTGCGGCGGCGGCGCTTCAACGTGGACAGCCTCAATGTGGGCGCGAGCGAGCAGCCGGGGGTGTCGCGGATGACGATCGCGCTGCGCGGCGACGCGGCCTCGACCGAGCAGGCGGTGAAGCAGTTGTACAAGCTGCTGGAAGTCCGCAAGGTGGTGGACCTGAGCAGCGAGCGCCTGGTGTCGCGCGAACTGGCGCTGGTCAAGGTGGCGACGACCGAGGAGAATCGGGCGCAACTCCGCGAGATCGCCGATCTGTTCGGCGGGCGGATCGCCGATGTCGCGCCGCGCTCGCTGGTGGTGGAGGCGGTCGGTTCGGTCGCGCGGATCGACAGCCTGCTGGACATGTTGCGGCCATACGGGATTAAAGAGGTCGCGCGTACCGGCCGCGTCGCGGTCGGCCGCGGGGCCGGTGGGGAAGGGTAGGCGGGTGGGGGCGTTCACGCGAACGCCCTTTCTGCTATCCTGCGCGGTGTCGAGGAGGGCCGAGCGAGGGCGCGGGGCGGGGAACCCGCTGTTGCCCAGGGGATTCCGGGGGTTGAGGCCCCGCAAGGCTCTGCCACCATCTCGGCCAGGGGCTGCGGCCGCGAAGTCTACGGCAGAGCGCAGCGGGGTCCGCCTGCGCGGACTGGGAGTGCGGCTCTACGGCGCGGGGATGCCGTTGGACTGAAGTCCTGGCTGAGGGCCTTCGGCCACGAAGTCCGCCTACGCGGACTGGGACTGCCATCGGGCGTGGGGGCGCTCTACCTACTCGACGCCGACGGAATAGGACGTTTCCGCCGCGCAATGACGCCGTGTGTCTGCCCTGTATAGTGACAGGCATGTGCCAATCGCCGACCGACTATTACTCTCTACCGTCTCACGACTCACGACTGACGACTCACGACTCACTACGGAGGCAAACAATGGCGGTCACGATCTACTATGACAATGATGCCGATCTCGGGGTGCTGCAGGGCAAGAAGGTGGCGGTCATCGGCTATGGGAGCCAGGGGCACGCGCACTCGCTTAATCTGAAGGAGAGCGGGATCGATGTGCGCGTGGGGCTACATGCGACGAGCAAGAGTCGGGCCAAGGCCGAGGCGCGCGGCCTGCGCGTCCTCGATGTGGCCGACGCCGCCAAAGAGGCCGACATCATCATGATGGTGGTGCCGGATGAAGTGCAGAGCACGGTCTACACGGAGTCGATCGCGCCGCACATGACGCCTGGCAAGATGCTGATGTTCGCGCACGGCTTCAATATTCACTACCAGTTCATCAGCCCGCCCGAAGGGGTGGACGTGACGATGATCGCGCCGAAAAGTCCTGGCCACCGCGTGCGCGAACTCTACCAGGAGGGCGTGGGGGTGCCGGGCCTGCTGGCGGTGCAGCGCGACGCCACCGGCCACGGCAAGGAACTAGCCCTGGCCTACGGCAAGGCGATCGGCTGCACCAAGGCGGGCGTGATCGAGACGACCTTCGCCGAGGAGACCGAGACCGACCTCTTCGGCGAGCAGGCCGTCCTCTGCGGCGGCGTCAGCGCGCTGATCCAGGCCGGCTTCGAGACGCTGGTGGAGGCGGGGTATCAGCCGGAGATGGCCTACTTCGAGTGCCTGCACGAGATGAAGCTGATCGTGGACCTGATGTACGAAGGCGGCTTGAAATACATGCGCTACTCGGTGTCGAACACCGCCGAGTTCGGCGACTACACCAGCGGCCCGCGCGTGGTGGACGAGCATGTGAAGGACTCGATGCGCAAGATCCTCTCCGATATCCGCGAGGGCGTGTTCGCCAACAAGTGGATGGACGAGAATCGCGTGAACGGCCAGTCCAACTTCAAAGCGATGCGCGCCAGCCACACCGAGCACCAGATCGAGCAAGTCGGCGCACAGTTGCGCGGGATGATGCCCTTCATTAAGAAGGGAAATACGGAGTAGGGAGTCGTAAGGCGTAAGACGTGAGTCGTGAGTGGCTGCGCGGTGGTGTACCGGCACTGTGCCAGCGGCAAACCCCTCTTACGCCTTACGTCTTACGCCTCACGACTACCCCCGGAGGAAGCCATGGAGCCGACCATCACGGAGCGGCGGATTCGGATCTTCGATACGACGTTGCGCGACGGGGAGCAGTCGCCGGGCGCGACGATGTCCCTGGATGAGAAGCTGGAGGTCGCGGCGGCGCTGGCGGACCTGGGCGTGGATGTGATCGAGGCCGGGTTTCCGATCGCCTCGCCGGGCGACCTCGCGGCGGTGCGCCAGATTGCCGAACAGGCGCGCGGCGTGACGGTCGCGGCGTTGGCGCGCTGCGTGAAGGTGGACATCGACGCGGCGTTCGAGGCGCTGCGCCCCGCCGCCGACCCGATGCTGCACGTCTTCTTCTCGACCTCGGATATCCACTTGCAGCACCAGGTACGGCTCTCGCGCGAGCAGGCGTTGGTGCGGATCGATGAGATGGTCCGCTACGCGCGCAATGGCGTCGCCAGCGTCGAATGGTCGGCGATGGACGCGACGCGCACCGATCTCGACTTCCTCTGCCGCGCCGTCGAGGCCGCCGTGCGGGCGGGCGCGACGACGATCAATCTCCCCGACACCGTCGGCTACACCCTGCCGCACGAATGCGCGCGGATGTTCACGACCGTGCGCGAGTACATCGCCGCGCGAGTGCCGCACGCCGACCGGATCGTCTACAGCACGCACAACCACGACGATCTCGGCATGGCGACCGCCAATACGATCGCGGCGATCGAGGCCGGGGTGCGGCAGATCGAGGTGACCATCAACGGCATCGGCGAGCGCGCGGGCAACACCGCGCTCGAAGAGGTGGTGATGGCGCTGCGGACGCGCGCCGACAACTACGCCGGCTACACTACCGGCATCCGGGCCGAGCGGATCGGGGCGATCTCCTCGCTGGTCAGCCGCTGCACCGGCATCGCCGTCGCGCCGAACAAGGCGGTCGTGGGGACCAATGCCTTCGCGCACGAGTCGGGCATCCATCAGGATGGGGTGATCAAGGACCGCACGACCTATGAAATCATGACGGCGGAATCGGTCGGCTGGACCGCCAATCAACTGGTGATGGGCAAGCATTCCGGGCGCGCGGGCTTTCGTCAACGGCTGACCGATCTCGGTCACGAGGTCGATCAGGAACGCTTGCAGGCCCTCTACGCCCGCTTCATCGCGCTGACCGACCGCAAGAAGCGGATCGATGACGCCGACATCATCGCCCTGGTGGAGGAGGCGGAGCAGCGCGACGAGGCGGAGCCGTTCACCCTGCTGGCCTGGCGTTCGGCCAGCGCCTCGGAGAGCCAGGGTCGCGCCGAGGCCGCCGTGGTGCTGGAAATCGAGGGTCGGGAGTGCGAGGCGAGCGGCAGCGGCAACGGGCAGGTGGACGCGCTCTTCTCGGCAATCAATCACCTCACGCGCGTGCCGAACACGCTGGTCGCCTATCATATCGACGCCGTAACCCCCGGCGAGGACGCGCAGGGGACGGTCGCCGTGACGATCGCGGTCGGCGAGCGCACCTTCCAGGGGCGCGGCGTCGCCACCGACATCGTCGAAGCGAGTGTGCGGGCGTATCTGGTCGCCCTGAATCGCGCCGCCGTCGCGGCCAAGGTGCCTGCTGCGGGTGCGGCGGTGGGGTGAGGGAGCGGACCTCTCCCCGGCGCGGGGAGGGTGGGACTGGTCCCGACGAAGCTAATGTGTGGGTCAGGTAGCAAGAAGGCGGGTGTTCCTCATGGGCATGACGATGACCGAGAAGATCCTTGCGCAGCACGCAGGGTTGTCGCGGGTCGAGCCGGGCCAGTTGATCGAGGCCGAGGTCGATCTGATGATGGGCAACGATATCACCGCGCCGATCTCGATCAAGCGGTTGAAGGACATCGGGCTGACGCGCCTGCCGTTCCCCGAGAAGTTCTTCCTGGTGATGTCGCACTATGCGCCCTCGAAGGACATCGCCTCGGCGGCGCAGATCATGATCTCCCGCTCCTTCGCCAAGGAGCAAAAGTTGCAGCACTACTACTCCGAGGGCGCGGGCATCGAGCACGTCATCCTGCCGGAGGAGGGCTGGGTGCTGCCGGGCGAGCTGGTAGTCGGCGCAGACTCGCACTCCTGCACCTACGGCGCGACCGGCTGTTTCGCCACCGGCGTCGGCTCGACCGACCTGGCGGCGGCGCTGGCGACCGGGCGACTATGGCTGCAAGTGCCGGAAACGTACCGCTTCGAGCTGACCGGCACCCGCCCCGAATACATCATGGGTAAGGATCTGATCCTGCACATCATCGGGATGCTCGGCGGGGCCGGGGTACTCAATCAGGCGATGGAGTACACGGGCGACGCCCTGCGGACCCTGCCGATGGAAGAGCGCCTGACGATGGCGAATATGGCGATCGAGGCGGGCGCCTCCAACGGCATCTTCCCCTGCGACGATGTCACCGAGGCGTACCTCAGCGGGCGGGCGAAGAAGCCCTACACCCCCGTCCACGCCGACGCCGACGCCGTGTACGCGAAGACGTACACGATCGACGTGTCGAAGATCGAGCCGCTGGTCGCGCTGCCGTGGGCCCCGGAGAATGTGAAAACCGTCAGCGAGATGGCGGGCGAGACGGTCGATCGCGTCTTCATCGGCTCCTGCACCAACGCGCGCCTCAGCGACCTGCGGATCGTCGCCAACATCCTAAAGGGGCACAAGGTCGCCTGCGACACGCTGATCGTCCCCGGCTCGAAGCAGGTCTACCGCGATGCGATGCACGAAGGGCTGTTCGACATCTTCCTCGACGCGGGGGCGACGGTCAGCGCGCCCACCTGCGGCGCGTGCTTCGGCGGCTTCATGGGGGTGCTCGGGCCGGACGAGAAGTGCCTCAGCACCTCGAATCGCAACTTCGTCGGGCGGATGGGCCACCCGACCAGCAAGAGCTTCCTCGCTAACCCTGCGGTCGCCGCCGCGACCGCGATCACCGGGGTGATCACGCACCCGGGCGAAGCGATGAGGCTCTCCGGGTTGAAGGTGTAAAAAACGGGGTCGAAGGTCGAAAGCGGATTGGCGGTCGTGGGTCACAAGGTCGCAAGCGGGTGAGCCACCTTCGATCTTGGACCTCGGACCCTCGACCGCTCAACTGGAAGGAGAGCCCTGTGCAATTCGAAGGGCGCACCTGGCGCTATGGGGATGACATTAATACCGACGTGCTGATCCCGGCGCGCTACCTGAGTACATCGGACCCGGTGGAGCTGGCGAAGCACGCGCTGGAAGATCTCGACCCAAACTTCGTGAAGGAAGTCAAGGTCGGGGACGTGATCGTGGCGGGGAAGAATTTCGGCTGCGGCTCATCGCGCGAACACGCGCCGATCGCGATCAAGACGGCGGGGGTGAGCTGCGTGATCGCCTCCTCGTTCGCGCGGATCTTCTTCCGCAACAGCATCAACCTGGGCCTGCCGATCCTCGAATGCCCCGAGGCGGCCGAGCACGCGGAGGCGGGCGATGTGTTGCGGATCGACCTCGCGGCAGGGACGATCTTCAACTCCACGACCGGCCTGACCTACCAGGCCAAGCCGTTCCCCGATGCGGTGATGCGGATCATCGCGGCGGGCGGGCTGATGGCCTCGATCAAACAGGAAGTCGACGCGCGCGAGGCGACATACGCGAGCGGGGCGTAGGGGGGGCGACACGAGCCGCGATGGCGAAGCGGAACTGCGGAGGGTGCGGGCTGGGTGCGGCCTTGCACCCTTCGAGGTGCCCGGTCCGTTTTTGGAGCGCTGAAGGGTGGGGCGGATGGCTGAGGAGGGGACGTACCGGATCGCGGTGCTGGCGGGGGATGGCATCGGGCCGGAAGTGACGGCGGCGGCGCGCGTGGCGCTGGAAACGGTCGCCGCGTTGTACGATCGGCGATTCGCCTACGAGGAGGGGCTGGTCGGGGGCGCGGCGATCGACGCGACCGGCGAGCCGTTGCCTGCGGCGACGCTGGAGGTGTGCCGCCGCAGCGACGCGATCCTGTTCGGGGCGATCGGGATGCCGAAGTACGACGATCCGGCATTGCAGGTGCGCCCCGAACAGGGGCTGTTAGGGCTGCGGAAGGCGCTTGGCCTTTTCGCCAATCTGCGCCCGGTGAAGGCGCTGGCCGCGCTGGTCCCCTCGTCGCCGCTGAAGGCGGAGATCGTCAGCGGCGTCGATCTGCTGGTCGTGCGGGAGTTGACCGGGGGAATCTATTTCGGTAAGCCGAGCCGCCGCTGGACCACCGCGCGCGGGCGGCGCGCGGTGGACACTCTCCCCTACCGTGAGGAGGAGATCGCGCGCGTGGTGCGCCTGGCCTGCGCGTTGGCGCGCGGACGGCGCGGGCTGGTCACCAGCGTCGATAAGGCCAATGTCCTCAACACGTCCCGGCTCTGGCGCGAGGTCGCGACCGAGATCGCCGGGGAGGCCGATGGGATCCGGCTGGAGCATGTGCTGGTGGATGCGTGCGCAATGCACCTGATCAACAACCCGCGCCGCTTCGACGTGATCGTGACCGAGAACCTCTTCGGCGACATCCTCACCGATGAGGCGTCGGTTTTGGCGGGCGCGCTCGGGGTGCTGCCATCGGCCTCGCTGAACGGTCGGCGGCCCGAACGGCCCGATTCCCCCGCCGTGCAATTCGGAATGTATGAGCCGATCCACGGCTCCGCACCGGACATCGCCGGACAGGACCGGGCCAACCCGCTCGGCGCGATCCTCAGCGCCGCGATGCTGCTGCGCCTCTCCTGCGGCCTGGAGGACGAAGCCGCCGCGATCGAGCGCGCCGTCGAGGCGACCCTCGATGGTGGCCTCCGCACCGCCGACACCGCCCAGGATGGCACGCGCGTCGTCGGGACGCGCGAGATGGGGGAGGCGGTCGCGCGAGAAATCGCGGCGGCGTGAGGCGGGGGCCTGAACCTGCGCCTGGCAGGACTGTGGCGACGAAGCCGCCCTGTGGCCGCTGGATTGCGCTGGCTGGGCCGGGTCGGAGTGGGGCCGGGATGATGCGCGCGCCCGATGTGCTGGACGTGCTGGATCGGCTCGCTGCGGTCGAAGTGGTCGCCTGGCTCGATGGCGGGTGGGGCGTCGATGCGCTGGTCGGGGAGGAAACGCGCCCGCACGACGATCTGGATCTGGTGATCGCGATCGAGGATGCGGGGGCGGTGCGGGCGGCGCTCGGCGCGGCGGGGTTCGCGCTGGTCGTGGACGAGTCGCCGACGCGCTTCGTGCTGGGCGACGCCGCCGACCGGCGGATCGACTGCCACCCGGTGACGTTCGACGCGGATGGTGGCGGGGTGCAGCGGTTGCAAGATGGCTCCGCGTTCCGCTACCCGCCCGAGGGTTTCGGCGCGCTCGGGCGCGTCGGCGGGCGGGCGGTGCGCTGCCTATCGGCGGCGACGCAGGTGCTCTGCCATCTCGGCTACGCGCCGGATGCGGACGATCGGCGCGACATGCGCCTGCTGCGCGACCGTTGCGGCGTGGCTGTGCCGCAGCCCTATGACGCCGACTGACGACGCGATGGGAGGGGCGATGACGCCCGCGCTGGACCTGGATGGGCCGTGGAAAGAGGCGCTGGAAGTCTACCTGGAGGAAGCCATCGCCTTCCTCTTCCCGGAGGCGCACGCGGCGATCGACTGGGCGGTGCCCTACCAGTGGCTCGATAAGGAGCTACAGCAAGTCGCGCCCGAAGGAGACCAGGGCGGCCAGATGGTGGACAAGCTGGTGCGGGTACGCCTCCGCGAGGGCGGCGAAGCGTGGGTACTGATCCACCTGGAAATCCAGAGCCAGCCCGACAGCGACTTCGCGCGCCGGATGTTCCGCTATCATGCACGGCTCTACGATCGATACCAGGAGGAGGTCGTCAGCCTGGCCGTGCTGGGCGACACGCGGCGCGGCTGGCGACCCGATCGCTTCGGCTACGCACGGTGGGGCTGCGAACTGCGGCTGACGTTCCCGATCGTGAAGCTGGTAGACTTCGATCGCGCGGCACTGGAGCGCAGCACGAATCCTTGCGCGACGGTGATCCTGGCCCACCTCGACGCCCAGGCGACGCGAAATGACCCGGAGGGTCGCGCGCGGGCCAAGCTGCTCCTGACGCGGCGGTTGTACGGGCTGGGCTACGACCGCGCAGCGATTCAGCGGCTCTATCGCTTCATCGACTGGCTGCTGCGCCTGCCGGAAGGGTTGGACGAGCAGACCTGGCGGCAGATCAAGGACTTCGAGGAGGAACAAGCTATGCCATACGTGACCTTCGCCGAGCGTTATGGTATCAAGCAGGGCCTGGAGCAGGGCCTGGAGCAAGGCCTGGAGCAGGGCCTGGAGCAAGGTTTGACCAGGGGACGCGTCGAAGGGTTACACTCCGGTATCGCCCTAGCGCTTGAGATCAAATTCGGCGAAGCAGGTGCCGCTCTGCTGCCGGAGATCAGCCAAATCACCGAACTCTCGCAGGTCGAGGCGGTCATGGCGCGCATCCGCACCGCGACCACGCTCGACGAGGTGCGCGCGGTCTACGCGGAGGGTGCGTAGCTGACCGCGCCCTCGGCGGCGGCGGCGGCGTTCGGTCGTTTCGCGCCGCGCATCGCCGCCTTGCCCGCACGCGAGCGGCTGACCCGCGCCGATCTGCTGGTGCCGGATTTCCGGCTGCACGAGGAGGGGCGGCTGGCGATCTATTATGCCCCGTTCGACTACATCAACACGGGCGCGCAGGTGGCGCTGGTCGGCATCACCCCCGGCTTCCGGCAGATGGAGATCGCCCTGCGCGAGTCGCGCGACGCGTTGCTCGCGGGCCGGGAATCGCATGAGGCGATCTGCGCGCGCGTGAAGTACCGGGCCAGCTTCGCCGGGCCGATCCGCGCGTTCCTGCTGGCGATGCTCGACAGCATCGGCCTCCCCGCCGCGCTCGGCCTCCCCGCCAGCGCGGCATTGTACGCCGAGCGCACCGACCTGTTGCACACCTCCGCCGCGCTCGGCCTCCCCGCCAGCGCGGCATTGTACGCCGAGCGCACCGACCTGTTGCACACCTCCGCCGTCGCGCGCCATCCGGTCTTCAGCGACGGGGCCGACTGGACCGGCCACACCCCGCCCGTGCGCCGTAGCCCGCTCCTCCGTTACTATCTGTGGGAAATGCTGCTGCCCGAATTGCACGCGGTGCCCGGCGCGCTGGTCGTCGCACTCGGCAAGTGCGCGTCGGACGCGCTAGAGACGCTGGTGGCCGCCGACGCCCTCGACCCCGCGCGCTGCCTGATCGGCCTGCCGCACCCCTCGGGCGCGAACGGCCATCGCCACGCGCAGTTCGCGCGCGTGCAGCCGGAGATGTCGCGGCGCGTGGCCGCGTGGTTCGGGCCGCGTCTCGGGACGGGCTAGACCGCGCCCCCGCGACGTGCTACCGTACCGACCGGATCTGATCCGGAGAAGATCCGGGCATGATGAACGGTCGGCGACGAGGAGGCGGGATGGCGGGCACGATCAGGCCGCGCGTGGCGCACTATGGCAGCCCTGGCGCGCATACCGAGGAGGCGGCGCTGGCGATCTTCGGCGCGATCGAGGCGCTGCCCTGCCCGACCTTCGCGGCGATCTTCGAGGCGGTGGCCGAGGGGGTGGCCGAGTTCGGCGTCGTGGCGGTCGAGAACTCCCAGGCCGGCTCGATCAACGATACCTACGATTTGCTGCTGACGCACCGCGAGGCGGTCGCGATCCAGGGCGAGTACGATCTGCACGTCCACCACCACCTGCTGGCGCTGCCGGGTGCCACCCTCGACGCGATCACCGTCGCCTTCTCGCACCCGCAGGCGCTCGCGCAGACGCACGGTTTCCTGACGCGGCACGGTATCGCGGGCGAGATCAGTGGCGACACGGCGGGCAGCGCACGGCGCGTGCGCGAGGAGGGCGCGCGCGGCCAGGCGGCGGTCGCCGGACACCGCGCCGCCGAGTTGCACGGTCTCGAAGTGCTGGCCGAGGACATCGAGGACAACCCCCACAATTTCACCAAGTTCCTGGTCCTCTCGCCGCACAATCTGCGCGTCTTCCCCACCACATTCGCCCTGCCGCCGATCGATCAGCGGATCACCAAGCGGTCGCTGGTCTTTTCCGTGCCGAACACGCCCGGCTCGTTGTACGCGGCGCTGGGGCCGATCGCCACCAATGGCCTCAACCTGACCAAGATCGAGTCGCGCCCGGCTCGCGAGCGCCCGTGGGACTACCATTTCTACGCCGATGTCGAGGGCGACCCGAACGACCCGCGCTACCACGCGGCGCTCGTGGAGTTGCAGGGCCACTGCATCTTCCTGACGGTCCTCGGCTCGTACCATGTGCTCGGTTCGGCGCGGGCGACCGGGGCGGGCGAATGAGCCGCGACGCGGGCGGGGCGGCACAGCTCGACCTGATGGATTGGCACGCGCGCACGCTCTTTCGGCACGATGCCGCCGGGCGGCTGACCGCGATCAATGAGAGGGGCGAGCAGCCCGCCCCGCGCCTCTGGGTGGGGCGCACGACCGAGGGCGCGCTCTGGCGTTTTCGGCATGATCTCCCGTCGGCGCTGGCGCGCGAACTCGACGCCCTCCTGACGGCGGAGCCGCCCGCGACCGATCCGCGCGCGCCGCTCCATTGCGAAGCCCGGTTACGGGCGCTCCTGGCGGCGCACGAGCCGATTGAGAACGTCTGGCAGGGATCGGCCTGGTATTGTCCAGAGGGGCTGGTGGCAGTCGCGGTGGAGACGGTGCGATTGACCGACAGCGCGGCATTGCGGACGCATTTCCCCCATACCGCCGATGCGATCGACGCGCTCCAACCGTGTTGCGCCGTGTTCGATGCCGGTGTGGCGGTGGCGGTTTGTTGCAGCGCGCGGACGTCGGCGATGGCGGCGGAGGCCGGGGTGGATACGCTGGCGGCGTTCCGGGGGCGGGGTTACGCGGCGGCGACCGTCGCGGCCTGGGCTGCCGCCGTGCGCGAGCTGGGCCGACTGCCCCTCTACAGCACCTCCTGGGACAACCTGGCGGCGCAGAGGGTGGCGCGCAAACTGGGGCTGGCGTCCTATGGCGCGACGCTGGCGCTGTACTGAGTGGGGTGAGGACGAAGGTACGAGCGCTCGGCGAATGCGGCACTTGGCGGGCCGCTTGCTGCGCGCACCGTGGCGCTGACTACACCGGGGCGGAGACCAAGGTCGTAACATGGCTATGCGGTAGGGGACGGTGAAGGGACATGGAGAGGAGCGCGGCCATGAACGAATCGACCAGCCCGGTGCGCGTCGCGGTGGTCCAGGCGGCACCGGTCCTCTTCGAGCGCGAGGCGACGCTCGCGAAGGCAACGCGCCTGGTCGCCGAGGCCGCTGTCGGCGGGGCGCAACTCGTCCTGTTCCCCGAGGCGTTCGTGCCGGCCTATCCGCGCGGGCTGAGCTTCGGGGTGGTGATGGGCAGCCGGAGCGCGGAGGGTCGGCGGCTCTTCGCGCGCTACCACCGGAACGCGGTCGAGGTGCCGAGCGCGGCGACCGAGCGGCTTGGTGCGGCGGCGCGCGAGGCGGGGATCTGGCTGGCGATCGGCGTGATCGAACGCGACCCGATTGGTGGCACGCTCTACTGCACGCTGCTCTACTTCGGGCCGGATGGCGCGCTGCTCGGCAAGCATCGCAAATTGAAACCGACCGCCGCCGAGCGATTGATCTGGGGGGAGGGGGACGGCAGCACATTGCCGGTCTTCGAGACGCCGCTCGGGCGGCTCGGGGGGCTGATTTGTTGGGAGAACTACATGCCGCTGGCGCGCTTCGCCCTCTATACCAAAGGGGTGGAACTGTACTTGGCCCCGACCGCCGATGCGCGCGACGTGTGGCAGGCCACCTTGCAGCACATCGCGCTCGAAGGGCGCTGCTTCGTCCTCGCCTGCAACCAGTACGTCACCAAGAGCATGTACCCGCGCGACCTCGGCCCCGAGGCGCTGACCGATCTCGAGGCCGCCCCGGAAGTGCTATGCCGGGGTGGCAGCGCGATCCTCTCGCCGCTCGGCGAGTACCTGGCGGGGCCACTCTACGGCGAGGAGACCATCCTCTACGCCGACCTCGATCCGGACGCCCTGGCCGGGGCGCGCTTCGACTTCGACGCGGTCGGCCATTACGCCCGCCCGGACGTCTTCTCGTTCGCGGTGGATGAGCGGTCGCAGCGCGGCTGAGCGGCCCACGATCGCGCGAGTGCGCGGTGGGATGAGTGCAGCGACACAACAAGCGGGGCCGGGTGGCATACCATCCGGCCCCGCTCTCCGTTTTCGACCTTCGACCTCGAAACCTTCGACCAGCTCGCTAGGGCGTATCGTCAGTTGAGGAGGATGACCGTGGCGGCCAAGTGGATGCCCGCGAGGAAACTACGCTTGGTCTTGTCGTAACGGGTGGCAATGGCGCGGAATTGTTTCAGTCGACAGAAGAAA
>JAABUN010002830.1_pt1 | contig 29129 bp, 24 predicted proteins | sample 5559311 | NCBI WGS metagenome assembly JAABUN01 (sample SAMN10711877, study PRJNA513370) | rock metagenome | isolation source: Antarctica rocks | place: Antarctica: Victoria Land, Siegfried Peak sud | reverse complement strand
GACGCATGAGCGGCACAACGCTTCGCGTCAGACGCATCACACCGAACACATTGACGCCGAACTGTCTCTGTCCCTCTTCGAGGGAGACATCCTCGACGGCGCCATACGAACCGTACCCAGCGTTGTTGACCAGCACGTCCAAGCGCCCCGTCTCACGCTCGATCGTTTCCACAGCATCCGTGACATCCAGAGCGAGCGTGCGCACCCCTTCAGCCCGAAGCGGTGCCATCCGCTCCACCCGGCGGGCGCCCGCATAGACCACAATACCAAGTTTCTTCAACTTCAGCGCGGTCGCCGCGCCGATTCCCGACGAAGCACCCGTCACAAGCGCTACCTTTTCTGACATGACCGCTCCTAAGGTGATTAATAATTCATCTTAATGATGAATGAGGATTCAGCTTTGCGCAAGAGGGGGACCTGTACGAACGGTGCCGGGACCGGTGATGTCCGTGCAGAGACGAGGTCCCGTAAAATTCTGCGTGCGTTCGCCCTAGCTCGAGCGGCTCCTCCAACCCCGATGAGAACCCCGGGTCAGGACGTTTCCAGAATTTCGCTGGGTGTCCGAGCGACTGGCACGAGGCGGGTGAGCTGGGTTACATGCTTTGGTTCGAGTTCGCCGAGGTGTGAGACGCCGAGCAGGCGCATGGTGCGCTCGATCTCGTCCCGGAGGATGGCGATGGCCTTGTCGACTCCTTCGCGTCCGTCGGCAATGAGCCCGTAGAGGTACGCGGCCGATGAGGGTGAATTTAGCGCCCAGGGCGATCGAGGCGACGATGTCCGCTCCGTTCATGATGCCTGTGTCGACCATGACCGTGGCGTCACGGCCGACTTCACGGACAACCTGCGGCAGCAGGTGGAACGGGATCGGGGCGCGGTCGAGCTGGCGACCACCGTGGTTGGACAGGATGATGCCGTCGACGCCCAGGTTCACCAGGCGTACCGAGTCCTCGACGTTCTGCACGGCCGCCGGTCCCGCGGCTGCGCTGGGCTAACCTTGAGCAGTGACTTACGAGATCGAGATCGGCCGAGCCAAGCGCGGACGCAGGGCCTACTCGCTGGATGACGTGGCGGTGGTTCCCTCGCGGCGCACCCGGGATCCGCTCGACGTCTCCGTGCACTGGCAGATCGACGCCTACCAGTTCGAGATGCCCGTCGTCGCGGCCCCCATGGATTCCGCGATGTCGCCCGCCACGGCCATCGCGATGGGACGCCTCGGCGGTCTCGGCGTCCTGAACCTCGAGGGGCTCTGGACCCGCTACGAGGATCCGCAACCGGTCCTCGACGAGATCGCCGGACTGAGCGTCGAGAACTTCAGCCCCGCGGCCACGCGGCGTATGCAGGAGCTCTACGACGCCCCCATCCGGGCCGAACTCATCACGAGCCGCCTCGCCGAGATCCGCGAGGCGGGCGTGACCGTGGCCGGCGCGCTGACGCCGCAGCGGACCCAGCAGTTCTACAGGACGGTCCTCGCGGCCGGCGTCGACATCTTCGTCATCCGCGGTACCACCGTCTCGGCGGAGCACGTGTCCAAGAACGAGCAGCCGCTGGACCTCAAGAAGTTCATCTACGAACTCGACGTCCCCGTCATCGTGGGTGGTGCCGCCGGCTACACGCCCGCGCTCCACCTCATGCGTACCGGTGCGGCGGGCGTGCTCGTCGGCTTCGGCGGCGGCGCGACGACGACGACCCGCCGAGCGCTCGGCATCCACTCGCCGCTCGCCTCGGCCATCGCCGACATCGCCGGTGCACGCCGCGACTACATGGACGAGTCCGGCGGACGCTACGTGCACGTCATCGCCGACGGCGGCATGGGTGCCAGCGGCGACATCGTCAAGGCCATCGCCATGGGAGCCGACGCGGTCATGCTCGGCTCGGCGCTAGCACGTGCCGAGGAAGCCCCGGGCCAGGGCTGGCACTGGGGTCAGGAAGCGCACCACCACGAACTGCCGCGCGGGGACCGGGTCAACATCGGGACGGTCGGACCGCTCCGGGAGGTGCTGTGGGGACCATCGCACCATACGGACGGGACGTCCAACCTCATCGGGGCCCTGCGCCGCGCCATGGCCACCACCGGGTACTCGGACCTCAAGGAGTTCCAGCGGGTGGAAGTGGTCCTCTCGCCCTATGTCTCCCTCGACTGATGGGATTACAGTGGGCCTAGCTCCCCAGGGGCGCACAAACTCCCACTGAAGGGTCTGGCCATGGCATCCGGTGCACTCAGTCCACAGGACCGCGACGACGCGCTCGGGGCGCTGAGGGCCACCTCTCAGCCCGGCCGGGAACTCGACCTCCTGATCGTCGGCGGGGGAGTGGTGGGCGTCGGAGCGGCGCTCGACGCCGTTACCCGGGGGCTCACCACAGGAATCGTCGAGGCGCGCGACTGGGCGTCCGGGACGTCGTCGCGCTCGTCCAAACTGATCCACGGTGGCCTGCGGTACCTGGAGATGCTGGACTTCGCCCTCGTGCAGGAAGCCCTCAAGGAGCGTGGGCTGCTGATCCAGCGCATCGCTCCGCACCTCGTGAAGCCGGTGCCGTTCCTGTACCCGCTGACGAAGCGTTTCGTCGAACGCCCCTACGTCGGCGCGGGTATCGCCCTGTACGACGCGATGAGCATCAGCGGTGGCAATTCCCGCGGCGTCCCCTTCCACAAGCACCTGAGCCGCAAGGGCACGCTGCGCGCCGCGCCCAGCCTCAAGGACGACGCCATGATCGGTTCGATCCGCTACTACGATGCCCAGGTCGACGACGCCCGCTACGTGGTGAACATGGTTCGGACCGCCCAGCACTACGGGGCGCAGGCCGCCAACCGGGTGAGCGTGGTGGATTTCCTCCGGGAGGGTGAGCGCGTGGTCGGCGCCCGCGTCAAGGACCAGGAGAGCGGCGACGAGTTCGACATCCGCGCCAAGCAGGTCGTCAACGCGACGGGGGTCTGGACCGACGAGACGCAGGCCATGGTCACGGATCGCGGACAGCTGAAGGTGCGGGCATCGAAGGGCATCCACCTCGTGGTGCCCCGCGACCGCTTCCAGTCCACGGTGGGGCTGATCCTCCGCACCGAGAAGTCGGTCCTGTTCGTCATCCCGTGGGGACGGCACTGGATCATCGGTACCACCGACACCGACTGGGACCTGGACAAGGCCCATCCCGCGGCATCCTCGAAGGACATCGACTATCTGCTCGAGCACGTGAACCGGGTGCTGAAGCGGCCCCTCACGCGTGAGGACGTCGAGGGCGTCTACGCGGGCCTGCGCCCACTCCTGGCCGGGGAGAACGACTCCACCGCCAAACTGTCCCGCGAACACGTCGTCGCGCACCCCGTGCCCGGGCTGGTCGTCGTCGCCGGGGGCAAGTGGACCACCTATCGCGTCATGGCGAAGGACGCCGTCGACGAGGCCACCCGCGCACTCGACGAGAAGGTGCCCGAGAGCTGCACCGAGACGGTGCCGCTGCTGGGGGCCGAGGGGTACGCCGCCGCATGGAACATGCGCGGCAGACTGGGCGACGACGCCGGCGTTCACGTGGTGCGGGTCGAGCACCTGCTGCAGCGCTTCGGTACGCAAGCGACCGAGGTGCTGGACCTCATCAAGCAGGATCCGGAGCTGGGCCAGCCGCTGCCCGGAGCCGACGACTACCTGCGCGCCGAGGTCGTCTTCGCGGTCACGCACGAGGGCGCGCGCCATGTCGACGACGTCCTCACGCGCCGGACCCGCATCTCCATCGAGACGTGGGACCGGGGTGTCTCGGCCGCACCGGTGGTGGCGAACCTCATGGCGCCGTTCCTCGGCTGGAGCGAGCAGCAGGTGGACCGCGAGGTCAGGCACTACCAGGCACGCGTGGAGGCGGAGCGGCTCAGCCAGGAACAGCCCGACGACGTCTCCGCGGACAGCGCCCGCATGGGAGTGCACGACATCGTCCCGCTAAGCTAGGACGGCCGGGGGAGGCCGTGACGACGGCCGATACCGGCCGGCGGGAACTTCGAAAGGCACCACTGTGAACGACCTGCCCCCTGAGCTGCACGACGCCGGACTCACCACCCCCGATCTCGTGATCCTCGAGCTGGAGGCGTCGTCGAAGGAGGACGCCTCGGCCCAGCTCGCCGGACGCATGTACGAGGCGGGCCGCATCTCCGACCTGCAGGCCTTCCTCGACCAGGTCAATTCCCGCGAGCACCAGATGGCCACGGGACTCCCCGGCGGCGTAGGGCTGCCGCACGCCCGCAGCCAATACGCGAACCAGACCTCGATCGCCGTCGGCGTCACGCGCTTCGGGCACAGCCTCGACTTCGGCGCCGTGGACGGCCCGGCCACCCTCGTGCTCCTCATGGCGACGCCGGCGCAGTCCTTCTCGGAGCACCTCGAGGTGCTCGCCACGATCGCACGCAGCCTGTTCAAGGAGAACTTCCGCGAGTCCCTCCGCCGGGCCCACGACGCCGAGGTGATCGCGGAACTCATCAACTCGTCGCTCGTGTTCCGCGACCACTAGGGTGTGCCGTTCGCGGCACTATTTACGGCACTATTCGCTGCGCCAGGAATTCCAGAGCGAGGCGTAGGCGCCGTTCAGTGCAAGCAGCTCGTCGTGCGATCCCAGTTCGGCGATGCGTCCCGCCTCGACGACGGCGACGCGGTCGGCGTCGTGCGCCGTGTGCAGGCGATGGGCGATCGCGATGACGGTGCGCCCCTCGAGGACGGCGCTGAGGGAGCGCTCGAGGTCGCGCGCCGCCTGCGGATCGATCAGCGACGTGGCCTCGTCCAGCACCAGGGTGTGCGGATCGGCGAGGATCAGCCGCGCCAGCGCGAGTTCCTGCGCCTGGGCAGGCGTGAGCTCGTGCGCGCCGGAGCCCACCTCGGTCCCCGTGCCGTCCGGCAGCTGCTTCACCCAGTCGAGCGCGCCGACGCTGCGTAGAGCGTCCTCGATCTCGACGTCGCCCGCGTCCGCGCGCCCGAGCCGCACGTTGTCGGACACGGAGCCGACGAAGACGTGGTGCTCCTGGGTCACGAGGGCCACCTCACGGCGCAGGTCGTCGAGCGGCCGGTCCACGAGCGGGACGCCGCCGACGGTCACCGAGCCCGATGTCGGCGGATGGATGCCGGCGATCAGGCGACCGAGTGTCGATTTGCCTGCGCCGGACGGGCCGACGACGGCGAGTCTCTCCCCGCGGACCAGCGTGAGGTCGACGCCGTGCAGCACGTTGTGGCCCGGTCGGTAGGCGTAGCTGGCCCCGGACACGACGATGTCCTCGTTCGCGGGTTCCGCCGTCGTCGCCTCGCGGTCCGGCTCCACGTCCTTGATCCCGACGATCCGGGCGAGGGAGGCGGCGCCGACCTGGATCTCGTCGGTCCACAGGATGAGCAGATCCACCGGATCGATCAGGCGCACCGCGAACAGGGCCACGGCCGCGACGGCACCCGGCGTGACGACACCCTGGCCGGCCAGCCACCCGCCCCACAGCAGTACAGCCGCGGCGGGCAGCCAGAAGGCGATGTCCGCCGCGGGGAACAGCACGGAGCGCAGCCAGAGCGTGTAGCGCTCCGCCTGGAAGCTCTTGCCGAGCGCGTCGTCAAGGTCCTTCCGCCGTAGCTCGCCAAGGCTGAGGGCATCGACCGTCCGCGCACCCTCGATCGTCTCGGTGATCGTCCCGTTCACGACGGCGTACGTCTCGCGTTCACGCATGTAGCCGGCGGCGCTGCGCCTCAGGTACCAGCGCGTCACGGGCCAGAGCAGCGGGAGTCCGACGAGGAGCGCGAGGGACAGCACGGGGGAGGTGACGACGGCGGCGCCCAGGGTCAGGACGATGGTCACCACGGACACGACGACCTGCGGCACGCCGAAGCGCACCGTGTGGGACACGGCGTCGATGTCGTTCGTCGTGCGGGCCACGAGGTCACCCGTGCCCGCCTTCTCGACCGTCGAGAGCGGCAGCGCTGTGACGTCCTCCATGAAGTCCTCGCGCAGTTCGGCGAACACGCGCTCGCCGAAGACCATGCCGGAGCGCACGGCGTAGCGGCGCAGCACCGACTGCACCGCCAGGAACCCGAGCATCCCGAGCGATACGGCGGCGACGAAGCCCGCCGTCGTCCCTGCGGACATCGCGTCGATGAGTATGCCGAGCAGCAGCGGACCGGCGAGACCTGCCACTGCGGATCCCACGTAGAGCGCGATGACCGCGCCGAGGCCCCTGCGGTGGTGGCGGATCAGCCGGGCGGCCTCGTCGCGGACCGTCCTCGGTTCGGCGACGGGAAGCTTGACCGTACTACTCACTGCGGATCACCACGTTCCTGTAGGCAGTATTGCTGGTCATGAGGTCCTTGTGGCTGCCCTGGGCGGAGACGCGGCCGTCCTCCATGAACAGCACGCGGTCCATCGTCCGGAGCATGAGGGGACTGGCCGTCACGATGACGGTCGTCATCCCGTCCCGTCGCCGCGCGTCACCCAGCCGAGAGGCGATGCGCTGCTCGGTGTGGGCGTCGACGGCGCTCGTCGGCTCCACCAGCACGAGGTTCTCGGCCTCTGTCAGGTAAGCGCGGGCGAGGACGAGGCGCTGCCGCTGCCCGCCCGAGAAACCCCTTCCACGTTCCGTGACCTCGTGGGCGAGGCCACCCTCGAGCCCGTCGAGGATGTCGAGCGCGCTCGCGGCCTCGAGTGCTGCGAGGATCGCGTCGTCGTCGTGCATGCCGTGCGGATCGAGCTGGCTGCGGAGCGGTCCGCTGAACAGCTGCGGGCCCGCCTCGCTGACCACGATGCGCGCTCGGATGTCGGGGAGCGGTACGTGCCGCAGGTCTGCTGCACCCCACCGGACGGTCGCCTCCTCGAGCACGGCGTCCTCGAACCGGCCGAGGCGCGAGACCGCGTCCGTCGATTCGGCCGGCTCCCGGGAGACCACGGCGGTCAGCAGCCCGGGTTCGACGACGACGCCGGAGCGCTCGTCCACCAGGACCGACCCCGTCGGCGGGGCGGGGACCGGCGCTGCGCTCTCGGAGACATTCGCGTCGACGGACAGCACAGCGATGATCTTCCGCGCGCCCACGTGGGCGCGGATGAAGCGGGCCACCGAGTCCGCCGCCGCCCGGATGGGCGTCATGAGGAAGATGGAGAATCCGTACAGGGCCACGAGCTCTCCGGGTGTGATGTCACCGGCGAGGACCAGGGATGCACCCACCCAGGTGAAGACCACGCTGAACGAGCCGGCAATGAACACCTGCGACGCCTCGAGGTCCGCGAGGGAGCGGGCCACGCAGATGCCGGAGTCGCGCGTCGCCTCCGACGTGACCCGGTAGCGGTCGACGAAGATGTGTTCGCCGCCGATGCCGCGCAGCACGCGCAGCCCGGCGACCGTGTCGGCGCCGACAGCTGTCATCTTGCCGGACGCCTCGCGCTGCTCGCGCTGCCGCGTCTGCATGGGCCGCACGACGAACAGGAGGAGCCCGCAGCACACGGGTACGCCGACCAGCACGACGACACCGAGGACCGGGGAGGTCTGCCAGATGAGGACCGTCACCACGAGCCAGGCCGCCGCTGCTCCCGCGAGGCGCGTCAGGACCTCGTAGACCTCCCCGAGGCGGAAGGCGTCCGACGCCGCCGTGGACACGACCTCCCCGGTGGAGAGTGCCGTGGGCAGGGCATCGCCGGTCCGGCTGATCTTGTGGCCCACGAGGCGGACGGAGCGGAACGCGGCCTGCAGCCAGTTGCTGACCCCCGCCCGATGCGTGGCGGTGTCGGATACGGCTTGCACCACCATGAGACCCAGGAGGGCCGCAGCCCAGCCGAGCAGGGCCGCCGAGTCACCGCCGATCACCCCGTCGTCGATGGCCCTCCCGAGCACGAAGGGCATGACGGCCTGGGACGCCATCCACACGGTGCCGAGCAGGATACCGGCGGCGAGCGTGGCTTTCTGGTAGCCCCCGAGCCACAGCAGATAGCGCGCCGGGGAGCGAAGCTCCGGGGGGCCGGTCAGGGGATAGGGAAAGGAACGCACGAGGATCAATCGTAGACCGCATCCGGCCGAAGTGATAGGGATTCACCAATCACTCTCGGGTCGTTCTCTGCACCGGTGTCCGGCCCAGGCCGCATTCGTTGTTCTACAGCGGTACGAAGTACCGTTGAGGGGTGTTGAAGACCGCGCTCAAGCCTCGATGGATCCTCATGCTGATCCTCGCGATGGCGATCGCCTCGGTCTTCGTGCTCCTCAGCCAATGGCAGTTCAACTCCTCGAGGGACGCGCCACCGCCCGCGCCGAGCACCACGGAGGAAGTCCGCCCGCTGACCGACGTACTCCAGCCCCTCACCCCGCTCCATGCGGCGGGTGCTGATCAGATGGTCTCGCTCGATGGCGTATTCCTGCCGGAATCCAGGACCCTGGTACAGAACCGGCTGCTGGAGGGCGACGAGGGGCTCTGGGTCCTCCAGGGGTTCGCCGTCGAGGGGACACCCGCGGAGGGGACACCCGTGGAGGGGGCAGAAGGCGAGGCCGCCGTCATTCCGGTCGTCCTCGGGTGGGTGCCCGCGGCGGAGGATGCCGCGTCGCTGCCGGAGCAGCAGGGTCCCGCCGCCGTCGTCGGACGCCTCCTGCCGCCCGAAGCTCCCGAGGTGCAGCGGCCCGTGGATGGAGAGGTGCCGACGCTCTCGACGGCTGAATTGTCGAACCTGTGGGAGGAGACGATCTACTCGGCCTTCGTCGTCGCCTCCTCGGTCACGGCTGACGGCGCCGACGTGCCCTTCGCGGCCGGCATGGAGCGGGTGGTCGTCGGACCTCAGCCTCAGGAAACGCCCATCAACTGGCTGAACATCTTCTACGCCATCGAATGGGTCGTCTTCGCCGGTTTCGCGTTCTTCCTGTGGTGGCGCCTCGTCGCCGATGATCACCGGCGGACGCTCGAGGACGAGGACGAGGCCGATGCCGCGGCGGAGGCGCGGGCCGACGATGCTGGCGGGCGCCCCGCCGAGCCCGGTGCGGGCGTTGCCTCCGCCGGGCCCGGTCCTCGCAGGCGATCCGATCCGAACCTGAACCTCACCCCGAACCTGTATGTGAACTCCGACGTGAATTCCGACCTGAACTCCGACATCGAAAGCGGTGCGCACCGTGACTGAGCCAGCCCTCGACCCCGCGATTGGACCCGGCCGCACGCCCGCCAAGGGTTCGCCGAAGCGTCGCTTCGGCGGCACACACGCGCAGATCCGCTCCGCCCTGACGTTCTATAAGGTGCTCGCCTACGCCACCGGTGTCATGCTGCTGCTGGTCGTCGTCGAGATGGTCGCGAAGTACGGCTACGGCTCGGAGATCATCGCCGGGGGAGGGGCGCCTATCCAGTTCCTGCCCGAGGTCGTCGCCGAGACCGCCGGCGGTGTCAACCTCTCGACGGCGGTGCTGATCGTGCACGGCTGGCTCTACGTCGTCTACCTGATCGCCGACTTCCGGCTCTGGCAGTTCATGCGTTGGCCGTTCAGTCGCTTCGTCCTGATCGCGCTCGGCGGGGTGGTACCCCTGCTGTCGTTCTTCGTGGAGAAGCGGATCCACCGGCAGGCCGAGAAGGACCTCGCCGAGCACCCTGAGGCAGCACCCCGCTACTGAGGCCCGGCATCCCCGTAGCGCTGGGACTATTGTTGACGCGTGACTACCCCCGAGAACGGCTCTGAACATCGCCCTGTCCTCGTCGTGGATTACGGGGCTCAGTACGCCCAACTGATCGCCCGCCGTGTCCGCGAAGCCGATGTCTACTCGGAGATCGTGCCGCACACGCTCAGCACGCAGGAGATCCTCGCCAGGAACCCTGCGGCGATCATCCTCTCGGGTGGTCCTTCCAGCGTCTACGCAGAGGGTGCCCCCAGGGTCGAGGCCGATCTGTTCGACGCCGGCGTGCCTGTACTCGGCATCTGTTACGGCTTCCAGGCCATGGCGGACGTCCTCGGCGGCACGGTCGCGAAGACCGGGTTGAGGGAGTACGGCTCCACCGACGTCCGCTCGAACGGCGACTCTCGGTCCATCCTCAGCGGGACGCCCGAGCACCAGAACGCCTGGATGAGCCACGGCGACAGCGTGCAGGCCGCTCCCGAAGGATTCGACGTCCTCGCCAGCACTGCGGGCGCACCGGTCGCCGCGTTCGCCAACGAGGAGAGAGGCCTCTACGGCGTGCAGTGGCACCCTGAGGTCAAACATTCCCAGCACGGACAGGCCGTCATCGAGAACTTCCTCTTCAAGGGGGCGCGGCTGGATTCGAACTGGACCACCCGCACCATCCTCGAGGAGCAGGTGGAGCGCATCCGCGAGCAGATCGGCGACGCGCGCGTGATCTGCGGGCTCTCCGGCGGCGTCGACTCTGCCGTGGCCGCCGCACTCGTGCAGCGGGCGGTCGGTGATCAGCTCACCTGCGTGTTCGTGGATCACGGACTGCTGCGCGAGGGCGAGGCCGAGCAGGTCGAGCGCGACTTCGTCGCCGCGACCGGCGTCAAGCTGTACGTCGCGAACGAGCAGAAGCGATTCCTCGACGCGCTCGCCGGCGTCTCGGACCCCGAGACCAAGCGCAAGATCATCGGACGCGAGTTCATCCGTGCCTTCGAGGAAGCGGAGCGGGCCATCATGCGCGAGGCCGCGGCGGAGGGCGAGCCCATCCGGTTCCTCGTGCAGGGGACCCTCTACCCGGACGTCGTCGAATCCGGCGGAGGCGAGGGTGCAGCGAACATCAAGAGCCATCACAACGTGGGCGGCCTGCCGGAGGATCTGCAGTTCGAGCTCGTCGAGCCCCTCCGGACCCTCTTCAAGGACGAGGTGCGTGCCGTCGGCGCCCAGCTCGGCCTGCCCGCCGAGATCGTGGGGCGCCAGCCTTTTCCCGGCCCGGGCCTCGGTATCCGGATCGTGGGCGATGTGACGGAGGAGCGCCTCGAGCTACTGCGGAAGGCCGATGCGATCGCGCGGGCAGAGCTGACGGCGGCCGGCCTCGACAACGAGGTCTGGCAGATGCCCGTGGTCCTGCTGGCCGAGGTGCGGAGTGTAGGTGTCCAGGGTGACGGACGCACATACGGACATCCGATCGTGCTGCGTCCCGTTTCGAGCGAGGACGCAATGACCGCTGACTGGTCACGTCTGCCGTACGACCTCCTGGCACGCATCTCGAACCGGATCACCAACGAGGTGGACGGCGTCAATCGGGTGGTACTCGACGTGACGAGCAAGCCGCCGGGAACCATCGAATGGGAGTAGGCGGACCGAGGTGGGGCAATCCCACTCCGCTCCGCCCGGGCCGCGTTGCTATCCGCGGGTCCGCACGCTTTTCGGATAGCTTGGAGGACATGCCAATCTGGTCGAGATCAGCACGTGACAATGCAGGAAAGAAGGCGGTCGTGCCGGAGCAGGACCAGCGGGACGCGGCGGGGACGCCTGCGGATCAGCCGCAGGACGACCAGCAGGGCGCCGTGTCGGGGCAGCAACCCACCACGTCCGACGACGGGTCTTCCGCCCAGGAGTTCCTCGTGCCCTGGCTCGAAGGGCTCGGTCCTCAAGCCACCGGCGACACCTTGCTCCACTTCCGGCCCTCGGCCGGGACGAGCATCGACCTGACGCACGCGCACCCGTCCGGGCTCGCACAACTCCTGGCCGGACGAAGGACCCGCCTGTCGACCCTCCTGCGGGACCCAGTGCAGTACAGCGCCGCCAAGGCGGCTGCCCGCGCCCTTCGGGCGAAGATCTTCGAGCTGGGAACCGAGCGGGGCATCGACGTCGGTTACCTCGCGGCCGGTACGGCCTCGTGGCGGTCCGTCGACGAGTCGGGGCGCTCTGAAACCCTGAATGCTCCCGTGCTGCTGACCGCTGTGTCTCTGACGGTCCACGCCTCGCAGGACGACTACGAGCTCCAGATCACCGAGCAGGCGCGGATGAACCCCGCGCTGGTGCGCCACCTGCGCAACCACCAGGGCCTCCAGGTGGACCCCGTCGGCATCGCCCGGCTGGCATACGGTACCGCCCGCTTCGACCCTCACCCCGTCCTCGAGCGCATGCGCGTGCTGAGTGGGGGTGTCCGCGGCATGTCGGTCGAGCACCGGATCCTGGTGTCCACCTTCGCGGACCTCGCCGGAGTGAAGGGCGACGCCGCCCTGCGGCGCGACCATCCTTTCCTCGCCGCGCTCATGGGATCGGCACGGGGAGACGCGGACGCGAACTCCAGCCTCTCCTCGGCGGATGATGGTCTGACGTTCCCCTCGGCGGACGAGCGTGATCCGGACAGTGAGGTCCTCATCCTCGATGCGGACAGGGCGCAGCAGGACGTCCTCGACCTCGTGTCCGCCGGCGTGAGCCTCGCCGTCGCGACCCCGCCCGGGACAGGCCAGACGCAGACCGCGCTCAACCTCGCGGCCAGGTCTGCCGCCGCCGGCGGACGGGTCCTCATAGCCGCCGAGCGCCGCGGCACCCTCAACGAGTTCGTGCAGGAACTCGACGGATTCAGCCTCGGCTCGCTCGTACTGCAGTTGGGCAGCCAGACCGGCCCCGCACAACTGCGGGAGGCCGTCATCCGGGCGCTCGTCCGCAATGAGAAGGCCGTACAGCCGCAACTAGTGACACTCCACTCGACCTTGACCGGTCATCGTCACCAGCTCATGGAGCACGTGCGCAGCCTCCACAACATCCGCAGCAGATGGGGTTGTTCGCCGTATCAGGCCATGCAGTCCCTCGCAGGGCTCACCGCCCTTGATCCGGCTCCGTCCACGACCGTGCGGCTCAAGCGCAGCGTGCTCGACTCCATCGCCGACCGTAAGGAGCTCATCGAGCGGTTGGATCGCGCCGCGGAACTCGGAAGCTTCAGCAAGGCGTCGACCGAGAGTCCCTGGTACGGCGCCCAGCTGCTCAACCGCAAGGAAACGGAGCACGCGCACGGCCTCGCCGGGCAGCTCGCCACCGAGATCCCCGACCTGCGGGGGAACGTGCAGCGCGTCGCCGAGCACTCGCACATCACCCTGGGCGGGACCTTCCGTGAGTGGGGCGAGCAGCTCGAACTCCTCGTGGCCGTCCGCGAGAGTCTCGACAAGTTCACGCCGGACATCTTCGACCGTCCCGTCACCGACCTGATCTCGGCGACCGCGCCGTCGCCGTGGCGTAAGGAACGCGATATCGAGATGAGCTCGATGACGCGGTCCCGCCTGCGGCGTGTTGCCAAGGAGTACATCCGGCCTGGTGTGCACATCTCGGATCTGCACACCTCTCTGCTCGAGGTGCAGCAGCAGCGCACGCTGTGGACGCGCTTCGCACTCACCGAACGCCATCCCAGCGTCCCCACAGGCCTCGCCGAGATCCACGCGTCCTACCGGGCCATGGAGGCACCCTTGGCCGAACTCACCATGATCCTCAGGCCGACCTCGAGGCACCCGGACCTCGCGGCGCTGCAGCCCGACGCGCTCGAGGTCCTGCTCCGTGACCTCGCCGCGGACAACGACACCCTCGAGACCCTCCCCGAGCGGACACTGCTCCTCGACGAAATGCGCGAGCGGGGCCTCGGCGAACTGCTGTCCGATCTGGCGGGCCGGGAAGTCCCGGCTGAGCGCGTGGGTTCCGAGCTCGAGCTCGCGTGGTGGCAGTCCGCCCTCGAAGCAATGATCAGCGGCGATGACTACCTCGCGATGTCGGACGGCAACAGTCTCCGGAAGCTCGAGGCCGAGTACCGCCTCGCTGACAACGCGCACATTGCCTCCGGGCCTAACCGCGTCCGCTGGATACTGGCCGAGCGTTGGCGTACTGCGGTGGAGGAACACCCCGAGGATGCCGGGCGGCTCCGACAGGAGTTGAAGGACGGCACGCTGACCCTGGAAGTGTTCGCCGGTCTCCACCGGGATCTCGTTGCGGCGCTCCTGCCGATCTGGGCCGTCAGCCCACTGACGATCAGGGGATCCGTCCCGGAGTCCTATCGCTTCGACACCGCCGTGATCCTCGATGGCGAATCGATGTCGCTGCAGAGTGCGATGCCGTGCGTGGCGCGCTCCCGGCAGACCGTGGTCTTCGGCGACGACCGGCTTGCCGGGCCGACACGCTTCAGCATCGAGGTGCAGTCCGCCGATCGCGCGTCCGCCCTCGAACCCCTGCCCAGCGCATTCGACTCGCTGCGGTCGGTGCTGCCGGTCCGTGGACTGACCGAGATCTACCGCGGCGTCGACCGGGGTCTCGACACCTACCTGAGCGAAGCCTTCTACGACGGGAAGCTCTCGCGGCTGCCGCAAGCCTCGGAAGTCACGGGTGAGGGCCGCGGACTGGTGGTCGAGTACCTTCCGAACGGCACCGGGATGCCCAGCTCGGAGCACGACGGCGTCGAGAGCGTCGCCGTCGAGGTGAATAGGGTGGTCGAGCTCGTCTTCGCGCACATCCGCCACCGCCCGAGCCTCTCGCTGGCCGTGGTGACGGCCAGCGCCCGGCACGCGGCGCGCGTCGGCGAGGCCATCCGTCTGCAGATGGCGGAGTTCCCGTGGGCAGCGGACTTCTTCACTCCCGGCCGTGAGGCCTTCCGGGTGGTCCCGGTCGAGCGCGCCGGCGGCCTCGTCCGTGACGACATCATCTTCTCGCTCGGCTACGGCAGGACGCCGCACGGTCGCGCGCTCCACTCCTTCGGTCCGTTGTCCGGTCCCGATGGTCGCCGTAACTTCGTCATGGCCATGACCCGGGCCCGCAGGCTGCAGCACGTGCTGACGTGCTTCCAACCGTCGGACCTCGATCCGGAACGCCTCACCGCCGGCGCCCTGGACTTCTTCGAGCTGCTGCAGCGCGAACTGGGCGGCGACGCCGGCCACACGCCGGCTGCGACCGGTGGAAATGAGGATCCGCTCGTCGCCGATCTCGTGGATCGCCTGCGGTACCGCGGTGCCGGGGTGTGGGACCATTACGCCGACGTCCTCGACATCGTCGCGGTGCGCCCCGCGGATCTTCGCGAGGACGGAAGCGCCGCCGCAGTTCAGGACGAGCGCCCGGCCCCGCTCGCCATCGAGTCGGACGGCACCAGCCGCTACGGGTCGATGTCCGTGCGCGAGCGCAGCAGGCTCCGCCCGCAGGTACTCGAACGTATGGGGTGGCGCTACATGCCGCTGTGGACGATCGAGGTCTTCACCGATCCGGATGGATGCGCTGAACGAGCGTCGGCACTGATCGGCCTGCCGCCGCACGAGACGGCACATCAGCCAAGGACCCGGAAGGACGCCGCCAGGATGCGTAAGGACGAACAGCACCCGGGCCGCGGCAGCAACGCAGGCCGTGACCCCGCCGAGACGGGTGATGCCTCGCCCGTCATCCCGACCACGGCGGGCGAGGACGACCCCCGGTCCTGGGGAGACGCCGAGGACAACCACGACGAGTGGCTGAAGGAGCAGAAGCCGCCGCACTGGGATTGACGGTAGGTCCGCCCCGGGCGCGGACTTCCGCATCACGTGACAATTCATGGCCCCGACGTCAGGACGAGATGGACGTCCCCTGAGCTGGAGGATCCGGCAAGCGCCGAGGCATCGTCGGGAGTAGCGGCGACGACGACGAGGCCGCCGTCGTCGTCGGCTCCCGGCCATGTGCCACCGGCATTGCCGGGAGCAGTCCACAGGATGGCGACCGATCGGGCGAGGACCGCCGAGTCCGCCGCGACGTCGTAGCCGTTGCCGGTGCTGAGGATGACGTCCACCAGCTGACCCGGAGCCAGGAGCTGGACGGTGGCGGCGTCGGCGGGTCGTAGCGGGACTGCGACTGTCCCCGGCGGGGTCCCCGTCAGCAGTCCGTCCCCCACGAGGGCGGTCGCGGACACGGGCGCACCCTGCGGCACGGGGGCAGCCAGTTGCTGACCCACCACCTGGTCCGCGCGCCCGAAGGCGCCCCTCATGACGGCCTGCTCGGGCAGCCGGACGATCGTGACGTCGGACTCCGTCAGTACCGTTCCCACCGCCAGATCCCGGGCTGCGCCGACCACCGCCGTCGTCGTGTAATCATCGCCCACCGCTGCCTCGACGGCCACGCCGGCGGCGGCACACAGCAGCAGGGCGGCGAGGAGCCTCTTGCGTCGGTGCACCACTCTGCGGATGCGGTACCGGAGCGGGGGGCCGAGCGGGCGGCGGTTCGTCTGCATGCACCGACCCTAGGCATGCGGTACCGGTCGGTTGCACGCGGACGGAGCTATGTGGACATCACGGCACCCGTTCGGCGACGTGACGGCTGACGGTCACGAATCGTTCAGGATGCGGCCGCGGCCTTCGCTGCCGAGGACGACGCCGTGCTGGGGGCGGAGGCCGGGGAGTCAGAGGCGGCGCTCGTCGTGCTGGACGTCTCGGAGGACTTGGAGGACTTGGCGGACTTGGCGGACTTGGAGGACTTGGCGGACTCGGAGGTCGACGTCGTCTCGCCCGACGACGAGCCGGCATCCGTACTCGTCGCGGTCGCCCGGGAGTCGTTCCGATAGAAGCCCGATCCCTTGAAGACCACACCGACGCTGTTGAACTTCTTCCGGAGGGCACCACCGCACTCGGGGCACACCGAGAGGGAGTCGTCCGAGAACGACTGCTGGATGTCGAACGCGTGGCCGCAGTCCTTGCAGGCATAGGCGTACATGGGCATGGAAATCCTCCTGGGAAGGCCTCGTGGTCCCCGGGTGCTCGCTCGCACGACTGCTCTTAGCACTCTCCGGGGTCGAGTGCCAGTCTACACCGAAGAGCCTTCCGTCCCGACGAGGAGCAGCCCGTCGGGAGTGAATGCGCCGTCCAGCGCCTGGTCATGCGGTTCCGCTGGAACCGCCCCCGCGGTCAGGATCTCGGCACGGTACACGAACCCCAGCCTCGCGACGGCGCCCTGCTCACCCTGCGGATGACGGGCGAGGAAGCGGTCGTAGTAGCCGCCACCCTGACCGACGCGGTGGCCCCAGCGGTCGACGCCGAGGGCAGGAACGAGAATCAGTTCCATTCCGGGCACGTCCTCGAACGCACGCCGTGGGCCCACCGGCTCATCCACCGGAGCCCGTACCGACCGCTGCAGACTGGTACCGGGACTCCAGTCGGTCCACGACAGCCGATAGTCGGGCTCGCAGATCGGCAGGACAACGCCGAAGCCGAGGTGATGCAGTTCCCCGAGCAGCACCTCGGTGCCGGGCTCGGGATCGACGCCGAGATATGCCGCTATCGTCCGCTGCATGGTCGCCCCTCCGGTCGACGGGGCGGCGGATCCGCCGAGGTATTCGACCACGACACAACTGAGCGCCGCCGACTGATCCCGACGTTCCTCGGCTCCCATGGCCGCCCTGACCGAGCGGAGAGCCGACCGCAGTCGGGCCTTCTCGGTGTCACGAGTGGAAGGTGTCATTCCACCATTGTGCGCAGGCGCCCGGGAAAGCGGTGCCCGTTATGTAATGTGGTGCCCATGACTTCGAAAACACGCGTGACGAAGGCCGTCATCCCAGCGGCCGGCCTGGGGACCCGCTTCCTTCCCGCCACCAAGGCGATGCCGAAGGAGATGCTTCCCGTCGTGGACAAGCCCGCCATCCAGTACGTCGTGCAGGAGGCGGTCGACGCCGGCCTGTCGGACGTCCTGATGATCACCGGGCGCAACAAGCGGGCCCTCGAGGACCACTTCGACCGCGTACCCTTCATCGAGCAGACGCTCGAGGCCAAGGGGGACCACGACAAGCTGGCCGCCGTGCGCCGTCCCTCCGAGCTCGGAGACATCCACTACCTGCGCCAGGGCGACCCGAAGGGCCTCGGCCACGCCGTCCTGCGGGCCAAGCTCCATGTCAACAACGAGCCGTTCGCCGTCCTCCTCGGCGATGACCTGATCGACGAGCGGGACCCCCTGCTCGAGACCATGATCGAGGTGCAGGCCAAGACGGGGGGGTCCGTCATCGCCCTGATCGAGGTCGATCCCCAGCAGATCAGTGCCTATGGCTCTGCCGACATCACCGAGATCGACGGGGAACGTCATGTCCGCGTGAATCACCTGGTCGAGAAGCCCGCCATCGAGGACGCCCCGTCGAACCTCGCCGTTATTGGCCGGTACGTCCTCCATCCGCGCGTGTTCGACGTCCTCGAGACCACGGCACCCGGCCGAGGCGACGAGATCCAGCTGACCGACGCCCTGCAGACCCTCGCGGCTGCGGATGGCGAAGGGTCCGGCGTGTACGGTGTGGTCTTCCGAGGCCGTCGCTATGACACGGGCGACAAGCTGAGCTACCTCAAGGCGGTCGTGACCCTGGCCTCGGAGCGCGAGGATCTCGGTCCGGACCTCCGTGCGTGGATCAAGGACTTCAGCAAAAACATCCCGGACTGACCCGCTGTGTGGTCGGCAACCAGCTGGCCCGTGACGCTCAGGGCCGGAACTCTGGTCCTGAGGCCCATCCGCCACAGGGACAAGTCAACCTGGACGGCGTTGCGTCACCGCAACGCCCGATGGCTCGCGCCCTGGGAAGCCTCGAACCCGGACCCGGAGGGCTTCCTGCCCACTTACCACCAGATGGTGCGCTCGCTGACCGCGCAGGCGAGGGCGGGATCGGCGCTTCCGTTCCTCATCACGGAACAGCTCCAGGGGTCGAGGGATGCACGCCTGGTGGGGCAGTTGACGGTGTCGGGAATCACCTGGGGATCCGCCATGACGGCGACCCTCGGCTACTGGGTGGACTCGGAGCGAGCCGGTCGGGGTATCGCTCCTACGGCGGTGGCCCTCGCCACGGACTACTGTTTCGGTGATCTCGGCCTTCACCGGATGGAGATCAACATCCGTCCCGAAAACCGTGCCAGCCTGCGGGTCGTGGAAAAGCTGCACTTCCGCGACGAGGGGCTCCGCCCTCGGTACCTGCACATCGCCGGGCAGTGGGCGGACCACAGGAGTTTCGCCCTGACCCCCGAGGACGTTCCGCGAGGACTCCTGACGCCGTGGCTGGAAGGCCTGCAGGCGCCGTCGGACTGACTGGACTGTCGACTGCCGCCGGGTTGAGGTTGTCCTCATCGTCCCTGCGATCTTCACTGTCGTGACTGGCCGGCGTCCTTACTTCCGGGCTATCCTCGTCCCCGTGGCTGCGAGTCGGCCATCATCGAACCCGGTGCTCATTCGGATCCAACCAGGAGGCATAAATGTACGTGCGCATCATCACCTTCCGACTCGACGGCCTCGATGCGGCGGCTTACCGCGCTCACACAGAGCAGCTCGCGCCCACGTTCGCCGAGTGGCCCGGTCTGGTCCGCAAGGTGTGGCTCGCTGACGGGCCGGAGGGCCGCTATGGCGGGTTCTATCTGTTCACCGACCAGACCGCTGCCGACGCCAGCCGAGACACAGAGGTATTTCGCGGCATGACGGCCAACCCACACTTCGCCGACCTGCGCGTCGAGGAGTTCGCGGTCCTCGACGCCCCCACCGCCACCACCACGCCCGTCAACGGTGGCTGAATTCCACTTTACGAGCGGCCCCTTCGACTCGCCGGCGCGTCGTCCTCGACAGCCTCCGCGTCCCGCACCGCTCGGGGCCCGAATAAAGATCCATTCAGCAGCTGCGGCCCCGTGACAGCACGTGGTGAACAGCGGAAAGCATCGTAGGAACCGACACACCGCTACCAATGCAGGGACTGGGAGCGAAGTGCTCCTACGGTTCTGAGTGTGGTCTTCTCCCTGGATAGCTCGTTGGTACTCGTCGCGATCGTCTGCCTGTGGCTGGTCTGGGTAGCCCCCTTCGTCCTGGGGACAACCATGCCGGACGTGGCCGGTACCACCCGACAGTCGCCGAAAGTCAGGACACGCCGTCCTGTGGGGAGCAAGATGATGATGAATGTGCCGCAGGACGATGCGTCCAGCCCCGGCAGCAGCCGGGAGCCTCGCACCGCGACGACCTCCTACGTACCCGACGCCGTCTCTGACGCCCTCTCCGGCAGGGCAGGCGTTGATCGGCCAACCTTCGTTCCGCGGTGGCGACGCATCGGCGTCGCCCTTGTGGGTCTCGGTGCGCTCGTGGCGGCCCTCGTGACGCTCATTCTCGGAATCGCAGGCGTCGTGTCCCTCATCCTCCCGCTGGTCTGCGTCATCGTCGCGGCCGGAGCCGTCGCCGTGCTGAGGGTGCTCGCCGTCCGTGGCCGCCGCGCCCGGGTCGACCGCGCCTTCACCGCGGCCATGGCACCGGTCCGTGATGCGGCCCCGGAATCTGCTGTCGCCGCGCCGGTTGTTGCCGCGCCAAAGCGCCCGACGGCCCTCTTCGACGTCGAGGAGGCATCGGTGCGGCCACCCACCGCGATGGAACGGCGGACGGCCGCGCTCGCCGTCGTCCACGGCTCGTCTGCACTGGACCTCCTACGTGTCGAGACGGACACGGCGGAGCCCGCCGGAGCGACCGCGTGGGCGCCGGTCGAGGTGCCGCGCCCTATCTACGTCGATGCGGCGAAGGCCGAACGCCAGGCTCCTGCTCCGCTCGATCTTCCCGAGGCCCCGAAGCCGATATCGAAGACGCCGATCAAGGCCTCGGAGGCCGCAGCGCGAGCCGCCGCCTCGGACGAGCAGACGGCGGACGGCGTGGACGGGGAGGCGGGTTCCGCTCCTGCAACGGGGCGCATCAACCTCGACGACGTGCTGCAGCGTCGACGGGCCTGACGGGACGCGCCCGGTAAACTTCTGGAGGGCGCCCTCGCCGCCGCCGGGTGTCTTCCATAAACGAGGTACCGACGCCCTCCCGGTATGGGTGCATCCCGCCGATCCGCTCCTGCCGGGTTTCGCCTCCGCGCTCGATCCGGCTCGGATGACCCCCTTCGCCTCCAAACCCGGGCGCGAGCCAGGCTGCGGCGGTGAGCCTCACGCTGGTCACCGGGGCGCGGCCTCGGGCGGCGAACGACGGCGGGACGGACCAGGCGGAGTACCGGCTGCGGGTCGCGGAGCGGTTCCTTGCCGAGGCGCGAGTGATCGGCGGCGGTCCCGCGCGCGGAGGTGGTTGACGGACTGACGCGCCGAAGATGACAGGGACGTCTTTCAGGACGCGATGGACCTCATGACGCGCGTCTCCATCCGCAGGACCGGCGTCCCGGCCAGGTCGGCGAGACCGAGCCGGACCGAGACGTCGACGCCGGCCAGGGAGGTCAGGTGCGTGCCCCCGCAGGGGATCTCCGCCCGCTCCCCGGGCAGGTCGCAGATCCACCGGCGTCGGTCGGTGAGCCCGGGCCCGTCCGCGTCGATGCCGATGGTCGCGCCCGTCGCGGTCCACACCGCAAGGGTTCCGTTCACGGCTGCGGCGGTCGCCTCGATGTCCAGGTCCTCGATGCTGAACCCCTTGCGCCGGAGGGACTTGCCGAGCCGGTACCGGTCCACGGAGCCGAACTCGCCGATGACCGTCGTGTCGATCGCCAGGGCGTCGAAGTTCGGAGCGCCGAGGGCGTCGGGCGCCACGTCCTTCTTCCAGCGGACCGCCAGCGCGCGGTTCAGGGCGAGTGAGGCAAGGTGGCAACCCGTGTGCCCCGCCGATACGGCCGCGCGGTGCCCGCCATCGACGCGGACCGTGACATCGTCGCCCTCCCCTGGACCAGCCAAGGTGTCGGAGCCGTCAGGTCCGTCCCCGTTGATGAGGTGCACGACGACGAACGCCCAACCCTGGGTGCCCTTCCGGACGGGTGCGTCCGCACCGAGGTACAGGGAGGAGCCGTCCGTCGCGCCGACCACGCAGTCGGTCACGGGCCAGACCCGCCCGCCGATCACGAGTTCGCCCCGGTCGGGGCCCTGATCGGACCACGCGTGGTCGACGGGGTGGAACGCCGTGGTGTCCAGCAGGACGGCGCGGCGGCCGTCGTCGCGCACGTCGACGTGGAGGAGGCGGGACCTGGAGTCGACTGCTCCCTGCGGATAGGTGACGCTCGTGTCGGTGGTGGGCAGGGTCATCGTGCTCCTCGGATTCGTTCGGGGTCGTGGATCGTCGGGGCTTGCTCGTACAGCCCACTCCCCGTCAATCCGCTCCGCGCATATCAATCCGCTCAATCCGCGCCCATCAACGCCTATAGAGCAGTCGCGCCAGCAACACCACAGGGTTGTCAATGCACCCAATCTTATCGAGGACCGGGCCTGACCGCGTCCGGGAAGCTGCACGTCTGGGCGCGGGCAAGCGACGAGTAGTGGTGGGGATGAGCGTCGTCAACGAGCTGCGGAGGCGTGGCGATCTCCGGTGTCTGCGCGGTGCTCGTGCTGTGCTCGCGGTCGGTTCCCCGGTCATCCGGCCCCGGGCCGCTCGGTGACCGACCGGCGAATGGCTCGTCCGGGCCTCGCTGTTTGTAGGCTGTAGGCATGTCCACCATTCCTGCGCCGCAGCAGTCTTCCCTTGCGCGCGGGCACTCATCAGCCTCGGAGCTCGTCGTCGGCCTCGACATCGGCGGCTCCAAGACCCACGGAGCGCTCTGGCGCAGCGGGACGCTCGTGGGCGAGGCGAAGTCGGGAAGCGCCAACGTACAGAACGTGACGCCGGATGACGCGGCGCGCAGCCTCGGTGAGCTGTTCAACGGCCTCCTCGGGCCCGAGGACCCGGAGGCGATTGGTCATGTGGTCGCCGGCTCCGGTGGAGTCGACACGCCCGCGGATGCTGAGCGGCTCCGCGCGCTGATCGCCGTGCGCGCGCCCCGCGCCGTGATCGACGTCGTCCACGACACGCGGCTCATCCTGGCCGCCGGCGGCGCCCGCACGGGCATCGCCGTCATCGCCGGAACCGGCTCGGTGGCGTGGGGCGTCGCGGAGGGCGGCCGCGAGGCGCGCTCCGGCGGGTGGGGGTACCTGCTCGGTGACGAGGGCAGCGGCTACTGGGTCGCCCGCGAGGCCGCGCGGCGGGCCCTGCACCGAGAGGACCTGGGCATGGAGCCGGACGTCCTCGACACCGCGGTCCTCGCGCTCAACGGCGTCGCGACGGCGACCGAACTCATCGGGCTCTTCCACTCCGGGGCTCGATCGAGCCGGACCTACTGGGCGGCGCAGTCGCGGGCCGTGTTCGATGCCGCTCGGGACGGCCACGGCGACGCGGCCGGCATCATCGACCGCGCCGCATCGGACCTCACTCGCCTCGTGCTCGACGTGGCCTCCGTGATCGGCCCCGCGGGTCCGGTCGTCCTCGGGGGCGGGCTGGCGACGCACCAGCCGGACCTCCAGACACGACTCCGCGAACACCTCGCCGCGAACGGCATCACCGACATCGTGTTCCTGACCGAGGACCCGGTGATGGGTGTACGCTTCCTCGTTGCCGACCGCGCCCAGGACCGACTTCGCACACCGAGTGGCGTCACGTCGGGCGCGGACGGGCGCAGTGTGACCCACCCGTGACCCATATCGACGGTCGTCTGCTCCGAATTCATGGTTAGACTCAGAACCTCCGACAGCTTGAACTGACCGCTGCGCGCCCCGCCCAGCGACATATCAGACGGCAAGCCGGAACCGCATCTCGTATGCGATCCGTGGGCGCAGCCCGGCCGAGAAGCTCCTGCCAGGAAAGGCACAGCTGCCATGACACCCTCCGAACAGGCCGCTGGCCCGCACCACATGATCGAATTCCGCAACGTCACTAAGACCTACGACGGCGGTCGTCCCGCAGTGGACGACCTCACCATGGACATCGAGCGCGGGAGGATCACCGTCTTCGTCGGACCGTCAGGGTGCGGCAAGACCACCTCGCTGCGCATGATCAACCGTATGGTCGAACCCACGTCGGGCCAGATCCTTCTCGACGGTCAGGACGTCGCCCAGCAGAAGGCCGCCGAACTGCGGCGTTCCATGGGCTACGTGATGCAGTCCTCGGGCCTCATGCCACACCGGTCCGTGATCGACAACATCGCGACCGTCCCGCGCCTGAATGGGGTGCGGAAGGCCGACGCGCGGAAGCGCGCGCAGGAACTGCTCGACGTCGTCAACCTCGCCCCTGAACTGGGTCGCCGATACCCCGGGCAGCTCTCCGGCGGCCAGCAGCAGCGCGTCGGCGTGGCCCGTGCCCTCGCCGCCGATCCGCCGGTGCTCCTCATGGACGAGCCCTTCAGCGCAGTGGACCCCGTGGTCCGCGCCGAGCTGCAGGAGGAACTGCTGCGCCTGCAGCGCGACCTCGCCAAGACGATCGTCTTCGTCACACACGACATCGACGAGGCGACAATCCTCGGCGATAAGGTCGCCGTCTTCGCCGTCGGTGGGCGCCTCGCTCAGTTCGCCGCCCCCGAGGAGATCCTCCGTGCGCCGGTCGACGACTTCGTAGCCGGCTTCGTCGGACGCGACCGCGGTTTCCGCCACCTCTCTTTCCAGGAGGGGGACCACATCACCATCCATCCCATCGAGACCATCGAGGTCGACCGCCTCGCGGATCCCACCATTTCCGTCCGGTCGCCGTGGACGCTACTGGTCGACGCGGACGGTCGCCCGCACGGTTGGGTCCCGCAGGCCACGCGGAGCAGCATCACGATGCAGGCGGAGGCGGTCCCCGGAGGGTCCCTCTACACGCGTGGCGACACCCTGCGGCGCGCCCTGGACGCGGCGCTCTCTTCGCCGTCTGGCCTCGGCGTGACGGTCGACGACGACGGGCGGGTGGTCGGCGTCGTGCGTGCCGCCGAGGTCTTCGAGCTCATCGAGGCCGCAAGGCTCGACCGCGGGCGCGCCGACCACAACACGGCGGTGTAGCCGTGGACTGGTTCTTCGCAAACCTCGATTTCATCTGGCTCCATACGCGCCTTCATCTGTTCCAGGCGATCGTCCCGCTGCTCCTCGGCGTCCTCGTCGCCGTGCCGCTGGCGCAGCTCGCGCGGCTGAACTCCGTGGTGGGGTCGATCCTGCTGACCGGCTCCTCCATCCTCTACACCATCCCGTCACTGGCGATGTTCGTGTTCCTCCCCGTGGTGCTCGGCACGAGGGTGATCGACCCGGTCAACGTCATCGTGGCCCTGACCATCTACGCCTTCTCGCTGCTCGTCCGCTCCACCCTCGATGCCCTGAACTCGATCGATGACGGAGTGCGCCAGGCCGCCGTCGCGATGGGCTACAGGCCCGTGCGCAGGTTCCTGACGGTCGACCTCCCGCTTTCGCTGCCCGTGCTGTTCGCCGGGCTGCGCGTCGTCTCCGTCACCAACATCTCGCTCGTGAGCGTCGGTGCGCTCATCGGTGTGCCGAGCCTGGGGACCCTGTTCACCGACGGCCTCTTCCGGTCCTTCCCGACCGAGATCGCCGTCGGCATCGCGGTCATCCTCCTCCTGGCCCTCGTCATGGACCTCGTCCTCGTGCTCGCCGAGCGCCTGCTGACACCGTGGACGCGGAAGGTCTCGGCCAATGGCGGACCGGTCGAGGAGAACATGGCACTCGAGGCCGAGGTGGCGGGCGCCTGATGGACTATTCGAGCAGCAACCTCTTCGTGCAGATGTGGGAGTGGCTGACCGCCCCCGCGAACTGGGTGGGCAGTCGCGGCATCCCGACGCGCGTCGTCGAGCACCTCGGCTTCACGGGCCTGACCATGCTGATCGCGCTCGTGATCGCCGTGCCGATCGGCCTGTACGTGGGCCACACGGGACGTGGCCGCGTCGTGATCGTGTCCGGCGTCGGCATCCTCCGTGCCCTGCCGACCCTCGGCATGGTCTTCCTGTTCGTGCTGCTAGCGGGCCTCGGCCTCATGCCGCCCATCTGGGCCCTCGTCCTGCTCGCCGTACCCCCACTGCTGAGCGGCGTCTACGCCGGCATCTCGTCGGTCAACCGCACCGTGGTGGACGCCGCACGGAGTATGGGCATGAGCGAGCTGCAGATCCTGTTCAGGGTCGAAGTGCCCAACGGCCTGCGGGTCATCCTCGGCGGGTTCCGTGCTGCGGTGCTGCAGGTCATCGCGACCGCGGCCGTCGTCGCCTTCATCAACCTCGGCGGCCTCGGGGTCTTCCTCGTCGAGGGAACACAGCTCGCAGACTACGGACGCCTCTTCGGCGGCGCCGTCGTCATCACGGTCCTCGCGATCATCGTCGATCTGCTCATGGGACTGCTGCAGAGAATTGCCATCTCACCGGGACTACGGACATCCGGTCCGGTGAAGGCACAAAGATCTGGCCGGCAGAAGGCCGTCGCCAGTGCACAAGGAGGAACAACATGAAAAACCTGTCAGCACGACGCGCCCATCGGCGCGCTTTGATGGGACTGGCTGGCGGCCTGACGGCCGCGCTGGCGTTGACTGCCTGCGGTGCCAACAGCGACCCCCAGGGGGCACCGGAGGGCACGTCCTCCGCGGCCGGCGGCTCCGTCGTCGTCGGTTCGGCTGATTTCCCCGAGAGCCAGATCATCGCCGAGATCTACGCGGGTGCGCTCAATGCCGCCGGCACGGAGGCCACGACCCAGCTCAACATCGGCTCACGCGAGATCTACTACTCGGCTGTCGAGGACGGCTCGATCGACATCATCCCGGACTACAGCGGAAACCTGCTGCTGTTCGCCGATCCCAACGCGACCGCCGAATCCGCCGGGGATATTTTCGCGGCCCTGCCGGACGCACTCGCGGCGAAGTCGCCTGACGTGAACCTCGGCGTGCTCCAGCCCTCCGAGGCGGAGGACAAGGACGCGCTCGTCGTCACGGCGGCGACGGCGGAGAAGTACAACCTCAAGTCCATCGCGGACCTCGCCGGGGTCTGCGGCGAGATCACCATCGGTGCCCCGAGTACGTTCCAGGAGCGCGCCTACGGCCTGCCCGGCCTCAAGGAGAAGTACAACTGCGAGCCCGGCGGCTTCACGGCCATCAACGACGGCGGTGGAGACATCACGCTGCAGGCACTACTGAACGACGACGTGCAGGCGGCTGACATCTACACGACGACGCCGTCCATCGGGGACAACGACCTCGTGGTCCTCGAGGACCCGGAGAACAACTTCATCGCCCAGCAGGTCCTGCCCCTGATCAACATGGACACAGTGAACGAGGAAGCGCGGAACGTCCTCAACGAGGTGTCGGCCCAGCTGACCACCGAGGACCTGCTCTCGCTCAATCGCGAGGTCAGCGGCGACGCGAAGCGGAACCCTGCGGACGCGGCTGCGGACTGGCTCGCCGACAAGGGACTCGCGGGCTAGTCCCCGACTCTCCCAGGTCCGCCCTGCAGGGGTCCGGTACACGGCATTGCCATGCCGCGCACCGGGCCCCTGCTGTGGCATCCTGATCAGATGGCCACCTACAAGCAGTCGGAGAAGCTCCGGAACGTCCTCTACGACATCAGGGGGCCGCTGCTCGAACACGCCATGATCATGGAGGCCCAGGGCCACCGGATCCTCAAGCTCAACATCGGCAATCCCGCGCCCTTCGGATTCGAGGCACCGGACGCCATCCTGGTGGACATGATCCGCAACCTGCCGAAGGCGCAGGGCTACAGCGACTCCCGCGGCATCTTCTCCGCGCGCACCGCCGTCGTGCAGTACTACCAGAGCCGCGGCATCAATTCGATCGGCGTGGATGACGTCTACCTCGGCAACGGTGTCAGCGAACTCATCACGCTGTCCATGCAGGCCCTGCTCAACACGGGCGACGAGGTGCTGATCCCCACGCCGGACTACCCCCTCTGGACCGCGTCCGTGGCGCTCGCGAGCGGCACGCCCGTCCATTACCTGTGCGACGAGGAGAACCACTGGTGGCCGGACCTCGAGGACCTGGCCTCGAAGATCACGCCGAACACCAAGGGCATCGTGGTCATCAACCCGAACAATCCGACCGGGTCGGTGTACCCCCGGTCCATCCTCGACGGGATCGTGCGCCTCGCACGCGAGAACGGACTCATCCTCTTCGCCGACGAGATCTACGAGAAGATCCTGTACGACGACGCGGTGCACATCAACGCCGCGTCGGTGGCCGGTGACGACGTCCTGTGCCTCACGTTCAGCGGTCTCTCGAAGGCGTATCGCATCGCCGGGTTCCGCAGCGGCTGGATGGCGATCTCCGGCCCCAAGCGCGACGCCTCGAACTACATCGAGGGCATCAACCTGCTCGCCAACATGCGCCTGTGTGCCAACGTCCCCGCGCAGCACGCCATCCAGACGGCACTCGGCGGCTACCAGAGCATCAACGACCTGATCCTGCCCGGCGGGCGCCTGAAGCAGCAGCGCGACAAGGCCGCGCAGATGCTCAACGCGATTGACGGCGTCAGCTGCGAGGTGGCGCAGGGAGCCCTCTACCTGTTCCCCAGACTCGATCCCGAGGTCTACCCGATCAAGGACGACGAAAGGTTCGCCCTGGACCTCCTCAAGCAGCAGAAAATCCTGATCTCGCACGGCAGCGCTTTCAACTGGGTGAACACGGACCACTTCCGCATGGTCACGCTGCCGAGCGTCGAGGTCATCGAGGACGCCATCGACCGCCTGGCGGACTTCCTGTCCACGTACAAGCCCTGAGCAGTTCCGCCCCCGATCAGCAGGAGGACCCATGGCCCCGACAGCACCCAGCACCGATGAGATGCGGCGTCTCCTCCTGGCGGGGCCGGACTTTTCCCTCGCATCCGTGGATCCGAGGTCCACGCCCGGGTTCGACGGCGGCAAGAAGGAGGGCGCTGCGGCGCTCGCCGCGGGAGCGGGTACACTCTCGTCCCTCCAGGAGAAGCTGTTCGCCGAGAGCCGGTCCGGCAGTGACATCGCGGTCCTCCTCGTCCTGCAGGGCATGGACACCTCCGGCAAGGGTGGGATCGTGCGTCACGTCGTCGGCCTCGTCGACCCGCAGGGTGTGCAGCACCACGCCTTCAAGGCACCGACGGAGGAGGAGCAGCGGCACAGCTTCCTCTGGCGTATCCGTCACCAATTGCCGGAGCCGGGGCTGATCGGGGTCTTCGACCGTTCCCACTACGAGGACGTCCTGATCCAACGCGTTCGGGGGCTGTCTCCGGCCAAGGACGTCGAGAAGCGGTACGGAGCCATTCTGAAGTTCGAGGACGGCGTCGTGAACTCCGGCACACGCGTGCTCAAGGTTATGCTGCACATCAGCAAGGACGAGCAGAAGGACCGGTTGACCGAACGGCTGGACCGCAAGGACAAGTACTGGAAGTACAACCCGGGCGACGTCGACGAGCGCGGCTACTGGGATCAGTACCAGGAGGCCTACCAGGTGGCGATCGAGCGGACGAGCACGGCGGACGCCCCCTGGTACGTCGTCCCGGCGGATCGTAAGTGGTACGCCCGGCTCGCCGTCCAGCACCTGCTGACGGCGACCCTCGAGGAGATGCAGCTGAGCTGGCCCC
>JAABUN010002829.1_pt1 | contig 29129 bp, 23 predicted proteins | sample 5559311 | NCBI WGS metagenome assembly JAABUN01 (sample SAMN10711877, study PRJNA513370) | rock metagenome | isolation source: Antarctica rocks | place: Antarctica: Victoria Land, Siegfried Peak sud | reverse complement strand
CCTTGTGTTCGGTCAGCGCAACTCGTTTCATTCGCTTCGGGCACACGTCTGTCGTAAGATCGCCGCGCATAACTTCGCCTTTATGTTCGCTGTCTAGCCTCTCGTAGCCCCTAGCAGTCGAGGTTGTCTATGAACACGGTTATCATCGCACCCAACCTTACACACAAAAATCCGGTCAAGCGCGAAATTTTTAACAACAAGGACTTTCGCATCGGTTTAAGTCACGCGCTCAACCGCCAAGAAATTATCGATCTGGCGTTTGTTTCGCAGGGTGAACCGTATCAGGCCGCGCCACGCCCCGAATCGGAATTTTACAACGAGCGCCTCGCTAAGCAGTACAACGAGTACGACCTCGACTTAGCGAACGAGTACCTGGACAAAGCTTTCCCCGAGAAAAACGCCGACGGGTTCCGTTTAGGCCCGGACGGTAAACCCATCAGCTTTTTAATCGAGTTCTCGCCCGATTCCGAACCCTCCTGGACGACCGCTGCCGAGCTTATCCAGCGGCAGTGGCGCGAAGTCGGGTTGAACGTGCAGATTCGCAGCGAGGAGCGCTCCTTTTTTTACGAGCGCAAAGACAACAATCAGCACGATGTGGCGCTCTGGAAGGGCGACGGCGGCTTAGGCGACGTTCTCCTAGAACCGCGCTGGTATCTGCCGCTCAACAACGAGTCGATCTTCGCGGTTCCCTGGGCCTACTGGCGTACCAACCCGAAAGGTGAAGGTGAGGGTACGTTCGCGCAGGTAGAAGAACCTCCCGCAGCCGTCAAGGAGCAGATCGAACTTTATGAAACGCTCACCCGGACGCCCGGCGCAGAAGAACAAGCAGAATACATGAATCAAATTCTCGAGATCGCCGCCGACCAGTTTTACGTAATGGGTGTGTCCTTGTCTGCCCCGGGCTACGGCATCGTTAAAAACAACTTTCATAATGTACCGGAAAGTATGCCCGACGCCTACCTCTACCCGACCCCCGCACCGACCGATACCTCGCAGTACTTTATCTCGGACCAGTAGCGCAAAAACCGGGTGGAGCAGCCCCTGTATGGGCGCTCCACCCGGCCCCCGACCTTAACAGTAACCGGAAGGATCACCAGTTGGTTGCAACAACTAAAGACAGATCCAGCTGGCGAAAAAGCCTGTGTGAGCTGCTACAGGATGTGCAGAATGAGCCTCGACGTAGACTTTTCTCAAACCCTGTAAGGGCGTGTCAGCAGGGTTGCTAGGAAGGTTTTCGAGAATTACCGCTTAACTGGTCTTCGGTAAAGCGTGGCGTTGTAGGCGGCCCCTACTCGAGGCCGAGAAGTGACTATGGAGGCTGGTTCGTGGCCAGTTATGTGCTCAGGCGTATTTTGTACATGATTCCCACGCTTTTTTTTATCTCGCTGGTATCGTTTTACATTATCCAGTTGCCCCCTGGCGATTACCTCAGCTCTATGGCTTCAGCGATGCCCGCGCAAGGCGAGAGTGTCAATCAAGCCCAACTCGAGGCGCTCAAAGCTCGCTACGGTTTTGATCAGCCTATCTACGTCCAGTACTGGAAGTGGATCACGGGCATCCTGACGCGTGGCGACTTCGGTCAGTCGTTCGAGTGGAATCAACCCGTCAGCTCGCTTATCTGGGCGCGCTTGGGGATCACGATGGGGCTGTCGCTTTTAAGTACCCTTTTTATCTGGGCGGTAGCGTTCCCCATCGGTATTTGCTCAGCCACGAACAAGTACTCGGTAGGCGACTACGTAGCCACCTTTATCGGCTTTATCGGTTTGGCGACGCCGAACTTTTTGATCGCCCTGATCCTTATGTATATCGGCTTCAAATACTTCGGTCAGAGTCCCGGTGGACTGTTTTCACCCGAATACATCGGCGCGCCCTGGAGCCTCGCCAAGCTGGGCGATCTGATCAACCACCTCTGGGTACCCGTGATCGTGATCGGCTCGGCGGGTACGGCGGGACTCATCCGCATTCTGCGAGCAAATCTACTCGACGAGCTGAACCGGCCCTACGTCACCACGGCCCGCGCCAAAGGCGTCCCTGAAGGACGGCTTTTACGCAAGTACCCGCTCCGGCTCGCGCTCAACCCGTTTGTCAGCGGTATCGGCGGGTTGTTGCCGGGGCTTATCTCCGGCGAGGCGATTATCGGCATCGTACTCAACCTGCCGACGACCGGGCAGCTTTTGCTGGGCGCGTTGCAAGCTCAAGATATGTATCTGGCAGGTTCTTTTATCCTGATGGTAAGCGTCCTGGCCGTAATCGGGGTGCTGATTTCAGACCTTTGTCTAGCGTGGCTCGATCCACGCATCCAGTACCGTTGAGGTCTTAACATGAGCGACAAACTTCGTGAAAATAACGCCGACGATGAGCCGAAGCAGCCTCGGCCGCTGACGGCTGCTTCAGCTGTAACTACCGGGGTAGCTGAAACCGGAGCGTCCGAAACGCCGCTGGGCTCAGGCTCCGGCCCGACCACGAACGATGACAAGGTCGTCGTCGCAGGACCGTGGCAGCTGATGTGGCGGAAATTCAGAAAGCATAAACTTGCGATGCTCGGTGGAGTGATGGTCATCTTTATCTACCTGATCGCGCTCTTCGCCGAGTTTATAGCACCCTTTGGGCCGAGCACCTACGCTGCGCTTTATACCTACGCGCCGCCGCAGACGCTTCGCCTGGTCGACGACGGGCGCTTTTTGCTTCATGTGACCGGCTACCGCTCGGAGATCGATCCTGTGGCGCTCCAGCGCACCTTCGTCCCCGACCCTGAGATGGTCATTCCTATCGGATTTTTTGTCAAAGGCGAGCCGTACCGATTGTGGAATCTGATCCCACTAGACCGGCACCTCGTCGGCCCGCGAGACAGCACACAACCGATGTACCTGTTGGGAGCCGACCGGCTCGGGCGTGACCTCTTCAGCCGTATCATCTACGGTACCCGCATGTTGATGTCTATCGGGTTGCTGGGTATCGCGCTGAGCTTTGTGCTCGGGTTGTTTCTCGGCGGCGTGTCGGGTTACCTCGGCGGCTGGACCGACACGCTGATCCAACGCCTGATCGAGTTTTTAGAGGCGATTCCTGCGATTCCGCTGTGGATGGGTCTAGCCGCCGCGATTCCGCTGACGATGCCGCCCCTACAGGTCTACTTTCTTATCACCCTTATCTTGTCGGTGGTGGGGTGGACGGGCCTAGCCCGCGTTGCCCGCGGCAAGTTCTACGCCGTCAAATCCGAGGACTTCGTCACCGCCGCGCGTCTAGACGGCGCGTCTACCTCCAGAATCATCCGCAAACACCTGATCCCCTCGTTTACCAGCCATATCATCGCCGCGATTACGCTGGCTATCCCCGCGATGATCCTGGGCGAAACCGCGCTCTCATTTTTGGGTATCGGACTGCGTCCGCCCGTCGTGAGCTGGGGGGTGCTCCTGAGCGAAGCACAAAATATTCGCGCCGTCGCCACTGCGCCGTGGCTGTTCTGGCCGGGCTTCGCCGTCGTAGTGGCAGTTTTATCACTTAACTTTTTGGGCGACGGTCTGCGCGACGCAGCCGACCCTTACGATGCGTGAGGTTACATGTCAGCTACTCTGATCGACGTTCGCGGGCTCAAAACCCATTTTTTTACCGATGAAGGCGTGGTCAAGTCGGTCGACGACGTGAGCTTCTCTATTCGTGAGGGCGAAACGCTCTGCGTGGTGGGCGAATCGGGCTGCGGCAAGTCGGTGACCGCGCGCTCGCTTTTGCAGATCGTCGACCCACCCGGAAGGGTAGTTGCGGGCGAGCTGATTTTGCACCAGGGCGACGGCACCGTCGACCTCGCCAAGCTCGACCCCAGGGGAGAGAAAATTCGCAAGATCAGAGGCAAAGAGATCGCTATGATCTTTCAGGAGCCGATGAGCGCGCTTTCGCCGGTGCATACTATCGGCAACCAGCTCGTCGAGGCTATTCGCCTCCACCTCGAGGTCACCAAAAAAGAAGCGATAGACCGCGCTGTGGAGGTGCTGCGTAAGGTGGGTATTCCCCGCGCGGAGACCCAGCTGGCGACCTATCCCTTCGAGCTTTCAGGGGGGATGCGGCAGCGCGTCTGCATCGCTATGGCGCTTTCGTGCGAGCCCCGGCTGCTCATCGCCGACGAGCCGACCACCGCGCTCGACGTCACCACTCAGGCCAATATTTTAGACCTCATCAAGGATTTGCAAAACGAACTGGGGATGGCGGTCATGTTTATCACCCACGACCTCGGAGTCGTCGCCGAAGTTGCCGACGAAGTGGCGGTAATGTACCTCGGCAAGGTCGTCGAAAGGGGTGGTGTAGAGGACATCTTTTACGATCCTAAGCACCCCTACACCAAGGCGCTGCTCACGTCTATCCCGAAGTTGAACGACGCACCGAGAGCGCGCCTCGAGTCGATTCGCGGTCTCGTTCCGCACCCCTTCAACCGGCCCCGTGATTGCACCTTTCACACGCGCTGCGACGCCTTTATGCCGGGCAGCTGCGACCGGATCGAGCCGCCTCCCGAACAGCTCGGAGGAGGCCGCGAGGTCAGGTGCTTGCTCTACAGCGACGTCGAGGCGCTCCAAAGCCGCGCCCCGACCGAACCGGCTGCGCGGAGGTAGGCTGTGGCTACGCACATTTCACCGACGGTAGTTCCCGCCCGCGCGCGGGGCGGCGAGCCCCTTTTGAACGTACAGGGTCTGAAGATGCACTTTCCGATCACTAAAGGCTTTTTCAACCGCACGGTCGGCGCTGTCAAAGCGGTCGACGGCGTTAGTTTCGAGATCAAAAAAGGGGAAACGCTGAGTTTGGTCGGCGAGTCCGGCTGCGGCAAGACGACGGTGGGGCGCTCGCTCCTGCGCGTCTATGAGCCGACTTCAGGAACCATCGACTATTACACGGCGCGCGGCGACGTGGTGGACTTGGCGACGCTCAGCACGCGCGAACTCAAACCGTACCGCCGCGACATCCGGATGATCTTTCAAGACCCGCAGTCGTCGTTAAACCCCCGAATGCCGGTGTTCGATATCGTCGCCGAACCGCTTATCATCAACCGGATCGCCTCGGGTAGAGCACTTGAAGACCGCGTCGCCGAGCTTTTACAAAAGGTAGGTCTCAGACCCGAGTATATGCGCCGGTACCCGCACGCCTTTTCAGGGGGTGAGCGCCAGCGTATCGGCATCGCTCGAGCCCTTACACTCGACCCACGGCTGATCGTCTGCGACGAGGCCGTTTCCGCGCTCGACGTAAGCGTGCAAGCGCAGGTTCTCAACTTGCTGCAAGACCTGCAAGCCGAATTCGACCTGACCTACCTTTTCGTCGCTCACGACCTCTCGGTGGTCAAACATATCAGCGACCGGGTGGCGGTCATGTACGTCGGCAAACTCGCGGAATTGGCACCGGCAGACGCGTTGTTCAGGCGACCTCAGCACCCCTACACCGAGGCGCTGCTCTCGGCTGTACCCCAAGCCGACCCGAAGTTCCGCAAGCGGAGAGACCGGATCAGACTTTCGGGTGAGATCGCCGACCCTGCGAACCCACCGAGCGGTTGTTACTTTCATCCGCGCTGCCCGTACGCCCGGGAGCGTTGCAAAACCGAAGAACCCGCACTCCGGGATGTTGGGGCGGGTCATCTGGCCGCCTGCCATTTCTCGGAAGAGTTGCAACTCAAAGGCGTACACGAGCTTGCCTAGGCTGTTTTGCAGCGTTTCCTGAACGATAGTATCGTACGGGTGGCCTTAGCCTACAAACGTCTATTTGTTACCCTCGACGACAGGAAGGACAACCATGAAGCTAGGCGTATTTACCGTGATGCTGCCCGACCTTACCCCGGAAGAGGCGGTAACGGCACTTAAACAAGAGGGTTACGACGGGGTGGAGTGGCGCGTCGCCCAGGTACCCTCAGGACGCCAGGACGAGACTCCGTCGTTCTGGGGCAACAATTTGTGTACCTTGGAGCCGACTCAGGCGGAGGCGAAACGTGCGCGCGACCTCGCCGACAGCGCAGGTTTGGAGCTTCCCAACCTCGGTACTTACATCGATTTGGGTGAGCTGGACAAAGTTGAAGCAGCACTCGCGTTTGCAGAGACGGCCCGTTCACCCCACTTCCGCGTCGGTTTCGGTGGTTTTGAGGGCGGTTATGCCGAGCAGTTCGGGGCAGCGCAGGCGTTTTTAGACGACGTTATCGGCTTGACTAAGGGCAGCGACCTCAAGCCGCTCGTCGAGATCCATCACGGGACCCTCCTGCCGAGCGCGTCGCTGGCAGAGCGGTTGCTGTCGCGCTTCAGTCCGGACGACGTTGGCGTGATTCACGATGCGGGCAATATGGCTTTTGAAGGCTTTGAAAACTATCAGCTGGGGCTCGAGCTGCTAGGTCCATATCTGGCGCACGTTCACCTCAAAAATGCCCGTTTTGTAGCAGGCGAAGGGGTTCAGCGGGCCGAGTGGTCACCGTTAGAGGACGGCGCAGTAGATTTCTCCAAACTCTTAGGGGCACTTCACGGCGTCGGCTATGACGGCTGGCTGGTGGTAGAGGACTTCAGCGCGGCGCGGCCCAGCCGGGAGGCGCTGCGTCACAACCTGAAGTTTGTAAAAACGCTGTTGGCAGCATCGGTGTCCGCATGAGCACACCCCAACGCCTCCGGTACGCCATCATCGGTGTCGGATCGAAAGTTTACGCCATGCACCACCCCGCGCTTATAGGTGAAAACGTCGAAGTCGTGGGCGTCACCGACATGGACGAAGCGGTCAGCCGAGAACGCGCCGACGAGCTCGGCTGCGTCTCGTTCCCCGATTACAAGGCGATGCTGCGCGAGACCCGGCCCGACGTAGTGGTGATCCTCACCCCTCATCCACTCCACGCACCGATGGCTATTGACTGTCTGCGCGCAGGCTGTCACGTACTCGTCGAAAAACCGATGGCGGTTCACGCTGGCGAGGCGGACGCGATGATCGAGGCCGCCGCCGACGCTGGGCGCGTGCTGGCGGTGAACTTCCAGCAGCGCCTGCGGCCTGAAGTGGTCAGAGCGGTCGAGTTGGTTCGTTCGGGCGGACTCGGACGGATTCAACACCTCGACCTAGCCGTAACCTGGCCCCGCACCGCCGCCTACTACCGGCTCGCGGCGTGGCGGGCGACCTGGCGCGGTGAGGGGGGCGGGGTGCTCCTCAACCAGGCCCCGCACGACTTAGACCTCATCTGTCACCTACTCGGGTCTCCGGAGCGGGTGGTGGCGTGGACGCGTACGAAGCTGCACGCGATCGAAACTGAAGACACCGTACAGGCGATGCTCGAGTGGCCGGGCGGGGACGAAAGGGGCGCTATGGGCAGTGTCCGCATCAGCACCGCCGAGGCAGGACGACCGGCCCGTTTGGAGCTTTTGGGTACCGGCGGGTTTTTACGTATCGGTGAGGGGACGCTGAGCTACGAACGTTTCGGGGAGGACGTCACGGACTTTCTAGCTCAAAACCCCGACCCGTTCGCCGCGCCCACCTTGCAGAGCGAACCGCTGACGCTGCCGGACAGGGCAGCTGGTTACACCGGCGACCACGCTGCGATCTACCGGAACCTGCACGCTGCAATCAGGGAGGGCGCGCCCGTCTCCGCCGACGGCGTGCAGGGGCGGATGTCGCTGGAACTCGCCAACGCCATGATCTTGTCGAGCCATACGCGCAGCACGGTCGAACTGCCTCTGGACAGAGCGCGTTACGCGGCGCTGCTCGAGCGTCTCCGGGCCGAGGGTAGGGCGGTAGAGAACGGATGACGCGGAGCGACGGCATGACCTACGCGCCGCAAGGCAAGAGGGAGCCGGTCGTAGCCCCCGGCGACTTCGCGTTCGCCGCGGTTCACCTCGACCACGGTCACATCTACGGGATGTGCAACGGCCTCACCGAGGCCGGGGCGGAGTTGCGCTGGGTGTACGATCCCGACCTTACCAAAGTCGAGGCGTTCCGTAAGCGGTTCCCCGGGGTGCGCGTCGCCCACAGTCTGGACGAAGTTCTGGACGACCCGGCGGTGCGTTTGGTCGCCGCCGCCGACGTTCCCGATCGGCGCGGCCCGCTGGGTCTGCGCGTGATGGCGGCCGGTAAAGACTACTTCACCGACAAAACGCCCTTCACGACACTCGAGCAACTTACAGACGCACGCCTCGCCGTGGCGGAGACGGGGCAAAAATACGCCGTCTACTACAGCGAACGCCTGCACTCCGAATGTGCGGTAGCGGCGGGTGAGCTGATACGAGACGGCGCGATAGGCCGCGTCGTGCAGGTGCTCGGACTCGGGCCGCACCGTCTGAACGCCGCCTCGAGACCCCCGTGGTTTTTTGAACGCGAGCGGTATGGCGGCATCTTGTGCGACATCGGCAGCCACCAGATCGAGCAGTTCCTGTTCTATACCGGCGCGGCGGACGCAGGCGTGGTGAGTGCTCGAGCCGCGAACTTTAACCATCCCGATACGCCTGAACTGGAAGACTTCGGCGAGGCGAATTTGAGGGCCGACAATGGAGCTTCAGGATACTTTCGGGTGGACTGGCTGACCCCGGACGGGCTCTCGAGCTGGGGCGACGGGCGCACTCTGATTCTGGGGACGGACGGCTATATAGAGCTGCGTAAATACGTCGATGTGGCGCGGCAAACGACCGGCGACCACCTCTATCTGGTCGATAACAAGCGTGAGCAGCACCTGGAACTCGAGGGCAGGGTCGGTTATCCGTTTTTCGGTCAACTGGTGCTGGACTGCGTAAACCGTACCGAGCACGCGATGACGCAGACGCACGCGTTTAAGGCCGCCGAGTTGTGCCTAGAAGCGCAGGCGCTGGCGGACGCGGATCGTTCTGCGCTCCCCTAGCGCGTCCAGGTAATTCGGCAGAAAGTGATTTATAAAGCAGTGAGCTGTGACTGCTCGAGGTCGCCCTCGAACAGCCTCAAAACAGCGGGCGACACCTGCAAGGATTCCGGCTCCGGCCCGACTTTCCGGGTACGGTCGGCTTTTCACACAACTCGAGGTGTTTTTGCTGTGCTGAGCGGAAGAGGCAGGGAAGTTTCGGAACGTCGATATTTAGCTCACCTTTTACAAGGTCAGTTATCTTTCCTAAAGGGCAAACGTCCACACAATCTAGTCGCTCTACCTGTCGCGCCGGGGCCGGGGCCGTTCAGGTGGTCACCCGTGCAGACCGCGTACAGGTTCAACGTGGGCCGAATACCGACCCACAAAACTCGTTACGGCGTCCCGACGAGCCGGGGCAACACCTCGACGAACCACGGAAAAAACGTGACCAGGAGCAGCACTACGAACATCGCGGGCCAAAAGTTCAGCAGCGCGCGGCTGGTCTCCTCGAGCCTCACCTTGGCGATAGACGAGCCCACGAACAGGGCTGTCCCGACCGGCGGCGTAGTCAGGCCGAGGCCCAGATTCAGCAGCAGCACGATACCGAAATGCACCGGCGTCATGTTGATGGGGTCGGCGGTGACGACGGGCAGGAGCACCGGCGTCAAGATCAGGATCAGCGGGGCCATATCCATAATCGCGCCGAGGACGAGGAGCATCACGTTGATCAGCAGCAAGAGCAAAATACGGTTTTGGGTCAGCTCGAGCATCCCCGCCGCAAGCGTTCCGGGGACGCGCAGGTAGGCCATAAGCCAAGCGAACGCGCTCGCCGTAGCGATCAAAAAGATCACCACCGCAATCGTCCGCACCGACGCCTGTAACGCGGTCCAGAGCTTGCCGGGGGGCAGTTCGCGGTAGATCAGCGTCGAAACCAAAAACGCCATTACGGTTCCGATAGCTGCCGACTCGGTGGCGGTAAAAAAGCCGAAGGCGATCCCGCCGACGATCACAAAACCGACTGCCAGACTGGGAATCGCCTCCAGTACGATCCGCGCGCTTTCACGTAGCGGAGGCCGTGGTTCGGACGGATAACCGCGCCGCCTCGAGATCACATAAGCTGCGATCATCAGCGAAACCGCGATCATCAGACCGGGGATATAGCCACCCAGAAAAAGCGCGCCGATAGACACGCCGCCCGCCGCCAGCGAATAGATGACCGCGTTGTGGCTCGGCGGGATGATAATGCCCTGCACCGAACTCGCCACCGTGATGGCGGCGCTGAAGTCTGCACCGTAGCCTTTTTCTTTCATCATCGGAATCACGATCGACCCGGTTGCGCTCACGTCTGCGACCGCCGACCCCGATACTCCGCCCATCAACATCGAATCGACGACGTTGACCATCGCCAAACCGCCGGGGACGGGGCCGACGATCACCTTGGCGAGGTCGACGAGCCGCCGCGCAATACCGCCCTCAGCCATAATCTGTCCAGCTAAAATAAAAAAAGGAATCGCCAGAAGCGGCGTCGAGTTGACGCCGTTGGCCATCCGCTGCGCGACGATCAGGAGCGGCAGACCCAGCAGCAGCGCCGTCGCCAGGCTCGCCACGCCGACCGCGACGGCGATAGGGACGCCCAGCGTAAGCATCAACGCAAACGACCCGAGCAGCAGCCCGGTCGGTCCGAGCAGCGTCTCCGCGCCGAAGATAAAATAACTCCCGACCACCACGCTCACGCCCACACCGACGAGCGCCCAGCGCAGGGGCGCATTACCGGTCGGCGCGCGGCCCGCAGCAGGTGTATGGGTGTCGGGCGTATGGGTTTCAGGTGTGTGGGCGTCGGTTAGGGCTTCGGGAAAAAAGAAGTTACGGAGCGCGTAAAATACGATCAGCGCGCCCCCGAGCGGTAACCCCGCATACATCCAGCCGATAGGCAGTTTCGACGCTGAAAACGTCTGCCGCATGGTCGCGGCGGAGAGCTCGAAACCGTACCAGACCAGATAACTGCCAAAGGCGGCGACGAGCAGCCAGATGGCGCGCGACACAAAGCCGCGCGCCCGCTCCGGCAACTGCCGCAGCACCACGTCCATCGCCAGGTGCTCACCCGTACGCATCCCGAGGCCGCTACCGAGCATGGCGAGCCAGACCATCAGGATCAGGCTCACCTCTTCGGTCCAGCGGGGAACGCGCACACCCGGCAGGTAGCGCGCCGCCACCTGATACGAGATGACCAGTACGATGCCCAGCAGCAAGGCTGCGACGAACGCGTTTAGAAAACCTGAAAACCCGCGCTCGAGCCTCCCTGCGAGGGGCCGGGTCGCCGCTCCCTCACGGCCCAGACCCCCACGGCCCTGCACCTACTCGGTCTCCTGAATCCGCGCGATGAGGTCGCCGAACTCACCTTCGTACTGCTCTAAAACCGGCGCGACCGCCTCTTGAAAGGCCGCTACATCGACCTCGATAATCTCGCTGCCCGCCTCTTCGACCGCCACCCGGCTGCGCTCCTCGAGTTCGGCCCACGCCTCGAACTGCACCGGAACGCTCGCCCGGGCCGCTTTACGCAAGAGCGTCTGGTCTTCGGGGCTGAGCCGGTCCAGACTCGTCTGGCTGATCATCACGATTTCAGGGACGCGGGCGTGCCCGTCGAGCGTGTAGTAGGGCGCGACCTCGAAGTGACGTACGCCTTCGGGACCGTACGACGGGAAGTTGTTCTCGGCTCCGTCGATTACGCCCGTTTGCAGCGAACTGTAAACTTCACCGAACGAGAGCGGTACCGGCTCCGCGCCGAGCGCCTCCATCATGTCCAGAACGACCTGGCTCTCCTGCGTGCGGATACGTAGACCCTGAAGATCTTGGGGCGCGCGCACCGGCGTCTCGGTGGTGTAGAAGTTGCGGCTGCCCGAATCGTAGTAGGCTAAACCGACGAGTCCGGCTTCAGCCATCCCTGCGAGCAGTTCTTCACCGACCTCACCCTCTAAAACCGAGGCGAAGTGCGCCTGGTCGCGGAACAAGTAGGGCAGGCTGTAAACGCCCATCGGCGCGTAAAACTCACCGACCGGGCTCGTCGAGGTGCGAACCACGTCGATCACCCCGAGTTGCGCCTGTTCGATGGTGCTGCGTTCGTCGCCGAGCTGTCCCCCCGCAAAGACCTCCATCTCGATACGTCCGCCACTGTTTTCGGCGAGATAGTCGGCCATCGCCCGCAACCCGACCACCGTGGGGTAGTTTTCGGGCTGATTGTCGGCGGCGCGCAGGGTGATCTCCTGGGCCGTAGCCGTCACCGTGAGCGTGAGCGCGAGCAACGCCGCCAGAACAACTCCGGGTCTCCGTAAGTACGTCATAAGCTACCTTTCCGCAGCCTGCCAGCTGCTTGCACCGTCAGCCGTACCGAAAAACTGCCAAGACAACATCTCAAAAAGTCTTTGTACGGTACCGCTAACAAATGGACCTTGTTTAGATTTCTCGGCGACTCTAGCACAGACTCCGGGGGGTGTCAACGGCGGAAAAGATATGCGTGCAGAACGGGTTTGAACACGTATCATCGGTTGACGGACTACCGACTCGAGCCTATACTGGCGAGTATCGTTTTGACTGTTAGGGCTAACGGCGAGAGGTTTGGGTAGCAACGCCGCGTGAGGGTGGAGCGCAGAATGCGGGGGGAGGGAGATGGCCCGAATTACCATTGCAGACGTAGCGCGCGCCGCCGAGGTTTCGGCGATGACGGTCTCGAGGGTCGTCAACCACAAGGGCGAAACGAGCGAGGCGACGCGCGAACGAGTCGAGCGCGCCATCCATACGCTCGGCTACCGGCCCAACCGTCTCGCCCGCGCGCTCAGCGTGCAGGAGACCCGGACGCTGGGGCTGGTCGTTCCGGATATCGGCAACCCGTTTTTTGCCGAGCTGATTCGCGGCGCGGAGGACGAGGCGTGGAGACGCGGCTACGCGCTGATGATCGGCAGCACCGTCGAAGACCAGGAACGTGAGGCGCACACGCTCGAGCTGCTCGAGGAGCGCCACGTCGACGGTGTGATCGTATGTAGTTCGCGGCTACCCGGCGCGCAGCTGTCGGGGCTGCTGGAGCGGCACCGCAGCGCGCTGCTCTTTAACCGCGTTCTGGAGCGCGGCGCGCCGGAGGCGCTCGTCGGAACCTTGGGGGTAGACGACGCTCACGGCGCGATGCGCGCGGTGCATCACCTGCTGAGCCAGCGGCAGCTCCCGGGCCGGGGACAGCCCCAGATCGGGATGGTCGCAGGCCCAGCGGCGTCGCATAGCCGCCGCCGCCGTGAACACGGCTACCGCACCGCCCTCGAGACCACCGGCAACGAAATCGTAGCGTCCCGAATCGTCAGCTGTTCGCCCGACGAAGCCGGGGGGTTTGAGGCGACGCGGGCGCTGCTGGGGGCGCACCCCGAACTCGGGGGGCTTTTTTGCTACAACGACCTCGTAGCGGTCGGCGCGTTGCAGGCGTGCGCCGCCCTCGGCTTACGCGTCCCGGACGACGTGGCGGTGGTCGGTTGCGACGACATTCGGCTGGCGAGCCTCGTCACCCCGGCGCTCACCACGCTCTACGTCGATAAACAGGCGCTCGGTCGCCACGCGGTTACGCTTCTTTTAGACCGCCGCGCAGCAGAGCGTACATCGGAGCGCAGATCCGGCACATCGGCAGAGAGCGCACAGTCAGGCCCCGCTACCCCCGAGGCCGACTCCGACGCGGCCCCCCGCGACGTAACCATCAAACCCGAACTGGTGGTGCGCGCCAGCGCGCCCTGAAGCTACCGGCCCATACACGAGCCGACCCCCAGAGGAGACCCCATGACGACCCATCCGGACGACCCCCCGCTCTCCCCCGCCCCCCGCCAAAACGCGTCTCTGGTCACACACGAGGGCGCAGCGTACTGGCTCGAGCCCGAATCCGGGTTGCAGGTCGTCGCGCCACCCCGACATCCCGCTCTGGAATCCTTCAGGGGAACGCAGGGGCGCGTAGGCGAGCACATCCTTGTGCAAGCCGAACTCAGTCCCCGAAACGCGGCGGCGCTCCGGGACGCGCTCCCGTGGCTTTCGCCGCGCCCGCTCGGACTCGCACCCTCGGTAGGGTTCGGCGACCGGTTGGGCGTCGGGACGCCGGGACACGTGCTCGCTACGCAGCGCCACGGCGCGGGCCTGACGCCGATCTTTGCCCAGCAGTCGATCCGTGAGATGACCCGAACCGGGCGTACGCCGCAAGCCGTGATGGACGACGCCACCTGGGGCGCGTTTTCAGCGGGTTGGCTGGGGACGCTCGGAGCCGACGCCGACCACCAGAAGACGACTGCCGACCTCGAGGCTTGCGCCGAAGCGGGCTTTACCCTGTTTACCGTCGACCCCGGTGAGTTCGTCGACGACGCGGCCCACACCGCGCCCGAAGCTGACCTGATGGCCCGCGTCGAGGCGTTGCCGTGGGCCGAGTTAGAGACCACCCGTAAAGATTTCGAGCGGTACGTCGGCAGGTCGTTCGACCACGGGAACGGCAAGCTCGTACTGGAACGCGAAGCCGTCCTCCGCGCCGCCGCCAAATACGGTCGCGCGGTACAGCACGTCGCCAAAATGTACCGGCACCTGGAGGCTAAAAGGATACCGTTCGAGCTCGAGGTCTCCGTCGATGAGACCGACTTCCCCACCACGCACGCCGAACACGCGGTCGTGGCGCTCGAGCTCAAACGTCTGGGCGTCACGTGGGTGGGCCTCGCCCCGCGTTTCGTGGGCCGCTTCGAGAAAGGCGTCGATTACCGGGGCGACCTGGGCGCGTTGCAACGAGACCTCGCCGGTCACGCCGCGCTCGCCCGGTCGCTGGGGCCGTACAAACTTTCGCTGCACTCGGGTTCGGACAAGTTCAGCGTTTATGCGATGATTGCCGAGGCGACGGGCGGGATGGTTCACCTGAAAACGGCGGGGACGAGCTACTTAGAGGCGCTCCGCGTGGTAGCGCTCGAGGAGCCGGGTTTATTTCGTGACATCGTGACGCTCGGCCGCGACCGCTTCGCCGACGACCGCTCGAGCTATCACATCTCGGCGGAACTGGCGCGCGTTCCCGACGCGGACGGGCTGCGCGACGACGAGTTACCCGAGCTGCTTGACCAAGACGACGCGCGGCAGCTGCTGCACGTTACCTTCGGCTCGGCGCTGGACGCGTTTCGAGCACCCCTTCTGGAGGTACTGATGACGCATAAAACGGCGCACTACGGCCTTTTGGCAGAGCATTTCAAGGGGCATTTGCAACCCTTCGCGGCGCGCGTATGAGCTTCGACCCGAGCCGATTCGACCTGAGCCAAAAAGTGGCGCTCGTCACCGGCGGCACGGGCGTGCTGGGCGGCGCGCTGGCGCGCGGTCTGGCGGCGGCGGGGGCGAAGGTCGCCGTTATGGGACGGCGCGAGGAAAAAGCTGCGGAAGTCGTCGCCGAGATTCAGGCGGCGGGGGGTGAGGCGCTGGCGCTCCCGGCGGACGTGCTGGAACGCAGCGACCTCGAGGCGGCTCGTAAACGGCTTATCTCGCACTGGGGCCGGGTCGATGTTCTCGTCAACGCGGCGGGCGGCAACCGCGCGGACGCGACCGTGGTCGGCGACTTGAGCTTTTTCGGCGTCAGTACGGCGGCTTTGGACGACGTGCTGAAACTCAACGTGCTGGGTACCGTGCTTCCCTCACAGATTTTCGGCGAGGCGATGGTGACGGCGGGGCAGGGTTCGATCATCAACATCTCGTCGATGGCGGCGGCCCGCCCGCTCACCCGCGTCGCCGGGTACGGCGCGGCAAAGGCGGCGGTGGACAACCTGACGCGCTGGCTGGCGGTCGAGTTCGCGCAAAAGTACGGCCCGCGGCTGCGCGTCAACGCCGTCGCACCGGGGTTTTTCGTCGGCGAGCAAAACCGCGACCTGCTGCTGACGCCGGAGGGTGCGCCGACCCAACGCGGGCAAAAGATCATCGACCATACGCCGATGGGCCGTTTCGGTGAACCTGACGAACTCGTCGGTACAGCGGTGTGGCTGGCGTCGGACGCCTCGCGCTTCGTTACCGGCGTAGTGGTTCCGGTCGACGGCGGTTTTTCGGCGTACAGCGGTGTTTAGAGGTACACGGGTGTTTAAGAGTATACAGGTACTTGAGGGCGTCCGGTGACGGTCGTCGGACGGGGCAGCGCCACCGAAACACTCGGCGAAGACGCGGTGCGCGGTTTGCTCGAGACCGCCTTTGCAGACGCTGAAGCGCACCGACGCCTCCTGGTCATCATCCCCGACCTGACGAGAAGCGCGCCTATCCCGCTGCTGTTTCGGATTCTCTACGACGTCCTCGGTGAGCGCGCCGCGCGGCTCGACTATCTGATCGCGCTGGGAACCCATCAACCACTAAACGAGGCGAGTATCGCCAAACTCGTCGGCGTTTCGGCGGCGGAGCGCAAAAGCCGCTACCCCAAAGCGGCAGTTTTCAACCACCGCTGGGACGATCCGAACGCGCTGGAGACGGTGGGGGTGATCTCGAGCGGCGACATGACCGAGCTCACCGGGGGTCTGGTCACGCTCGAGACGCCCGTCAACCTCAACCGGATGATCCACGACTACGACCAGCTGCTGATTCTCGGCCCGGTTTTTCCCCACGAGGTCGCGGGCTTTTCGGGTGGCGCGAAGTACCTCTTTCCCGGTATCGCAGGCCCGGAGATCATCGACAGCACCCACTGGCTGGGGGCGCTCTCCACGAGTTACGAGACCATCGGCGTCAAAGATACGGCGGTGCGGCGCGTGCTGCACCACGGCGCACGCTTCGTCACCGAGCGGACGCCGGTCACGTGCCTCAAGCTCGTCGTCAAGGACGGCGCGCTGCACGGCCTCTATATCGGCGACGTGGTGGACGCGTGGGAGGCCGCCGCCGAGCTGTCGGCGAAACTTAACATCGTCTACAAACCGAAACCGTTTAGCAGCGTGCTGTCGCTGCCGTCGGAAAAATACGACGACCTCTGGACGGCGGCGAAGGCGATGTACAAAACCGAACCGGTGGTCGCAGACGGTGGCGAGGTGATCATCTACGCCCCGCATATTAAAGAGATCAGCGTGACGCACGGCCCACTGATAGAGGCGGTCGGTTACCACGTCCGCGACTACTTTTTAGGGCAGTGGGAAGCGTTTCAGAACGTCCCCTGGACGGTTCTGGCGCACTCGACGCACGTCAAGGGGGCGGGCAGTTACAGCGGCGGCCTCGAGCGTCCCCGGATTCAGGTCACGCTGGCGACGAGCATCCCCGAAGCGGTGTGCAGGCGCATTGACCTAGGGTATAAAGACCCCGGAACCTTGAACCCGGACGACTGGCGGGGCCGCGAAGACGACGGACGGTTGCTGGTAGAAAACGCCGGTGAAGTCCTCTACCGTTTGCAGGGAAGCGTATGAACGTGCAAGAAAGAACCCAAGAAAAAGTTGTGCTGGACTTTAGAGAGATTTGTAGTCGGCTCGAGCGCCTTACGCTGCCGCCGGTCGATCTGGTGGTGGGTATCGCTACGGGCGGGAGCGTACCGGCGAGTCTGGTGGCGTACAAACTCGGCGCACCGCTCGCCATGATGCGGCTTAACTACCGCGCCGAAGACAACACCCCGCAGCGCCCGGAGCCAGAGCTGCTGAGCACGTTTCAGCCTCCGAACGCCGCGCGCGTGCTGCTCGTAGACGACGTGAGTGTAACCGGCAAAACGCTCGCCGCCGCGAAGCTCTTGCTTCCCCGCAGCCACGTCACGACGCTGGTGATGAAGGGCCGGGGTGATTATGTCCTCTTCCCCGAAGTGGCGAGCTGCGTCGTCTGGCCGTGGAAACCTTGAGATGCCCGGGGCTTTTAGCCCGCTTGCTCGAGATCATCAGTTCAGGAAGCCGGTCACGAGACGAGACCACAACGTCGGTACGAAGTTGAACGAACGCTCCAACTCACGCAGAGGCTACCGCTGACGAGTCGCTACTCACCTCAAAAGCCGCCGAGGAGTCCCCATGACCGCCTACCACCCCAGCCCCGACCGTCTGTTTTCACTCGAGCCGACCCAGCGTGACTTAGCCCGCAGGCTCTACGAAAGTGTTCAGGACTTGCCCCTCATCTGCCCTCACGGCCACGTCTCCCCCGCCCTCCTCGCCGACCCGGACACGACGCTCGGCACGCCCGCCGAGCTGTTCGTCATCCCCGACCACTACGTCACCCGGATGCTCTACAGTCAGGGCGTGCGCTTAGAAGAGCTGGGTGTTCCCGCGCGTGACGGCACGCACGTCGAGACCGATCACCGGAAGATTTGGCGGCATTTTGCCGAGCATTTTTATCTCTTTCGCGGGACGCCGACCGGGTTGTGGCTTAAAGACGAGCTGGCCAACGTGTTCGGCGTCTCCCAGCCCCTCACCGCCGAGACCGCCGACGCCGTATACGACGAGCTTTCAGAAAAACTCGCGCGTCCCAAATTCAGCCCGCGCGCACTTTTTGAGCGTTTCAAGATCGAGGTGCTCTGCACCACCGACGCCGCGACCGATACCCTGGACGCGCACCGGTCACTACGCGCGGAGGGCTGGACGGGTATCCGGCCCACCTTTCGCCCCGACGCCGTAACAAACCTTCAAGCCGAGGGCTGGCGCGACACCCTCACCAGGCTGGGTGAGGTTTCGGGGCTCGAGGTCACAGATTACAGGGCGTTTGTGACCGCTCTCGAGCAGCGCCGGGAGGTTTTCAAGGAGCTGGGCGCAACTGCGGCCGATCACGGCGCGCAGACCCCGCACACCGAAAGGCTTTCGGAGCGGGAAGCCGAGACCGTGTTCGGACGCGCGCTTGCGGGTACGGCGACCCCCGACGACGCGGCGCGTTTTACGGCGCACATGCTGCTCGAGTCCGCCCGTATGAGCGTAGACGACGGTCTGGTGATGCAGCTGCACGCGGGCAGTTTTCGCAATCACAACGAAGCTGTCTTCAGGCGTTTCGGCCTCGACCAGGGCGCGGACATCCCCATACAAACCGAATGGACGCGCTCGCTTCACGCGCTCTTAAACGACTACGGCAACGATCCTGCGTTCAGGCTCATCGTGTTTACGCTCGACGAGAGCAGTTACAGCCGCGAGCTGGCACCGCTGGCAGGCCACTATCCGGCGCTGCGTCTGGGGCCGCCGTGGTGGTTTTTCGATTCGGTCAAGGGGATGGAGCGTTTTCTGGACGCCGTGGTCGAAACCGCCGGGGTCTACAACCTGTCGGGTTTTAACGACGATACCCGCGCCTTCGCGTCGATTCCGGCTCGCCACGACGTGTGGCGGCGCGTGACCTGCAACTGGCTGGCGGGCGAGAGTGTGCGGGGAAGCGTAGACGAAGACGACGCCGCTGAAATGGCGCGTGAGCTGGCTTACGGGTTGGCGAAGGCGGCGTATAAACTCTGAGAACCGCAGGTGCAAACGGCTGGCTCGAGTGACGCGGCAAACTCATTCGCTCCAAATTTTGGGCGTCACAATCAGTAACAGAGACGAAACCGCACGGAATATCGCCCGATGCTTTTCTCGAGTGGCGCGGCGTCGAACGGAAACTGTAGGAACCGGCGAAACATCAACTATTCTGATGAGGTTCGGCTGGGTTTTATCGGCCCTCGCTGTTCGGAAAATGCGCTCGAGCTCATGCTGGATAACTCGGGCCACCATCTAAGCTTCTCGCTCCTTCTCGTCTGATACAACGCGAAGTTGCACCACTCAGCATTGAACGTTGACAAAACCTAGCCTCATGTCACCACGCAGTAGTACAAATTTCCCTGGTTCTCGGCGCGCAGATGGGGTGTAATAGAACTGAGATTTGGAGAGAATGGACACTACAACCCTATGAACCTGATTCCAGACGTACCCATCGCCATTACCGCCCTTCACTTTGCCGGACTCGGCGTACTCGTCACGCGCGCCGCTGTGGTCAGGTGGCGGCGGCGCACGCTGCTCCGGCAGGAGCGCCCGGACGCCCCGGACTACCCGCTCCGGCTAACTGCGCGCAAAGCCTGATACACCTTCGGCCCCGGCATTTTAGATTGCTGCGGCCTGATCAAAGTCCCTGAAGATATAGAGCGGTTTACCTTAACAAAGCGAACAAAAAGCAACAAGAACGTCGATTCGCCTCACCATTCGGGGATTTTCCTGTCGAACGAAGAACGCGAGGTGAGTCGCAGCCTACACCTCCGTCACGAGTGGAATCAGCCCGTCTTAAATCCGAATACATATCGAGGGGCCGGGTTCGGCTCCCTCTTCTTTTGCTGCGGGCTGTAACGAACTTCGTTTACAGTACCTCACCCAGCGCCCCGATCACCCGCTGCATGTCCTCGTCGCTGGTGTAATGTACGAACGACAACCGCAGCACACCCTCCGCACCTAAACCGAGCGCCTCTACGAGCCTCGCCGCGTAAAAGTGACCATGCCCGCACATCACGCCGCGTTCCGCCAACTTCTCTACAAGTGACGCCGGGGCGTGACCTTCAGCGACGATAGAAACCGTCGGGGCGCGGTGTTCGGACGTTTCGGGGCCGACCACGCGGACTTTGGGGTGCGCGTTCAGATACGCCAGCAGCGGCTCGAGGCGTTCTCTCTCAGCGTCTCTAAAGAGGTCATGAACCCGGCTCGCTTTCAGCTCCGGGTCGCCGTTTGCGCCGTAGTGATGCGCGTACACCGCGTCGAAATACTCCGTTACGCCCCCCGCAGCGGCAACCTGCGCGTGATCCGGCCCCGCTGGGGTAAGGCGTTTCGAGCGGCTGTCGGCGTTGAAATAGTGGCCCTGATTCGTCAGCTTTTGGGCGGTCTCCGAACGCACGACCATCACCCCCTGGTGCGGGCCGAAGGTCTTGTAGGTCGAGAACAGGTAGATGTCCGCGCCCAGAGCGCCGACGTTCGGAAAGCCGTGGCCTGCGTATGATACGCCGTCTACGACTGCGACCGCGCCGACGGCGTGAACGAGGCTCACGATCTCAGCGACCGGGTTGATCTCGCCGACGACGTTCGAGCAGTGCGGAAACGCGGCGATCTTGGTCTTCGGGGTCAGTAGCGCCTTCAAGTCCTCGAGGTGCAAGCTGCCCGTTTCCGGATCGACCCGCCACTCTTTGATCGTAGCCCCGGTGTCGGCGAGCCGCCGCCACGCCCCGCTGTTGGCCTCGTGATCCTGATTGGTGACGACGATCTCGTCACCCGCCCCCAAAGAATCCCGAAACGCTTGCGCAAGCACATAAGCATTTTGCGTGGTGGACGGCCCGAAGTACACCTCTTCGGGATCGACGCCGAGATAGGCGGCGAAGTGGGGATAGCTCGAGTCCATCACCTCGCCCGCCCGCTCGGAGGCCGGATAAGGGTAGTACGGCTGGACTTTGGTCTGGGTGTAAAAGTCGTGCAGGCGGGTGATCACCTGCCCGCAGACGTACGACCCTCCGGCGTTCTCGAAAAACGCGCTACCGTCCAGGCTCGGTTCACGAAACGCCGGAAATTGCTCGCGGACAAAGGTAAGGTCTAGCATCTGGGCCTCCACATCAAGTTGTTGGCACTTATGAACGCAGGTACGACGCGCCGTTGACGTCGATGATGGTTCCGGTGGTAAATTCAGCCCCCTCGGACGCCAGAAATAGGGCGGCGTGCGCCACCTCTTCGGGTTTTGCCACACGGTTCAGCGGGCTCTGCGCGCGGATGGCGCGGCCCCTCTCGCCCGCCAGATGCGTCGTCGTCATGTCGGTTTCGACAAAACCGGGCGCGACTACCCCCACGAAAATGCCGTGCGGCGCAAGTTTCTGCGCTAAAGACTGGCTGAGGGCGTTTAACCCGGCTTTGCTGGCACCATAGGCGGGGGCGTCGGGTTCGCCGCGAAACGCGCCCCGCGACGACACGTTGACGATGCGCCCACCCCTACGCGTCATCATGTGACGGGCGGCGTGGTAGCACAAGTTCGCCGCTGCGAAAAGGTTCGTGTCCAGCGTCCGCCGCCACGCCCTCTGCCACGCCGCGAAGTCCACGTCATCGACCGGGTGCGCCTCGAAGATGCCTGCGTTGTTGACCAGAATGTCCAGCCCGCCGAGTTCTCGCACCGTCTGCGCCACCAAAACCTCACAGAACGCCGCGTCGCCGACGTCCCCGGCAAAACTCCGGTGCGGCCCGCCCGGAAGCGCCGCCAGCGTCTCCGCCGCCGCCTCGTGATTGCTTAGATAACTCAGCACCACGTGCGCGCCCCTTTCGGCAAAGCCCCCAGCGATAGCCCTGCCGATACCCCTAGCGCCCCCGGTGACGAGGACGCGTTTGCCGGTAAAGTCCATAGTTTAATGTACCGCGCTTTCACGAGGTATCGGGCGTGAGGGTGATGAAGGCGAAGTCAGGGGTCGTTTTTGGGGGCAAGTGGCTAGTGGCGTGTGGCTTGTAGGGTCGTGTTTCCTCGCCACCCTTTATCGGCCACTTTCGGAAGGATAAAAGCTGGATTGGAGGGGATAGAAAGTCGATAAAACTTAAAGTTGAGAAGCCGTCTTAGATCATTCGGGATGCAGTGGTCGTACGGCGATCTTGCGGCTTTACGGTCTCGAGCACGCTTCTGAATGATTTCTATAGGTCGGCGCAGGCTGCTTGCAAACGGCTTCAGACGTTGCGAGGGGTCGCTCACAACCCCTTCAGCACCTCCATAAGCTTGTATTTGCGGGCGTGTTTTGCGCGGACGCCCGCCAGATACGTCCGCCACGCTTCTTCTTGTCCACTCGAGATGTACGCACGCTTGGCGTATCCTAGCCACGTCGCAGCCTCGTCGTAGGCTCCCGACCGGCCCGCGTCCATGATTTCGGCGGCGCGGTGTTCGGCGCTGTTACCGACCCAGAGCGGGTGAGCCTTTGTAACTGCGGTCATCACCTGCTGCACCAGGCTGGCCTCGGCGTAAGGTTGTGAGGCCACCTCTATGGCCTCGTCGTGCAAGTTTTCAGCCAGAAAGATGTTCACAGCGGCGCGGCGCTGTGCGTAGTCGGCTCCGCGCAGGTGCCTCAATACCTCGGCGCGCAGACCGGGCCACGCGGCGGCGGCCTGCGTCCGGAGCGCGTGGTAACGCGGCAAGCCGGGCTCGAGCTTGAATTCGGTCACGGCAGCCTCGAGCGCGGCCCCGTCGTCTCCGAGGCGTAACGCCAGCTCTTTGGCAAAGGTGGCGAGCTGCCGCCTGAACGCGGTACGGGGAGCGGTGTAACCGAAGGGAGTGGGCTTTGACCGTTCGGGTTCGGAAAGCGACAGGCCGTAGCGGGCGACCTCGAGGGCGGTGTCGGGATGTTCGGCGGCGAGCTCGGCGGCAACCCCCAACGCACCCTCGGCGTCGCTCAGATGGTCGCGGTACGTTTGTTTTAATTCGCCCAGTCGTCCCTGCCCCAGCAACAACGTCAGATAATCCGCGCCCTGCCCGGTGGTTTTGGCGAACGTCAGAGCTTCGTCGCTGCGCCCGGTCGCCCGCAACACGCGCAGGCGAATCTCGTCGAACGAACCCTGCTCATAAGCGAGCTTCGCCACCTCGTCCGCTAACTCGAGCCCCTCTTCGTCTTCCCCGACATTTTTCACAAGCGCGTGAGCCGCCAGATTAAAGTCGGGCGTCGTCCATTCGTTGCCGATCTGGTCGTTCCACGCCAGCACCTCGTAAAGGAGATGTTTGGACGCCGTTTCGGTCAGCGCGCCGGAGAACCCCACGCCGAAAATCGCCTCGGTCAGGCGCGTGTCGAGGTCCAGAAACAACGATTCGTCGCTGAACCCGATGCCTTCGTACGCGTTCTCGAGGCTGTTGATGGCGTCGATCAGGGTGTTGGTCAGAGCTTCGGTAAGGTCGAGGGCGTCCCGGTACGCGCCGCGCGCCAGAAACGGGTCGATCTCCTCGACCACCTTATACACCTCGCTGTAGTCAGGAAACCCGTCCCAGTCCCAAGTGGTTCCCCTGACCGCGCTCCGCATCATCTTCTCGAACAAGCGGGTGTCGAGGGTCGCTTCGGCGGGGGATATTTCAGCTCGTACAGGTTCAGCCTGTTCAGAGCCAGCTTTTTCGGTCTGCGCGCCCGCATGTTCCGGACGCTCTTGCAAGTAGAGCTCGAGCCCGTCGTACGCCTCGGGATAGCGGCCCAACAAAAACGTCAGCGCGCCCCGCAGGGTGTCCGCACCTAACGGCCCCAACAGATCGGCGATACCGGCTTCAGAGACGACGTTGCCGGGTTCGTGGTAAAACTCGAGCACCGCCGCCGCGATATGTTTGCAGTAGTCACCGAAATCTTCTCCATAAGGACACGAGCACGTCGCCGTGGCAACATCGTCTTCGGTCAGTTCGGCGGTGACGTGATAGGGCCGGTCTTCACTTCCCTGCACGCTCGCCAGCAGCAGATGATCCCGCAAGGTGAGGTTCAGCACGTCGCCACTTTTCTGGTACGCGAGCCCCCGCTCGAAAATGCGCGGCGCAAAGTGTCCACGAACCTTGTTGAGGTCGAGTTTCGGCACGACGCAGTGTAGCGACTCGGGGCGCGGGCGTAAACTCCCGTTCGAGCAAAGGTTTTACCGCGCCGCGTAAACGTAAGGCGTTGGGAAACGAAAACCTGTCTTCGTCAGGTGCCTGACAGGAGACGAGCCTCCGCAAAGGCCAAGCGAACGACAACCTGAAACCCGCGCGCCACGAGCCACCAGGTTCTGTCGATCTACGTTCAATCCTACTTATTCAAGCTGTCCGGGTTACTCGCCAAAAATGCTACACCGTTTTCACTACCGTCGACGATTAGGGGCGTCGCTAGCATAAAGCATTAGTAGACGTCCCGGTCGTCCGGGCTGAACACCCGGCGCGTCGCAACAGACCGTTCTAGCTTGCTTGCGTCAGGACGCTGCCGAAGAGCGGAGGGGCGGCGAGTCGGAACGATAGCTGAACCGCGGACACCAAACCTCCTGAACAAAGCCGCTTGCGATCTGGCCTCTAAAACGTGCCGATCAGAGACCACTCGCAAGCAAATCACCGATGAACAACCCCTCGCCTAAACCAGGTTGTCGCCGAGATCACACCTGACCCTAACGGGGCGTCACCACCCGGGCGCTACCGCCCCCACGCCGAACCGGTTCCGCCGCCGCTACCAACGTCCCATCAGGCCGAACCATGATGCCCGTCGCCGCGCCGAGTTCTTCGGTTTCCTCGAAGCTCTGACCACGCCCCTCGAGCGCCGTAAGCAGCCCCGCAGGCGGAGACACGTTGGTCTCTAAGCTCGTAGTGTCGCCTCCCCGGTTCGACAGGCGCGCCGCGCTTATAGCTTGCGGCAGCGTCATCTTGAAATCGAACACGTTGAGGAGCGTCTGGGTGACGGTGGTGATGATGGTCGAGCCACCCGGTGAACCGAGCGCCAGGTAGAGGTCGCCGTTCCTGGTCACAATCGTCGGGGACATGCTCGAGCGCGGACGTTTGCGGGGTTCGACGCTGTTGGGGCCACCCGGTTCGGAATCGAAGTCGGTCAGCTCGTTGTTTAACAAAAAGCCGCGCCCCGGTACCACGATGCCGCTGCCGCCGGTCGTCTCGATGGTGGTGGTGAAGCTGACCGCGTTGCCCGCCGCGTCCACCGTGACGATGTGCGTGGTGCTCTGACCTTCGGTATCTTCGGTGGGCGGCGTGAGGGGTGGGCTGGGATCGTTTTGGTGGGCGAACGGGTCGCCCGCCGTCACCTCGAGGGTGGCCTGCTCTTTGATAAGCGCCGCGCGCTCGTCGGCGAACGCCTGGGTTTGCAAGCCCGCTACCGGCACGTTGACGAAATCCGAATCGCCCATATATGCGCCCCGGTCGGCGTAAGCGAGGCGCATCGCCTCGAGCATCCGGTGAAGCGCCGCCGGACGCGGCAGCGCGCCCACGTCTGCGCCCTCGAGCTGATTGAGGATCAGCCCCACCGTGAGGCCACCACTCGAGGGCGGCCCCATGCCGTAAACCGTAAAGTCGCGGTATTCGGTCACGGTCGGGTCGCGCACGACCACGTTGTAGCTGTCCAGGTCGGCCAAGGTCATCTGCTGCGCGCGCACCTCGAAGGGCGGGTTTTCGACCGTCGGCGGGTTCTGCACGGCTGCAACAAGGTCGCGGCCTATTGCGCCCCGGTAGAGAACGTCGGTGCCACCCTCGGCGATCAGCCGAAACGTCGCCGCCAGTTCGGGGTTGCGAAAGGTGCTACCGACTTCGGGCGGCGCGCCGTTCGGCAAAAAGAGCTTAGAGGTCGAGGTAAAAGCTACGAAACGCTCCTGATTGTCGGCAATCTGTGAAGCGAAGGTTTCGCTGACGGTAAAGCCCTCTTCAGCGAGTCTGATAGCGGGTTGCAGCGCGGTAGCGAGCTCGAGCGTGCCGTAGTTCCGCAGCGCCTCGTCCCAGCCCGCGAGCGTACCCGGAACTCCGACCGAAAGGCCGCTCGAGACCCGTTCAGGATAAAACGATATCCCCTCCCCCGATTCGTCTAAAAACATCTCCGGGGTCGCGGCTGCGGGGGCCATCTCGCGCGCGTCGAGCGTGACCACGCGGTCTTCGTCCGCTAGATAGACGAGCATAAACCCGCCCCCGCCGATACCCGCGCTAAAGGGGTTCGTGACGTTGACGACGGCGGCGGCGGCGACGGCGGCGTCTACAGCGTTACCACCGAGCTCGAGCACCGTAATCGCCGCGTCGGTCGCGTAACGGTCGACCGTCGCCGCGGCCCCACCGGTACCCGTCTGGGTGTGTCCAGCCGTAGCAGTCTCCTGCGCGAGAGCCAAAGGCGCAAAAATGCCCGCTAGGGCAACCAAAAAAGATTTTCGCATGGCGTTACCTCCACCCGGATTATAAGACGGTGTTGCCAGACCGTTTTAGCAGAACACGCGAACAGGTAGCCTTACAGCTTCAAGGTAGCTTACAGGTTGCCCGGACTAAGGAACGACCGGCTCAGGACCGCCACCTAACCTCGTGGCAGACCGAACAGGCGTAGGTAGACCTACAACCGATATGCTGCGCGCTGCCGGACTCTCACCCGTTGCTGTAAGCATCACCGGGGGCGGCCTCGTGAGCGCCGTACAGGTGCTTTTGCCGAGCGAACGGCTGAAGATTGCCTGCGCCCTGCCGGAGGCGTCAACTCTCACGAGTGAGTTGCTGGCGTTTAAGGCGTCGATTAGCCTACGCGGTCATGACTCTTACGGAAACGATGCGGCGAGCTGGCGAGAGAACCCGCACGATGATTTGGTGCTGGCGGTCGCTCTAGCCTGTTGGTATGGGGAACAGCCGCAAGGTTACGTCTAGGGGATGTTTCGCGCGCCGTCCTTCTTTCAGGCGGGCTTAACCTACCGGAACGTCCTCACCCCGCATGGAACCGCTCACCGCCCAGCGTGAGCACCGCTTTGGCGACCTCTACCGCTCTGGGGTAGCTCAACCCACGTAGTTGCGCCACACCTCTACGTTGCAGTGCGTGCGGTGCTATTTTGTCTCATGGCTCTAAACGAACTTGTGGTCAACATGCACCGACAACCCGGCATCTTCGCGTTGCTTTTAGGTTCAGGGCTGTCCCGAGCCGCTAGAGTCCCTACAGGCTGGGACATCACACTCGACCTCATCAAACGGCTCGCTGTGGCTAGTGATGCTGAGCCGGACGACTTAGAAGCATGGTACCGCGACATCTTTGGAAGAGAGCCTGATTACAGTGAGTTGCTTGAACAAATCGCCTCGACGGAGGCAGAGCGTAGGGGAATCTTAGAAGGCTACTTTGAGCCCGATGAGCAAGAGCGCGAACAAGGTCATAAGCTACCGACTGCGGCGCATAAAGCTGTGGCCAGGTTGGCAGAAAAGGGCTATGTTCGCATCATCTTGACCACCAACTTTGACCGGCTAATCGAGCAGGCACTTTCAGATTTAGGCATTCAGCCCGTTGTCGTCTCCTCGTCTGACACGATTCGGGGTGCGCCTCCCTATACCCATAATCGCGTTACGCTCGTCAAGCTTCACGGGGATTACAAAGACACACGGATAAGAAATAGCGTAGCAGAGTTAGCTGCCTACGACGACGCCCTAAACATCTACCTGGATAGAATTTTGGACGAGTTTGGGCTTATCGTCGCTGGTTGGTCCGGTGATTGGGATGCTGCCCTTCGCGCCGCCATGTTACGCATGGTGAATCGTCGCTATTCCTTACACTGGCTCGCCTACAGCACCCCAAGTTCGGCGGCACAAGAGCTGATTGATTTTAGAGGGGGCCGCGTTGTCTCTGGGCTAAACGCGGACCAATTTTTCGGGGGAATGCTGGCTAAGCTTGAAGCACTAGAAGAGGCAGCATGGTCACCGCCTCAGAGCACAGACTTTTTGCTGGCCGAGGTCAAGCGGTATCTTGCCGAGCCTGAACGCTTTGGGATACGGCTTGAAGACCTCATTCTCGGTGAGGCTCGAGCCCTAGCAACGGTGATTCAAAGCGATAATGATGCGTGTCCTTGGGCGTTGTACCCACAAGAGGTTGACATTTGCCGCCGCTGTGTCGAGTATCTCGAAGCCAAAAGTGAGCGACTGGTTCGCGTACTGAGCACTGTTGTTCGTTATGACAAAACTGAAATGTGGAGCGAGACCGTCGTGCGCGCACTAGGTTTACTTGCGAATGAACCAAGACCTAACGGAAACCATAACGATATCGGGAAAAATATAAGACTTTACCCCTCAAGGTTGATTATGACGGCCCTGTGTGCGGTTGTTGCACAAGAAGGAAGGATTGAAACGCTTCAGAAGATAGCTAAGCTTCCTTACCAACGTTGGAATGACAGCAGGGCGTTTATGGGCTCTCTCTACAGTTTAGAAGACGCCAACGATGTCATCCGAAGAATTGCGGGTCAAGAGTGGTATGAGCCATTTGCGATGCGTGCAGTTGAAATCTTGGCAAGTTGGTTAAAGCCTTTGCTTATATCCGACTACCCATATTATGACCAGGGTGAGTTTTTGTTGTCGCTTCTGGCAATGGATTCAGGGGATGCTAGCCCTTCAGGAACGAAAAGGTACTGGCCGCCCCTCGGAGGTCGTTACATGTACCACCACGGAAACGCCTTAGACAGCCTTGTCAAAAGTGAGCCTGAGTGGTTTCAAAAGCTGTTTCCAGACTTCCGAGAGATAGCGATAAGCTTTGACGACGACGTAGGGCAACGCAAAGGCGGATTCCGAGCTATCAAGCTTCTTCCAATGTTGGAGCAAACCCGATAGAAGTAGCCCTGACAAAATTGCCAAGGCTATTTTTGTGTCTAGTGCATTGTCCACCGATCAGATCAGCATGAGGTCTATAGCGTAGCCCTAAGCTGTAGTGATGAAACGACGAGAGCTAAAGCTAACGAGCGACGAGCGAGCTTGGTTGGAGCACTTTACCGGC
>JAABUN010002828.1_pt1 | contig 29131 bp, 31 predicted proteins | sample 5559311 | NCBI WGS metagenome assembly JAABUN01 (sample SAMN10711877, study PRJNA513370) | rock metagenome | isolation source: Antarctica rocks | place: Antarctica: Victoria Land, Siegfried Peak sud | reverse complement strand
CCGCCCGCCGCGTCCAGCAAAACATCACGAATCGAACCGGTGCGCGCAACATTATAGCTTTGATTTGTTTCGTCAATCGAAGCGACGAGAAGGACGAAAGCAAACGCGAAAACAAACCAAAATCGTCGGAAAATTTTTTTATTCGAATAAAATAAAGCGCGCGAAGCAAAGAGAGCCAAAAGCGCATATTCGGTCAAATGCGCCAATTTGCGAATGTAGATATGGTAAATTTGCAGAGTTTTTTCCGCCGCGCCCGGAAAAAGAAAATGCAGCAACGGACGAGTGAACCGCGATGTTTCCAGCATCGAAGCGCTTCCGGTCGAAGCAAAAAGCACGACGCCGACCCAAATAACCAAAGGCGCGTAACGAAAAATTCGCCCGCGCCATAGACTTAAATCACTATCCTTCATCTGGGAACAATTACGAATTAGGAATTGAAAACAGACAATCTCGCAACTCGTAATTTTTAATTCGTAATTAACTAAGCAGCTGCCGCCGCGCCGGAAACGACTTCGATAATTTCTTTTGTAATCGCCGCCTGCCGGATGCGATTCATATTCAGCGTTAAAGTATCAATCAACTCGCCCGCGTTTTTCGATGCAGAGTCCATCGCCGTCATCCGCGAGCCTTGTTCGGACGCGACCGATTCGAGCATCGCGCGGTAAATCTGCGTTTCGACCTGTTTGGGCAGCAAACGCCCGAAAATCTCGCTCGCCGGCTGCTCGTAAATATACTCGGCTTGCGCGCCGTTTCCCGTTTCCGCATCGCTATTATCCTCATCGCCTGCGATGCGTGAAATCGGTAAAAGCTGTTCGATAACGGGCTTTTGCGATAAAACGGTTTTAAATTCGGTGAAGGCTAGAAACACTTTGTCAATCGTTTCGTCTTCGGTAAAGGCGCGGATAATTCGCCGCGCGATTTCCATTGCGTCATCGTGATTGACGTTTCCAGAGCCGGTCAAGCCGACGTATTCTTCCGAAAAATTCATTTCGCGGCGCTTGAAAAAATCGCGTCCTTTGCGACCGACGGGCATCATTTCGATTTGCTTGCCCGCGCCCGTTTGATTGACGAACGACTGCACGGCTTTGATAATGTTGGCGTTAAAAGCGCCCGCCAGACCTTTATCGGCGCTGACAAGGACGATTAAATATTTTTCGTCGCCGCGCTCGTCCAATAACGGATGCGAAAAATCGTCGCCGATGCGCGCGCTCAAGGCGCTCAGGATTTCCGACATTTTCCCCGCAAACGGACGCGCCGCCGTAACGCGGTCGGTCGCGCGCTTGAGCTTTGCCGCCGCGACCATTTTCATCGCTTTGGTGATTTGCTGCGTGTTTTTGACGGACTTGATGCGCCGCCGCATATCGAGAAGACTTGCCATAAATTTATTTTACGAGCGAATGCGGATAATTTGGACTTTCGGGATTAACCGTTATCGTTCGGCTCGACGGGCTGACAACCAAATCCATATCTTCCATCGGCATCGCTCCCAAAAGAACTTGGTCGCCGATAACTAGCGCGCCGACATAACACGAGCGATTTTCAAAACGAATTTGAACCGGACCGACATAAGAAACAAGGTGTCGCTTGCCGTCCGCCGTAGTTACTTCGCGCTTTTCCGCTTCTTCTAAATTTAACTGAACCTTTACGTGTTCGGGAATGCAAAGCATCAACGAACCCGTATCGACTAACGCGTTCACATTAATCGCTTCCAAACTCTGCTCTCGCGGATTGCCCAATCTGATTCGAGCGTGAACGTATCCCATTTTTTATTAAGCGTTCGCTGCCGCCGTTCTGCTTTCGCCGCTGCTCCAGCGCGTCGATTTGAAGTCTTCAATCGCTTCGCGCATCGAAGTTTTCAAATCGTCGTCAATCGATTTTTTCTCGCGGACAGTGTTTAAAACCGCCGGATGCGAGCCTTCGACAAAGCCGAAAAGTTCTTCTTCAAAGCGTTTCAAATCGCCGACTTCGATGTCGTCCGCCAAACCGTTTGATACTGCCCAGATGATAAAAACCTGTCGCTCGACCGGCATCGGCTGATACTGCGGCTGTTTCAAAATTTCCGTTAAGCGTCGTCCGCGTTCGAGTTGATTTTGCGTCGATTTGTCTAAATCCGAACCGAATTGAGCGAACGCCGCAAGCTCGCGGAACTGCGCCAAATCGATGCGCAGCGTTCCGGCAACTTGTTTCATAGCTTTGATTTGCGCCGCGCCGCCGACGCGCGAAACCGAGTTGCCGACATTGATTGCCGGACGAACGCCGGAGTTAAAAAGGTCGCTTTCCAAAAAGATTTGCCCGTCGGTGATCGAAATCACGTTTGTCGGAATATACGCGGAAATATCGCCCGCCTGCGTTTCGATAATCGGCAAACTCGTCAAACTCCCGCCGCCGCGCGCGTCCGACATTTTCGCCGCTCTTTCAAGAAGGCGCGAGTGAAGATAAAAAACGTCGCCCGGATATGCTTCGCGTCCCGGCGGTCGTCTTAAAAGAAGCGAAATTTCACGATACGCCGCCGCCTGTTTCGACAAATCGTCATAAACCGTCAGCGCGTGGCGTCCGTTGTCGCGGAAAAATTCGCCGATTGAAACGCCCGTGTAAGGCGCTAAATACTGCATCGCAGCCGGGTCAGACGCCGACGCGGAAACGACAATCGTGTATTCCATCGCGCCCGAATCTTCCAATCTTTTAACGACCTGCGCGACGGTTGACGCTTTCTGTCCGATGGCGACATAAACGCAAATCACGTCTTTGCCGCGCTGGTTGATAATGGCGTCGATGGCGACGGCGGTTTTTCCCGTTTGACGGTCGCCGATAATAAGTTCGCGCTGACCGCGTCCGATGGGAACCATCGCGTCAATCGCTTTCAAACCTGTTTGCAACGGCTCTTTTACAGGCTGACGGTCAATAATTCCGGGCGCGATGCGTTCAATCGGGTTAAATTCGCTCGTCAAAATCTCGCCTTTGCCGTCAATCGGATTGCCCAGCGCATCGACCACGCGCCCAATCATCGCGTCGCCTACGGGAACGCTCATAATTTTTCCCGTTCGTTTTACTTCGTCGCCTTCCTTGATTTTCTGGAAATCGCCGAACAGAACCGCGCCGACTTTATCTTCTTCGAGGTTGAGCGCGAGTCCGCGAACATCGTGCGGAAACTCGATTAGCTCGCCTGCCATTACTTTTTCCAGCCCGTGAATTTCGGCAATTCCGTCGCCGACTTTGATGACCGTTCCGACTTCGGAAACGGTCATATTCGTGTCGAAATTTTCAATCTGCGAGCGAATGATTTCGTTGATTTCGTTGGCTTTTATTGCTTCCATAATATTTTTATAAAAAATTTATTCTTCAAATTTTAAATGCGGATTTTCGCTGTTTCTTAAATCTCTAATCATCAAGCGTGAACGAGCTGCTCTTTGAGATTTTCAAGCTGCGTCTTGACCGAACCGTCATAAACGGTCGAGCCGATGCGCGCGACGACGCCGCCGATAATCGCTTCGTCAATCGTAAAAACGGGGCTGACGCGCTTGCCCGTCATTTTTTCGAGGTTCGTCCTGATTTCCGTTTTCTGCGAGTCGGCAAGCGGTCGCGCCGATGTAACCTGCGCTGAAACGCCGCCGCTGCGTTCTTCCAAAACGCTCGCAAACTTTTCGTTTATCTGGGAAATATCCGTAAGGCGCCCGTTTCTTAAAAGGACGCGCAAAAAGTTGGCGGTCGTCTTCGACGGTTGGGCGCGCGCGATTAAACTTTCTAAAACTTTTTCCTTGTTTTCCTGCTGAATCGACGGATTATTGAAAACTTCAAGCAAATCATTACCCGAAGACATCATCGCTTCCCATTGTTTGAGTTCGGCTTGAACGTCGCTTGTGTCGCCCGTTTTGACGACGACATCGGCAAGCGCGGCGGCGTATCGGCGCGCGACGGTTTCGACGCTCATCGGCTTAAACCTCCGATAGATTGGATATTCGCGCTGACAAGCCGCGCGTCTTTTTCAGGATTGATTTCGGCTCTTATTTTTTCTTCCGCCAGCCGCACGCTTTCTTCGGCGGAAAACCGGCGCAGTTCGAGCCGCGCTTTTTGCGACGCGAGCTCTATTTCGCTCATCGTCTGTTCGCGCAAACGCTTTATTTCAAATTCCGTCTGCTCAATAATTCTTTGTTTCTCGGCACTCGCTTCCGCCTCGCCCTTTTGACGAATGCTCGCCGCTTCCGCGTTTAAACGTGCGAGTTTCGCTTCGGTCGCCGTCAACTGCGCCAGCGCCGTTTGTTTTTGTTCTTCGGCACGAATCAGCTCGGCGCGAATCGTTTCGCGTTTCGCCTTAAACGCTTCGCTCAAAGGCTTTCGCAAAAGATAAACCATCAGCGCTACGAACACGGCGAGATTTAAAAATTTCCACGCTTCAAAGCCCGGATAATTCAAAACCGGCTCGGCGTTCTTATGCCACCAAGCCAAAAATCCGCCGCCGGAAGCGTTGTGCGTGCCGCCTTCTGTGGCAAAAATTAAAATAAAGCTGTGTAGAAAAGCCAACATTTTATTAAATGGAAAGCGGAAAACGGAAAATGGAAAATAAAAAATTATCACTTAAAATTTTCATTTTACGTTTTCCACTTTCCGTTTTTACGTTCTTAAAATACTTGCGCTGATTCGTTCCGCCATTTGTTCGGCTTGCTGCGCGATTATCGTTTTTGCTTCGGCGGCTTGACGATTTAATTCGTTTGTTTCTCTGGCAATTGTCTGCTCGTTTTCGTTTTTGACCGCTTCGATTTCCGCTTGCCGTTTTGCTAATGCTTCGTTTCTTTGCCGCTCAATCAGCTCGTAGCTTTGCGTGCGCGCAGCGAGCATTGCAGAATTATACTCGGCGTTTTTCGCCTCGACCGTTTGCAAAATTCTTTCCGCTTCGCCGAAACGCCCGCCTTTGTTCTGTTCGCGCGACGCGATTATCCGGTTAATCGGACGAAAAAACGTGCGGTTCAACAACCAAATCATCAGCAGAATCAGCGCGATATGAATAAAGATTGTGCCATCTGGCACAAGCTGAACGTCGGCAAAGGCTAGAAAAAACATATTTCTTCTGGGTTAAATTATTTTTATTAAATTGCTTAACTTATAAAACCGGCGTGAAACCGCTTACTTATTAAAAGAGAAAGAATAACACGGCTTGTTTTTGACGGTCAAGCAACGCCGAAAATCAAACGCCCGCGCGAAAATTCCCCGCTAAACCTTGACAGATTTTTGCTCGAACGATTAGTTTTAATTCACGACATTCTTTGATTTATAATTTGCAATTTTTATCGTCATCTTCTTCGGGAGGCGCATTCGTTCTGGTGAACGGCGCGGTCTTCAAAACCGTCTGCGAGAATGTGAGAGCATTTCTTGGGTGAGTTCGATTCTCACACGCCTCCGCCAAAAACAATTTTGGATTTTAGATTTTGGATTTTGGATTGAAAGAACTTCTGGTTATGAATGAACAAGAATTCAAAAACAAAACTAAAAATCTTTCGCTGCGTGTGATTCGCCTTGTCGAATCTTTGCCTAACACCACAACCGCCAATGTTATCGGCAAACAGCTTCTTCGTTCCGCAACATCCGTTGGAGCAAATTACCGCGCCGCTTGTCGAGCGAAATCCATTGCGGATTTGATTAACAAACTTTCTATTGTCGAAGAAGAATCAGACGAAACTCTGTATTGGCTCGAACTTCTTGAACAATCTGATTTAGTGAAAGAAACAAAATTAACCGAATTGAAAAAAGATATGAACGAAGTTGTTTCAATGATTGTCGCCTCAATCAAAACTTTACGCTCAAAACAAATCCAAAATCCAAAATCCAAAATCTAAAATCTAAAATCGCTATGAAAGAGTGGATTTCACTAAATATGACGCCGCAAATCGGACCGCGCGCAGCAACCAAATTGCTCGAACGATTTGGCTCGGCGGAAAATGTTTTTCACGCGATGCGCGCCGAGCTTGAAAAATTGCGACTTCGCGCCGAAAGCGTCGAAAGCATTTTAAAGCGCGAGTTTCACGAGAAAGCTGGGAAGGAATTGGAAACGGTCAGAAATTTGGGCGGCGAAGTTTTGATTCTCGACGACGGAAGTTATCCGTATTTACTGCGTGAAATCGCTGACCCGCCGATAACGCTTTACGTGAAAGGCGCGTGGCAAGCGTGTTTCGACGCGCCGTGCGTCGCGGTCGTCGGCTCGCGCCGTTGCTCGACATACGGCGAAAACGCCTCGGAAATGTTGTCGCGCGATTTGGCTGCGAACGGCGTCTGCATCGTTTCGGGTTTGGCGCGCGGCATCGATTCGGCAGCGCATCGCGGCGCAATTCAGGGAAAAGGCAGAACAGTCGCCGTTTTGGGAACAGGCATCGGACAAATTTATCCGAAAGAAAACGCACGTCTCGTTGACGAAATTCTCGAATCGGGCGGCGCAGTCGTTTCCCAATTTCCGATTGACACGCCGCCTTTGAAAGAAAATTTTCCGTATCGCAATCGGATAATTTCCGGTTTAAGTCTCGGCGTTTTGATTGTCGAAGCGTCCGACCGAAGCGGCTCGCTGATTACGGCGCGGCTTGCTATGGAGCAAAACCGCGAAGTTCTCGCCGTTCCGGGCAACATCACGTCGAAAAACTCGTTCGGCACGAATTTCCTCATCAAAGACGGCGCGAAACTCGTTCAGCAATGGCAGGATGTCGTTAGCGAGCTGCCAACGGAAATCGCCACCGCGATTTTACCCCCGAAAATCGAAAAGGAAAGCGAAGAAGCATCGAAACAGCCCGAAACCGTTCCCGCAAACTTGAATGAAAACGAGCGCGCCGTTTTGCGCTTGCTTTCACCGGACGATGCGGCGCACATTGATTTTCTGCTGGAAAAAAGCAGCTTAACATTCGGCGATTTGCAGAGCGCGCTGCTCGCTCTCGATATGAAGGATTTGATTCGTGAACTCGCCGGAAAGCGTTACGCGCGCAAGATTTGACGGGCGAAAAACCGGTGTTTGGCAACCAAACCCGAGTTTTTACATTCCGAACAGAGCGAAAGTTTTTAAGAGAATTTATAAAATATTTTTTCGAGCCGCGAATTTTCCAAGAATTGACACGAGACAAATTTAATGTCTTATTCTATTGTTTGGCTCGCGGCTCAACAGTCTGCAAGAGAAGTAAAAAATAAAATGGCAAAAAATCTCGTCATCGTCGAATCGCCCGCAAAGGCGAAAACAATTAATAAATACTTGGGCAGCGATTATAAAGTTCTCGCTTCAATCGGGCATATCAAGGATTTGCCGTCGAAAGGCTTGGGCGTGGACATCGAAAATAATTTCGAGCCGACTTATGAAGTTATTCCCGACGTAAAAAAGCGCAATAATAAAAAGACGGTTGCCGATTTGAAACGGGCGGCGAAAGAAGCTGACACGATTTTTCTGGCGGCTGACCCCGACCGCGAAGGCGAAGCGATTTGCCAGCATTTGGCGGAAGAAATCGTGCCGAAACGTTCGACGAAACAGGTTTTTCGCGTGATGTTCAACGAAATCACGAAAAACGCGATTAAAGACGCTTTTAAAGAACCGAAACAAGTCAACAAAGATTTGGTTGACGCGCAGCAGACGCGCCGAATTCTTGACCGTCTCGTCGGTTATAAAGTCTCGCCGATTTTGTGGAAAACCGTCGGCGGAAAACTTTCGGCGGGACGAGTTCAAACGGTTGCGGTGCGCCTTGTTGTCGAGCGCGAACGCGAAATCGAAAAATTCGTTAAAACAGAATACTGGACAATCGCGGCAAATTTAAGCGCGAAACTGCCGCCGAATTTTGACGCGCGGCTTTATAAAGTTGAAGACCAAACTGTCAAAACCGGAAACTTTGAACAAGATTTAAAGAAATCTGAAGTTCATATAAAAGAAGAAAAACAGGCAAGCGAAATCGTCGCCGAAGCCGGACGCGAAAATTTCATTGTCGATTCGGTTATGACCAAAGAAAGAAAACGAAATCCCGTTCCGCCGTTTATCACTTCAAAATTGCAGCAGGAAGCGGCGCGCAAACTCGGATTTTCCGTCAAACGCACGATGATGACGGCGCAGAAACTTTACGAAGGCGTCGAAATCGGCAAAGAAGGTTTGGTTGGTTTAATTACTTATATGCGCTCGGATTCTACTCGAGTTTCTGACGCGGCGCTCGCCGAAGCCAGAGATTTTATCGGCGGCAATTACGGCGCGGATTATCTGCCGGAAAAACCGATTTTTTACAAATCGAAAAAAGGAGCGCAGGACGCGCACGAAGCGATTCGTCCGACGGACGCCAACCGCACGCCGGAAAGTTTGCGAAATCAGTTGAGCGCCGACGAGCTGAAACTTTATTCGCTAATTTGGAAACGCTTCGTCGCGTCGCAAATGACGCCCGCCGTTTTCGACCAGACCACGATTGACATAAAAGCCGGACGTTTTACGTTTCGCGCTTCGGGTTCGGTGCAGAAATTCGACGGGTTTTTGAAAGTTTATCAGGAGGGACGCGACGAAAAACCGGCGGAAGATGAAGACGACGAAGAAAAGAATTTGCCGAAAGTCGAGCAGGGCGAGCAGTTAAAATTAAATAAAATAACGCCCGAACAGCATTTTACCGAGCCGCCGCCGCGTTATTCGGAAGCGACTTTGGTTAAAGCGTTGGAAGAAAAAGGCATCGGCAGACCTTCGACTTACGCAGCGATTATGACAACTATCGAAGCCCGCGAATACGTCGAAAAACTCGAAGGCAGATTTCATCCGACCGGCTTGGGAACGACAGTGAACGATTTGCTCGTCGATAGTTTTAAGGAACTTTTCAACACTGATTACACGGCGCAAATGGAAACGGCGCTCGACGAAATCGAAGATGGCAAACTCAATTGGCGAACGGCTTTACACGGGTTTTACGACAAATTTTCCGTCGATTTGAAAAACGCCGAAGTCGCCATCAAAGACAAAAAGCAAACGTCGATTCCGACCGACGAAATCTGCGAAAATTGCGGCGCGGGAATGGTCATAAAATTCGGACGTTTCGGACAATTTCTCGCCTGCGCCAATTATCCCGAATGCAAAACGACGCGCGAAGTTGCGAAAAAGTCGGCGACCGCGAGCGGCGAGCAATCGGCGGAAAACGGCGGAGCGCAGACCGAAGCCGAAGAAATTCCGGTTTGCGAATTGTGCGGAAAAGATATGGCTCTCAAACGCGGGCGTTTCGGCACGTTTTACGGCTGCACGGGTTATCCAGATTGCAAAAACATTCGCAAGATTGATAAAAAAAGCGGAGCGACGACAACCGTTGCGCCGCCGGTTCAACTCGACGAACTGTGTCCGGTTGACGGCGCAAATCTCGTTATCCGAACGGGTCGTTTCGGCGAATTTATAAGCTGCGCCAATTATCCGAAATGCAAATACATCAAGCGCGAAACGCTCGGAATTGCTTGTCTGAAATGCAAAACCGGCGAGCTTGCGCCGAAGAAATCCAAGCGCGGAAAAACCTTTTACGGCTGCACGAATTATCCGAAATGCGACGCCGTTTTCTGGGACAAACCCGTCAGCCAGCCGTGTCCGACCTGCCACGCGCCCTTCCTGCTTGAGAAGACGACAAAGAAAGACGGCACGTTCCGCTATTGCCAAACCGACGGATGTGATTATAAAATTGCGGTCAACAATGATTTAACACAAAGTTCGGAAGCGGAAACAGGCGCGCCCGTTTCGGTCAATTAGTTTCGGAGAAAGGGCGAACGATTTTTGATGAACGAAAACATCGAATTCCTGCAAGCATTTTTGAAAAACCCTGCAAAAGTCGGCTCGATTGCGCCGTCTTCGCCCGAACTCGCGCAGAAAATGGTTGCGGGCATCGCGCCGGACGAAAACAAAATCATTCTCGAACTCGGCGTCGGCACGGGCGCGATTACAAAATTCGTCGAAGACATCGTGCCGGACGATAAATCTTATCTCGGCATCGAACTCGACAAAGATTTGGTCAGACTTCTGAGAAGAAATTTTCCCGGTTTGAAAATCGTTCGCGGCAACGCCGTCGAAGTCGCCGCGTTGCACAGAAAATCCGGCTTGGGCAAAGTCGGTTACATAATCTGCTGTCTGCCGTTCGTCTCTATTCCGAACGATGTCGGCGAGCAGATTTTGGCAGAAGTCGATAAATTTATGGAGCGCGGCAATTGTATGTTTCGCACGTTTCAATACGCGCACGGCTATTATTTTCCGTCGGCGATAAAGCTGCGCGAACATATGCGAAACCGTTACGGCAAAGCCCAGAAAAGCCCACTGATTATGAAAAACGTTCCGCCCGTTTACACGCTGACGTGGAGAACTTAAAATCGAAACGGATTTCTCGAACAAATCGGCGTGCGGAAACAAATAATAAATCGTGAATTGCGGGAGAAATTCTGCGCTTCACGATTTTTTGTTTTTCGCAAAATTTAGTTTTCCGCAAAACCTAATTTGCCAATCGAAAATCCAAAACCTAAAATCTAAAATTTCAAATATGTATCCAAAAGGAAATTTAGAAATCGGAGCATCGCACGGACATCTGGAAGCGATTTCGAAAGAGCCGACGGGTAAAATAAAAGGCGCAGCGCTCGTCTGTCATCCGCATCCTTTGGGCGGCGGAACGATGCACAACAAAGTGGTTTATCGCGCGGCGGTAGGTCTTTCGGAAGCTAATTTGGTTACGCTTCGATTTAATTTTCGCGGCGTCGGCGCATCAAGCGGCGCGCACGACGAAGGAAACGGCGAAAAACAGGACGTGTGCGCCGCGCTCGATTACTTGACGGAAAATTATCCGAACCAAGAAATCACGCTCGCCGGATTTTCGTTCGGCTCAAGAGTCGGGAGCGAAGTCGCTCTCGACGATCAAAGAGTGGTTCGCCTAATAAGTATCGGAACGCCGGTTGAAAAATACGATTTTTCTTATTTAAAGAAATGGCGAAAACCGATTCTGTTCGTTCACGGCGACACAGACGAGTTCGGCACGCTCGAAAATTTGAAAGCGCTCGTCGCCCAAGTGGCGGAAAACACGAATACAAAACTTGTTGTTTTTGAAAATTGTGGACATTTTTTCGACAATCATTTGCCGCAACTCAAAGACGCGATACGCGATTGGACGATTGGAAAAACGGAAAACACGGAAAACAAAAATGAAAACGGAAAATCAAAGCAAAAAAAATAAAGCCGACGAACCAGCTCAAACACTCAACGAAAAGCCGAAAGTCAACAGCGACGCGGCGATTCGGATTACGATGATGCCGCGCGACACCAATGCGCACGGCACGGTTTTCGGCGGCATAATTTTAAGCTACATCGACGTTGCCGGCGGAGTCGAAGCCGTCCGCCACACTCACCACGACCGTTTCGTAACGGTTGCGATGCGCGAGATTATTTTTCTCGAACCCGTCTTTATCGGCGACCTTGTGAGCTTTTACGCCGAAACCGTGAAGGTCGGAAGAACCTCAATCACGGTCAAAGTCATCGTCGAAGCCGAGCGCTTCGGCAATCACGGACAAGCGGTGCGCGTAACCGAAGCCGACGTTACATATGTTGCGATAAACCAATACCGCGAAAAAGTGAAAATCGGGCAATAATGGAAAACGGAAAGTGGAAAATGGAAAATATTTTTTTGACACAGAATTTATCAAATATAAACAATTCCGACGTTTTCCATTTTCCACTTTCCGTTTTCCGTTTAATTAAATGCCGAATTGGAAATTAGAAATCGAATACGAAGGCACGCGCTTTCGCGGCTGGCAGATTCAGCATAACGCGAAAACCGTGCAGGGCGAGCTTCAGGTCGCGGCGTATCAATTGTTTTCCGGGCGCGTCGAAATCGGCGGCGCGGGCAGAACCGACGCGGGCGTTCACGCTCTTTCGCAAGTCGCGCATTTGAAAGTTTCCGAGCTTAAAACAAACATAACGCCGCGCCAAATTCAATTTGCATTCAACGACCTTTTGCCGCACGACATAAACGTTAAAAGCGTGAAAAACGCGGCGGACGATTTTCACGCTCGCCACGACGCGACGGCGCGTTATTACATTTATCAAATCTCGACGCGCCGCACGGCTTTTGCGAAAAACTTCGTTTGGTGGATTAAGGACGATTTGAATGTCAAAGCGATGACCGAAGCCGCACAGATGGTGGTTGGACAACACGATTTCCAATCGTTCAGCGAACGGGACGACAACACGCCGAAAAAGCAGTCAACGATTGTTAAAGTCGAACACGCGGAAATTTTCACCGATGGCGATTTGATTTGTTTTCGCATCGGCGCGGGTCATTTTTTGTGGAAAATGGTGCGCCGAATCGTCGGAATGCTTGCCGAAGTTGGACGCGGAACTCTGTCGGATGAAGGTTTTCAAAGGCTTTTAAAGTATCCGTCAAACGCGCCCGCAAAATTTACCGCGCCGCCATCAGGTTTGTTTTTAGAACGAGTTTTGTATCACGGTGACGCGCCGCCGAACGAAGTTTCAAGTCTTAAGTTTCTGGTTTCAAAATAAGCGCGCCTTTACTCTAAATCGAAAACCTGAAACTTGAAACCAAATATAATTTGTGCCAAAGTCAAAGCACCGAGTTTTTAGGAAAGTTTAATTAGCAGGAGCAATTCAGAAAAATGCCGAGAATAATTGCAGAAGCGGCGCAAGGAACAATTTCCTTTGATGCCGAGGCGGACAGAAAATTGGTCTTAGCCCTTGAAGACAACGGCGTTGACATTCTTCATCGCTGCGGCGGAAACGCCAAATGCACGACGTGCCGCGTCGAGATTCTGTCGGGCGACCCCGGAGAAATCGGCGAACCGGAAAAAAACGTTCTGGCGACGAAAATCGATTTGAACGACCACACGCGCCTTTCTTGTCAGATTCGCGTGATTGACGATTTGCACGTTAAAGTTGTCCGGCAAGCGAGCGTCGAAGGCATCGACGCGGGCGGCAGACCAACCGAATAAATAAGAAAAAAGGAGAATTTTATGGAAGCACAACAAGCAAACGACAAACAAACGTATCCATTTGAACTGCCGCCGCTCAAATATGATTTCGGCGCGCTCGCGCCGTTTATCGACGCCGAAACGATGGAGCTGCATCACGACAAACATCATCAAACTTACGTTGACAAGTTGAATGATGCGCTTAAAGACCAGACTGATTTACAGGGTTTGACGATTGAAGAATTGCTCGCAAAAGTTGATTCATTGCCCGACACGGTGAAATCAGCCGTTCGCAACAACGGCGGCGGACACGCCAATCATTCGATGTTCTGGCAGATAATGAAGAAAAACGAAAACGGCAAACCTTCGGGCGCGCTCGCCGAAGCAATCGACCGCGATTTCGGATCGTTTGAAGATTTCAAAACGAAATTTAACGACGCGGGCGTCAAACAATTCGGTTCGGGCTGGGTTTTCTTAATCGCAAACAATGGAAAATTGGAAATAAAATCTTTTCCGAATCAAGACACGCCTTTGATGAAAGGCACGACGCCAATTTTGGGAAACGACGTTTGGGAACACGCTTATTATGTAACGTATCGCAACCGCCGTCCCGAATATTTGAAAGCGTGGTGGAACGTGGTTGATTGGGATAAGGTCAGCGAACGATTTGAACGGTTCGGCAAGTAAATTTGATTTTTAACAAGTTAGAAACGGCTCAAAACCATTTATGTTTGAGCCGTTTTTCCGTTTCGCTTTCGCCCAAATTGCGACATTAGTAAGTTGAAATGTTAAAATATAATTTGTAAATTCGCTCGTCAAATTACAGCTTTATGATTGAAGAGAAAGTCCTAATCCAAAACTTCGTCAAGAAGAAAAAGGAACGGCTCAAAAAACCCGATTGGCTGAAAATCCGCGTCGGCGACCCGACCAATCAGAATAAGGTTCTTGCTCTGATTGACGGTTTAAATCTGCACACGGTTTGTCAGGAAGCGCGTTGTCCGAATATTTTTGAATGCTGGACGGACAAGACGGCGACCTTTATGCTCGGCGGCGACACCTGCACGCGCCACTGCGGTTTCTGTGCGGTCAATAAAGGCAAGCCGATGGATTTAGACCCGCTTGAGCCGTTACACGTCGCCGAAGCCGTCGCGCATTTGGGACTCGAACACGCCGTTATCACGTCGGTTAATCGTGATGATTTGCCCGACGGCGGCGCGGCGCACTGGGCGGAAACGATTCGCAAAGTTCACCGGATGAACGAAAAATGCCGCGTCGAAGTTCTTATTCCCGATTTTCAAGGCAATGAAAACGCATTGAATACGGTTCTCGCCGCGCGTCCCGAAGTTTTAAATCACAACACGGAAACAATCGCGCGTCTTTACCGCCGCGTTCGTCCCGACGCGATTTACACGCAGACGCTCGAACTGCTCGACCGCGCCGCGCATTTTCGAGATACGCAATTTCCGCGTATGAAAACTAAAAGCGGGATTATGGCGGGTTTAGGCGAGCAGTTTGAAGAAGTCGTCGCGCTGATGAAGGATTTACGCTCGGTTTCGTGCGATATTATGACAATCGGACAATACTTGCAGCCATACGAAAGACGACTTCCCGTCGAACGATATGTAACGCCCGAAGAATTTGCCGAATGGAAACTCATCGGCTTAAGTTTAGGCTTCAAACACGTCGAATCTTCGCCGCTCACGCGCTCGTCTTATCACGCCAGACAGCAAAGCGAAGCGGGCGAAATCGGTATTGTTTCGGCTTGAAAATAAATTTTGTAAATTGAATGAAAATTTTTGAAACCGACCGTCTGATTCTGCGCGAAATCGTCGAAACCGATGCGGAATTTATTCTCGATTTACTTAATCAGCCGTCATTTATCAAATATATCGGCGATAGAAATGTGCGCACAATTGCTCAATCAAGCGAATTTATCGAAAGCCGTTTTAGAGAAAGTTATAAACAATTCGGCTACGGCTTATGGGCTGTCGAATTAAAAGAAACGGGTGAGGCGATTGGCATTTGCGGCTTCGTCAAGCGCGATTCGCTGCCCGAAGCCGACATCGGTTTCGCCCTTTTGCCGCAGTTCGAGCGCAAAGGTTACGCCTTTGAATCCGCCGCCGCGACGCTTGAATACGGCGAAGAAAAATTAAATTTCAAACGTGTTCTCGCAATCACTTCAAAAGATAACTTCGCGTCGGGCGGACTGCTCGAAAAACTCGGTTTCGCGTTCGAGCGTTTTATTAAAATGACGGACGACGGCGAAGAAATCAAAATTTTTTCAATGGGCAATTAACAAAACGGCAAAACGAAAAGGAGCGCGAAAGTTTTTTAAGCCGCAAATAAATTCCAAATAAAAAAGGCAAGCCCAGATAAGAGCTTGCCTTTTTATCGAGTTATTTTCAGCAATTAATTTTGTTTTTTGCCGTCTTTCATTTCGCGCTTGGCGCGTTTTTCTATCTGTTTGGCTTCGTCCGAGCTGACGCCCAGATTTTGCAGAGTTTTTCCGATGCTGTCGCCGTTCTGCAAACCCGAAAGAATGGCGGCGCTCGTAACGTTCGGAAATCTCGAACCTAAATTGTCGGCAACCATACTCGCCGCGACGAATTGACCGAATTTTAAATCGGGATTTGCCGCCTGTGCCGCTTGATACTGCGCGCGAAGATTTTCCGGCGTCGTGTTTAATTTTCTGGCAATGCCTTGATAACGATTAAGCTCGTTGTCTTTCGGCATATTGCGCTCCGTCGCGTTGTCGCGTCCGCTGCGCGCGCGTTCCATTCCGTCGTCCGAACGACCGTTTGAGCGGTCTGAAGCCGTGTCGCGCCCGCGGTCAGAGCGTCCGTTCGACCTGTCCGAAGAAGTATTGATACCTCGGTCAACGCCGGAGTTGCCGCGACCCGTATTGCCGCTGCCGCCGCTGTTTCCGGGATTTCCGCTCGGTCTTCCGCCGCCGCCGCGCCCCTGCGCCGCGATGTTTGAGTTAGTGCCTAAAACGAGTAAAAACGCCAGCGCGATACCGGCGAGAACGGTGAATTTTCTTGACTTCATACTTTTCCCCTTTTAAATTTTAATGTATTTGAAGCTGTTCCCTGTTGTCAGCGTTCGGTTACGATGAAAAACAATCAAGTCCGGTTGACCGTAGAATTCAAATCATCAAAATAATTTTAACCGACAAAAACCGAAACTGCATAGCTTTCGATTTTTTACTGGAAAGTTGATTCGATATACAAAAAAAGAATGATAATAAACCAGCCCGACGGTTTTTTCGCCCGTCTTTTTTATTTACAAATTAAAGCAACTTTCCGAAAATCTTGGCGTTTGAACGGTTATCTGATATGTTCAAAATCTAATCTTTTACTTAAAAACAAAATTCGGAGGCTCGTCTTTATGAAACCGCAACAGTCGGCTAAAGTTTTAGCCATTGCTTTTCTGTTTGTCTGTTTTTCCATCGCTCCATTAAAAATTTCGGCGCAAACTGTGCAGCCTTCAAACGGCGTCATAAAAGTCGCGTCCGTCGAAGGCATCACCGAATATCGCCTGCCGAATGGCTTGCGCGTTCTGCTTTTCCCCGATCAAACAAAACAGACGACGACCGTTAATGTTACATATCTGGTCGGCTCGCGCCACGAAAGCTACGGCGAAACCGGAATGGCGCATCTGCTCGAACATCTGGTTTTCAAAGGCACGCCGAAGCATCCGAATATTCCCAACGAGCTGACCGCGCACGGCGCGAGTCCGAACGGCACGACGTGGGTTGACCGGACGAATTATTTTGAGACGTTTGCGGCGTCCAACGTGAATTTGAATTGGGCTTTAGATCTCGAAGCCGACCGGATGGTTAATTCCTTTATCGCCAAAAAAGATTTGGAATCGGAATTTTCCGTCGTCCGCAACGAAATGGAATCTGGCGAAAATAATCCGTTTGGCGTAACTCTGCAGAGAGTGCTGGGAGCGGCTTACGATTGGCATAATTACGGCAAATCAACCATCGGCGCGCGTTCCGATGTCGAAAATGTGCCGATTGACCGACTTCAAGGGTTTTATAAAAAATACTATCAACCCGATAATGCGGTCTTAATTGTCGCCGGAAAATTTGACGAGCCGAAAACTTTGAATTTGATTCAAAAATACTTCGGGGTAATTCCAAAGCCTGACCACAAACTACCGGAAATTTACACAATCGAACCGACACAGGACGGCGAACGGCAAGTAACCGTGCGGCGCGTCGGCGACACGCAATACTTGATTGCCGGTTATCACACTCCGCCGGGTTCGCACCCGGATGCGGCGGCGGTTACTTTAATGACGAATATTTTGATCAATGAACCGGCAGGACGTTTGTATAAAGCATTAGTCGAAACAAAAAAAGTTTCGTCGGTTTTCGGCGCAAATTTTGCATTTAAAGAGCCGGGCTACAATTGGTATGCGGCGGAGATGAGAAAGGAAAATTCTTTGGATGAAGCGCGCAAAACTATGCTCGATACGATTGAAAGTTTAGCGAAAAATCCGCCTACCAAAGAAGAAGTCGAGCGCGTCCGCACAACTGCTTTAAAATTCTTTGAACTTACGCTGAATGACCCGAATCGAGTCGGCTTAACTTTAAGTTCGTGGATTGCGCTCGGCGATTGGCGTTTATGGTTTCTTAACCGCGACCGCATTAAAAAAGTTACGCCGGAAGATATTCAGCGGATAGCACAAACTTATTTGAAACAGTCGAACCGCACCGTTGGAATATTCGCCCCGACCGAAAAACCCGACCGCGCCGAAGTTCCGAACGTTAAGGACAGCGAGATTTTGGCGATGGTCAAAGATTACAAAGGCGGCGCGGCAATCGCGCAGGGCGAAGCGTTCGAGCCGACGCAGGCGAATATCGAAGCCCGAACGACGCGCTCGCAAATCGGCAATTTGAAAGTCGCTTTTCTGCCGAAGGAAAATCGCGGCGACACGGTTTTCGTCAGCTTTGTAACGCATTTCGGCGACGAAAAAAGTTTGATGAACCGCGTTACGGCGGGAAATATCACGGGCGATATGCTGATGCGCGGAACGGCAAAACACACGCGCCAGCAGCTTAAAGACGAATTCGACCGCTTGAAAGCGAACGTAAATATCAACGGCACTTTCGACCGCGCCTATGCTTCGGTTGAAACGACGCGCCGGAATTTGCCCGCCGTGATGCGTCTGGTCGCCGAAGTTCTGCGCGAACCTGCGTTTCCGGCAAGCGAGTTTGAAACGCTCAAACAAGAAATTCTGACCGGCTACGAAAATCAAAAATCCGAACCGGGTTCAATCGCAGGCTACGCCTTGAGCCAGCATTTTAACCGTTATCCGAAAGGCGACGTGCGAAATTCGAGAACGCTCGACGAAATGATTGCCGCCAACAAAGCCCTGACGCTCGACGACGTAAAAACTTTTTACAAAGATTTTTACGGCGCGACGAACGCCGAATTAGCGATTGTCGGCGATTTCGACCCGAACGAAATCACGCCTTTGACCAAAGAGCTTTTCGCCGACTGGAAAAGCTCGAAACCGTATCAAAGAATCGTTTTTCAACATTTCGACGTTCCGGCAATCAACAAATCGTTTGAAGCGCCCGACAAAGCCAACGCCGTTTTCACAGCGCGCTTGAACGTCAAAATGCGCGACGACAGCCCGGATTATCCGGCGATGGCGCTCGGCAATTACATAATCGGCGGCGGATTCTTAAATTCGCGTCTCGCAACGCGCATTCGCGGGAAAGAAGGTTTAAGCTACGGCGTCTTTTCGGGCTTTAACGTCGGCGCGCTCGACGAAGTGGGGTGGTTTTCCGCCAACGCGATTTACGCGCCGGAGAATGCCGAAAAACTGGAAGCCGCCTTCAAAGACGAACTCAACAAAGTCATTACAACCGGCTTTACGAGCGAGGAAATCGAAGCGGCGAAAACCGGCTGGTTACAGCAGCGCCAGCTTTCGCGCGCTCAAGACGCTTATGTAGCAAGCGCGTTGACGACTCTTATATTTCAAAACAAGAATTATTTCACGTCCGAAAAACTTGAAAAAGACGTTCTGGCTTTAACGCCCGTGCAAATCAACGCGACGATGAAAAAATACTTGACGCCGGAGAATATCACGATTATCAAAGCCGGCGATTTTGCCAAAGCAAAGGAGAAAATGAAGCCCGCGCAAAAGTAAAACGTTCGGTTTTTTATCGAAAAAAAGCGATTGATTTAAAGTTAAATCAATCGCTTTTTCATTTCCGATAAATCACAAAACTCCGGCGATTAAATCGAAAACGGTTTTATGATAAAATTTACGCCGAGCGAAAAAGGGAAATGACGGAAACAATAAATACGGACGAAGTTTTACACGAATTCGGCAAGCGCATACAGCGCTGTTACGGCTGTTTTATCGCCTATCATTTAAAGGATATGTATCTCGGCGAAGACGTTACGTTTTTCTGCGATTACTGCAAGGACGAAACGATGTTTCATTTCGACGATTTTTCAAAAATGCTTGACATCTCAAAACTTAATAAGTGATAAGTGATAAGTTAGGAATTTTGTTTTTACTTATCACTTATCACCTATCACTTATCACTTATTTTGGCTTGGATAATCGGCGAATTTTTGCGCTCGCTGGTTGCGAAAATTGATTTGCCGTCCGCCGCGTAACCGATTGCTTCGCCCTGTTCGCGGGCGCCTAAATCAACGACGACGGGCTTTTGCTTCCAAATCTCATCGAAATTTTTCGCCTCTCGCGGCAATTGAATTTCATAACCGTTGAAATAATCGCAGATAATAATGCGCTTACCGTCCGGCGCGATGTCGCCGCCCGTGAGAAATCCGTCAGGCACTGCCGGAACGCTCAAATCCGCCACTTTTTCGAGCCGGTTTGTTTCGTTTAAATCGTAATTCGCCGCGAGTTTATAAACGCCGGAAGAATGGCTCAAACTTTTTGAGAGAACATAAATGTCGCCGGTTTGCGGGTGAACGAGCAGCGTTTCGGCGTCGTGGCGAATGTCGGGATATTCAAATTTTATCGCCTGCGCCGGTTCGGTTTCAACCGGATTTTTTTTGGTCGAAGATTTATCGGCGGCGGAAACCGTCGGCTCTTTTAATTTGTAAATCGTCATCTCGCTTCTCAAACGCTCGTTGTTGCCGATGTCGCCGACGTATAAAAAACATTCGCCGCTTGCGTCTCGAAAAGCGGCGATGTCTTCCCAATCGTTGTTTTTTGCCGCTTCGACTTTGTAAGTTCCGAGCCGTTCACCCGCCGCATTTATCGCAAAAAGAAACGCGCCGCCGCCGGAATCGTTGTGCGTCCAGAAAACGTCCGGCTGGCATTTTGACGCGGCAATTCCGCTGCTTTCCGTGATTTCGTTCGATTTAATCAGGGCGAGGACGCGCGGTTTTTCGTATAAGCCCGAACGATTTTCACGCGCGCCGCTGTTTTCGTTTTTGAGGACTCCGCCCGGCACGGAAGACGCCGCCGCGCACGCCGAAAAGTTCAGACAAAAAACCGCTAAAGATATGACAAACAGACAGATTTTGGTTATAGTTTTGTGCGACATAGTTCACCTGAAAAAATTATAACGCAAATTGCTTCGCGTAAGTTTTGAAAAACTTTTTCGCAAATCCATCGTAGAGAATTTCTAGGGTTTAACCAAATGATTGTTGGAACTGAATGGTTAGTCGAAGCGTTCGACTGCGACGCCGTAAAATTGCGCGACGTGGCACTTTTGCGCCGCGTTTTTTCGCGCGTAATCGGCGATTTAGAGTTGAAAACAATCAACAAAGATATTTGGCACAAATTCTCCGGTGCAGGCGGCGTTACCGGCTTGGCTGCTTTAACCGAATCTCATATTGCCTGCCACACTTACCCCGAATATAAAACCGCGACGTTTAATCTTTACTGCTGCCGCACGCGCCGCCAATGGAATTGGGAAGAAAATTTAAGAGAATTGCTCGGCGCAAAGACGGTAAAAATCCAAAAAATCGAGCGCGGCTCGGAAACGATTTCTTTAAATTCTCAAACAAAAATCCAAAATCCGAAATCGAAAACGGCGCGAGGTGAACAATCGTGAGCGTTTTGAAGGCGAATTGCCCGTCGTGCGCCGCGCCGATTGAATTTAAATCGGGCGCGTCAATCGTTCTCGTCTGCCCGTTTTGCCGTTCGGCAATTGCAAGAACTGATAGAGATTTAAAGGATTTGGGAAAAGTCGCTGATGTTGCTGAATCGGAATCGCCTTTGCAAATCGGGCTGAAAGGCGAGTTTCGCTCCGATAGTTTTGAATTGACGGGACGCGCGCAATTGGCGCACGAACTCGGCGGATTCTGGGACGAATGGTATGCAACGTTTTCAAACGGCTGGACGGGCTGGCTCGCCGAAGCGCAGGGAAAATTTTATTTAACTTTTCGCAAACCTTTGCCCAACGGCGTTGCGCTTCCCGCTTTTGAAAATCTGCAAGTCGGCGAAACAGTTCCACAGATTTCAAATAAAAAATCTTTCATCGTCGCGGAAAAAGGAACTGCGAAGTCTGTGGCGGCGGACGGCGAAATTCCCTATCAATTCGTGCCGAACGAGAAGACGAATTACGCGGATTTGTCCGGCGCGAACAATGCTTTTGCGACGATTGATTACAGCGCGAATCCGCCGATTGTTTTTCTCGGCGAGCAGGTTTCGCTTGACGATTTGGGAATTGCGACGGAAGCGAAACCAGCCGAACGCGCGGCACGTAAAACTTCGGTCGGCGTGATGAGTTGTCCGAACTGCGCCGGAAGTTTGGAGCTAATTGCGCCCGACAAAACCGAGCGCGTAACTTGTCCGTTCTGCAATTCGCTGCTTGACGTAAATCAAGGAAATTTAAAGTTTCTGCGCGCTTTAGAACCGTCTCCGGCGGACGATTTCGTCTTACCGATTGGCGCGGAAGGCGCATTTCAAGCGGACGCGAAAATGAAAATCATCGGCGCGGTCGCGCGCAGCGTAACCATCGAAGGCACGAAATATTTCTGGCACGAATATCTTTTGTATAATCCGCGCGTCGGCTTTTGCTGGTTGGTTCATTCGGATAATCATTGGAATTTTGTCGAGCCGGTGAACGCGGCGGATGTCGCCGACGTTAAGACGATATTGGGCGGTGTTTTGCTTGCGCCGCCAAATGAGGTTTCGGTCATTTATAACGGCGCGGGCGCGGCGCACGGTAAGAGGTTTCGTATCTTCCAAGATGCGGCGGCGCGTGTCGAATACGTCAGAGGCGAATTTTACTGGCGCGTCGAGCAGGGTGAAATCGTGCGCGCGATTGATTACGTCAACGCGCCGTTTATGCTTTCGCGCGAACAGTCGGCGAACGAAATAAATTGGTCTTTGGGAACTTACAAAACCGTCGCGGAAATCGAAACGGCGTTCAATGTTTCCAATCTGCCGAAGCCTTTTAATGTCGCGCCGAACCAGCCGTTCACCGGCGGATTTTACATCAAATACGGCTTTGCAATGCTCGCTCTTTTGTGCGCGATTGCGATTTTTATGATTCCGCTTGGCGGTTTGAAAAGCACGGTTTTGGCGGAAAACATCATCTTGCAGCCGACGACAAGCGCTAATGTGCCGCAGACGATTTTCAGCCAGCCGTTCGATTTGCGCGGCAATCGCAACGTGAGAATTTCGGCGAGCGCGCCCGTTAGTAATTCTTACGCCGATTTGGACGTTGATTTGATAAACGAGCAGAACAGTGTGGTCGAATCGGTGAACGTTCCGATTGAATACTACACGGGCGTCGAAGACGGCGAAGCGTGGAGCGAAGGCGGACAAAACGCCGATGCTGTGATGTCGTCGCTTCCCGCCGGACGCTACGCTTTACGGGTCGAAGGCACTTGGCAAAATTTTTCGCAACCTTTGCCCGTTTCCGTAAAAGTCGAGCAAAATGTGACGCGCGGCGTCAATTTTCTTTTATCGTTCTTTCTGCTCGCGCTGCTTCCGGTTTTCGCTTTAATTCGCAAATATATGTTTGAATCCAGACGCTGGAGCGAAAGCAGTTTTAATAACGGATAATGGAAAACGGAAAATGGAAAATTTAAGAATAGGCTTTCACATTTTCCATTTTCCGTTTTTCGTTTTCCATTAACAAAATTATGTTTAAAAAAACTCTTTTTCTGCTGCTTGGCGCGAGCGTCATTTTATTTTACGTCGCGTCTTCTTGGTTCGGTTGGGAAATCGCCAATTCGGGGCGCAATTCTTATTTTCATACGCCGTTTATTTTCGGCGGTTATCGCGGAGGAAAATAATGTTCAATAATTTACTCTTTGTCGTCAAGCTCGACGAGCTTCTTCCCGTGCTGGTTACGACGATTATCTTCGTCCTTCTCGGCTTGATAGTTTTCGCGGCGGCGTTTTTCATCATCGTTCGCGTCGTTCCGTTCTCTATAAAAAAAGAAATCGAAGACGACCAGAACGTCGCGCTCGCCGTGCTTATCGGTTCCTTGATAATCGGGATAGCGATGATAATTTCGTCGGCGATTCAGGGAAGCTGAAGATAAGTGATAAGTGATAAGTGATAGGTGATAAGTAAAAAACAAACACCTATCACTTATCACTTATCACCTATCACTTATTTTATGAACCGCACGCCGCTTTTATTCTTAAATGTTTTCGTTATCGCAACCTGCGGTTTGATTTACGAACTGCTCGCCGGAACGCTTTCGTCGTATGTTTTGGGCGATTCGGTTACGCAGTTTTCCGTTATCATCGGCGTTTATCTTTTTGCGATGGGCGTCGGCTCTTATCTTTCGGGTTTCATTGAAAAACACATTCCCGAAAAGTTTATCGACATCGAATTCGCCGTTGCGATTTTGGGCGGCTTCAGCGCGCCGCTTCTGTTTTTCGCCTTCGCCAAACTTTCATATTTCAGTTTTGTTTTATACGCGACTGTTTTCGGCATCGGCACTTTCGTCGGCTTGGAAATACCCTTGCTGATGCGGATTTTGCAGAACGAACTCGACTTTAAAGATTTAGTTTCGCGCGTTTTAGCATTCGATTACGTCGGCGCGCTGGTTGCATCGCTGCTTTTTCCGCTTTTTCTCGTCCCGAAATTAGGGCTGGCGCGAACATCCTTACTTTTCGGCATTTTAAATGCCGCCGTCGGAATCTGGGGAACGTGGCTTTTGTTGCCGCTTATCAAAAAAAACGTAACCGTTCTGCGCGTCAAAGGTTTTATCATTATCGTTCTGCTCGCCGTCGCGTTTTTCAAAGCCGACGCGCTCACATCTTTAGCCGAAGACGGACTTTTTGCCGACAATATAATTTACGCGAAAAGCTCGCCCTATCAGCGAATTATCGTTACAAAAGGCAAAACCGGCTACTCGCTTTTCCTGAACGGAAATTTGCAATTTAATTCGTTTGACGAATATCGTTATCACGAAGCGCTCGTTCATCCGGCATTCGCCGCGTTCGGAAACAATCCAAAAAAAGTTCTTGTTTTGGGCGGCGGCGACGGTCTCGCGTTAAGAGAAATTTTAAAATATCCGTCGGTTGAAACGGTTACGCTCGTTGACCTCGACCCGGAAATGACGAGTGTTTCAAAACACGTTCCGGCTTTGGGCGAATTGAATAAACATTCGTTCGACAACCCGAAAGTTCACGTTATAAACGCCGACGCTTTCGTCTGGCTCGACGCGACCGACGCCGAACCGTTTGACGTTGCAATCGTCGATTTTCCCGACCCGAATAACTTCGCTTTGGGAAAACTTTACACGACCCGTTTTTACAATCTTTTGAAACAGAAACTAAAACCCGATTCAACAGTCGTCGTGCAGACGACTTCGCCTTTGATAGCGCGCCAATCTTTCTGGTGCATTATAAAAACACTCGAAGCAGCGGGTTTTAATGTCAAACCGTATCAAACAACCGTTCCTTCGTTTGGAGTTTGGGGCTTTGCTCTGGCAAAACTCCAACCGTTCGACGCGCCTGCGAAACTGTCGGAGAATGTCGAACTAAAATTCTTAAACGATAAATCTCTCGTTTCGATGTTCGATTTTTCTGCCGATATTTCTCTGCCTCAAGATGAAGAAATCGAAATCAATCGTCTCGACAATCAAGCGCTCGTCAGATATTACGAAGCCGAATGGCGCAGATTTGAATAAAATTTCTGTTAAACTGTTTTTGAGGAAAAAGAAATGCAGACCAACATCGAAACAATTTATCAAAGACACATCAAACCGCTGCCGCAGAGCGAGCAGATAAAACTCCTGACGAAAATAGCCGAAGAATTGGCGAATGGCAAAGAAGAAAGTGTGACGGCGGAAAAGCGAAGCATTATGGAGCTTCACGGCTTGGGCGCGGAAATTTGGGAAGGCATTGACGCGCAGGAATATGTCAATGAGCTGCGCGATGAGTGGGAGCATCGCCCGTAATGAATTTAGCTGACGCGCTTAAAAATGTTTCCGTTTTAGCTTTCGATACCGCGCCGATAATTTATTTTGTCGAAGCCAATCCAACGTATGACGCGCTCGTTACAGCCATTTTCGAGCGCGTCGAGCGCGGCAACGTAACGGGAATAACTTCGGTCATCTCGCTTTGCGAAGTTCTTGTTCATCCAATCCGCAATAAAAACGCCGATTTGCAAAAACGCTACCGGGAAATTTTGCAAAACAGCCCGAATTTTCACACCGAACAAATCAATTCTTCGATTGCCGAAACCGCCGCCCGGCTTCGCGCGCAATATAATTTACGAACGCCCGACGCGCTGCAAGTGGCAAACGCTCTGGAAAACGGCTGCGATGCTTTTTTGTGTAACGATAAGGATTTGAAGCGTGTAACCGATTTGAAAATTCTCGTTCTCGACGAACTCCAATTGTAATGTCGAACTTCACGCGCCGCGAGATTTTATCCGCATTTTTGGGTTTGCCTTTCGCGCTCGCCGCGTGTAAATCAAACGCGACAAACGATTTTCCCGACGGCGAAATCGTCGGCGCAAACGTTAATGTCGGGCATATTTTAAGAGAAAATCGCTCGCCAGAAGTTGCCGCAAACAATTGGGAAACCGTAAAAGTCGCCATCGTCGGCGGCGGCGCGGCGGGACTTGCGGCGGCTTGGAAACTGCAAAAGGAAAATTTCGATGATTTCGTTTTGCTCGAATTGGAATCGGCAATCGGCGGCACGTCGCGCAGCGGCAAAAACGATTTCGTCGGCTATCCTTGGGGCGCGCATTATTTGCCCGTTCCGTTCAAAGAAAATACCGATTTGATTTCCTTGCTCGACGAAATGTCGCTGGTCGAAGCACGCGACGCCGAAACGGGCGAGTTGCGGATTAAAGAACAATTCGTCTGCCGCGAGCCGGAAGAACGGGTTTTTTATAAAGGTCGCTGGTATGAAGGTTTGTATTTGAGCGCGGGCGCGTCCGACGGCGACAAACGACAGCTTGCGGAATTTCAAAAGCAAATTGATTTTTGGGTCAATTGGCGCGACGCGCAAGGGAGGCGCGCATTCGTTTTGCCGGTCGCAAACTGTTCAGACGATGCCGAAGCTGTCGCGCTCGATAAAATTTCGTTCGCCGATTGGTTAAAGCAAAAAAATCTCGATTCACCGCGTCTCATTTGGTATTGCGATTACGCCTGCCGCGACGATTACGGTTTGCGCCTTGAACAAACAAGCGCGTGGGCTGGACTTTTTTATTTCTGCTCGCGCGTTCGGAAAAGCGGCGACGAGTCGCAATCGTTCATTACGTTTCCCGAAGGCAACGGCAGATTCGTCAATTTTCTGCACGAGAAAATAAAAGATAAAACCCGTTTGAAAACAATCGCGCTCGAAATCGTTCCGCAGGAAAAAGGCGTTGACGTTGTTTATTTAAATACTGAAACGAATGAGATAAAAGGCTTGCACTGCGAAAAAATAATCTTCGCCGCGCCCGTTTTCACTTCCAAATATTTAATCAGAGATTTCAAACAATCCGCGCCCGCGTTTGTCAGAGAATTTGAACACAACGCTTGGTTTGTGGCGAATTTGTTTTTGCGAGACCGCCCGAAAAATCAGTTTGCAAGAGATTTCCCGCTCGCGTGGGACAATGTTTTGTATGAAAGTCCGAGTTTGGGTTACGTCAACACAACGCACCAGACGGGCATCGATTACGGCAAAACGGTTTTCACCTATTATTTTCCGATGTGCACGGCGGACGGGCGGGCGAAACTTTTCGGCTTGAACTGGCGCGATTTGGCAGACGTTGTTTTGTCGGATTTATCTATCGCGCACAAAGATATTTTTCAATTAACCGAACGAATTGACGTGATGCGCTGGGGACACGCGATGATTTCGCCGCGCACCGATTTTCTTTGGTCGGGCGCGCGCGAAAACGCTTCAAAGCCTTTTAGAAACATACATTTCGCGCATTCGGATTTGAGCGGCATCGCGCTGTTTGAAGAAGCGTTTTACCAAGGCGTTCGCGCGGCGGGCGAAGTTTTAGCGTGATTTCAAAAAAGAAAATTTCCACCGCAAAGACGCGGAGATTTTTTACTTAATTTTTCTCTGTGTCCCCGCGTCTCTGCGCTCTTATTTTCCGTTACGAGTAAAGATTCATCGGTCTTGTAAGCAGTTCAATCGGGTCGGCGACGTTCAAAACTTCGCGCACGAAAAACGGTTCGCCCGCCGCGACACCGATTAAAGAGCCGAAATAACGCGAGCGGTTTTCAAGCTCGTCGATGAAATTTTTTCCCGTCAAGCGCGTTTCCAATTCGTTTGAGTTCGGATTATAAAATTGCGATTTATGCGCGCGGATAGCTTCGGTTTTCGCTTCGACGAAATCGGAAATATCAACGATGAATGACGGCGTAATTCTCTGCGAAAAAATGTTGTGGGCGACAATCGGCGCGCTTGTCCGCTCTTGCCCGAAATCGAAATCGTATTTCTGCATCGATGCGAGCCGCGCCGATTCTCTGACCAACTGCGTGATGTGATTGTGGTCTGGATGCGGGTCATCGATTTGATGAGTCAGAAGAATTTTCGGTTTCAAACGGCGCAAAACTCTTACAAGGCGCGTCCGTGTTTCTTCGGTCAGCCAAACGTGTCCGTCGGGCAATTCGAGATTTTCGCGCACATCTAATTTCAAAATCTTTGCCGCACCGTCTGATTCTGTAGCGCGTATTTCCGGCGTCCCGCGCGTTCCCATCTCACCCTTTGTTACATCGAGCGCGCCGGTTTTATAGCCGAGCGACTTCATTTTTAAAAGCGTTCCGCCGACCGTCAACTCAACGTCGTCAGGGTGCGCGAAAATTGCGAGAACATCCACATTTATCATTTATCAATTACCATTTACCATTAAATTTATACTTGATGATAACTGATAAATGTTAAATGATAAATGTATGAAACTTATCGTTTTAGGTTCGGGAACAGCCGTTCCGCACCCGCGTCGAACTTCTTCGGGCTACTGGCTGGAAACTTCAACGGGCGGCACGATTCTGCTTGATTGTTCGGCGTCGGCGGTTCATCGAATAGCGCAGGAAAATCTCGATTGGGCAAATCTGGACGCGATTTGGATTTCGCATTTTCATCTCGACCACTGCGCCGGACTCGCGCCGTTTCTGTTCGGCACGAAGAACGCCGACGAGACGAAAAACAGAAAAAAACCTTTGCGCATTTTCGGCGCGAAAGGCTTGAAAAATCTGTTTGACGATTTCGACAAAGCCGGCGGTTACAACTTATTGAAACAGCCGTTTCCGGTTGAAATCGTCGAAGTCGAGCCGCTCGAAAAGTTCGAGATTCTGCCCGCGGTTGATGCCGTCGCGCTGGAGACGCCGCACACGCCCGAAAGCCTCGCCGTTCACATTCGAGACACGGACGGCAAAACCATTGCATATACTTCGGATACGGGTTTTACCAAAGCGGTTGCATCTTTTGCCGGCAATGTCGATTTGCTGTTAATGGAATGTTCTTTTTTCAAAAACAAGCCGGTCGAAACGCATCTAGAGCTTGCCGAAGCAATGTATCTGGCGCGGCTCGCGCGCCCGAAAAAAATCGTTCTGACGCATCTTTACGCTGAATGGGATGCTACGGACTTTCAAATAGAAATCGAAAAGTTTTCGCCCTTTTGCGAAGTTCTCCAAGCCGTAGACGGTTTGAGGTTAGAAATAACTTAATTAACCATTGGTGCTAGTAAATCATAAGCTGAATTCAGCTAACGACAGATGTGAAACACCGTCTTTATCAACATTCAAACCGTTCCACTGTTGGAGGATATTGAACATCGCAACCGTGTAAGC
>JAABUN010002827.1_pt1 | contig 29141 bp, 23 predicted proteins | sample 5559311 | NCBI WGS metagenome assembly JAABUN01 (sample SAMN10711877, study PRJNA513370) | rock metagenome | isolation source: Antarctica rocks | place: Antarctica: Victoria Land, Siegfried Peak sud | reverse complement strand
ACGACGCCGGTCAGCGTGGTGCCCGCGTGTCCACCCGCGTCGCTGCGGATGCGCTGGTCCGCTTCGCGGATGAGCTCCTCGAGATCGCCGGCCGTGAAGTCCGGAGTCCTGCTGCCGATGATGCTGCTGGCCCCGAGCGTCCGCACGCAGATACTGCTGGCGACCTCCCCGGCCTCGTGTCCGCCCATACCATCAGCCACCGCGAACACGGGCTCGAGGGCGATGAAGGAGTCCTCGTTCAACTCGCGGCGCAGGCCGCGGTCCGTCCCGAAGCCGTAAGCGAGACGTACACCGGATCCGGGCAAGAAAGCGCGCTCGGTGTTCCTTCGCACTCCGCTGTCCCGACCGGTGTCCGTGGAATCGGCCCGCAGGTCTACCGCGTGCGATCCGTTGGCCTGCGGCTCACTCATGACGGCCTCCGGCGGAACCACGTGCCACCACGGCTGACGGGGAAGGGCAGGCTCGCTGGTCTGTCATGTCCCCATTCTGCCCTCTAGCCGTCCGGATGCCGGGCGCGACGTCGGAGGACTGCCGTGCGACATCAGCGGACGAACCTCTCGCCGGACGTCTGCGGGATTCTCGTCGCACGGCCGCACCGCTGTGCCGATACGACCGGGTTGGGAAGCCCGCCCCATGCGCCTCAATCAAGGATGATCCCCGTGCCTGTCCCCCGCGCGAGCGTCACGGGCTGCACCTCGCCGAAGCCACGCACCTGCCGTGGCTCGTGCGGCGTGAGGACGAAGTTCTCGTTCTGAATGAGCGTCGCGGCGGTCGCGGAGTCGACGAGCACCTCGCCCGGTTCGGCGAGCGCCGTCAGGCGGGCCGAGAGATTGACGGTCGGCCCGTAGATGTCCCCGAGCCGGGACAGGACCCGACCCCACACCAGGGAGCAGCGCGCCGCCGGCAGGAACTCGTCCTCGGAGAAGGCCTTCGCGAGGGCCAGGGAGATCTCGGCTCCGGCTTCCGGCGATTCCGCGATGTACAGGACCTCGTCGCCGATCGTCTTCACGAGCCGGCCGCCGCCCACGGAGATGATCTCCGCGCTCTTGTTCTCGAACCGCTGCACGAGCTGGGCCAGCGTGCGCTCGTTCATCTGCCGGGACAGGCTCGTGTAGGAGACGAGGTCCGCGAAGCCCACCGCCCGGGCCAGCGGCAGCGGAGCGTCCTGCTCGTCGCCGTCGCGCCCGGCCTCGCTCGAGCGCAGGCCCGACTCCGCGCGGAGCGCGAGGCGCTGCACCGCCGCATTCATCTGCCGACGCCACGCGTAGACGAGGGTCTTCTCCAACGGTTCGATGAGGTCCGGCAACTCGGAGACGAGGGTCTTGCGAGCCTCGGCGTCCGTCAGACCCCGTTGCGCCACCATCTCCTCGACGATGGCCTCGATCTGCCAGACCACCATGCGGTCCGTCATCTGGCCGACAGCCCGCGTGATGGAGATCGCGGCGTCCTCGGTGAGCTGCTCCTGCCGCACCATGTCGATGATCGTCGTCAGGGCTCCGAGGTCCTTCTCGGTGAAGGCCACGTCCTCGTCGCCGATATTCGGGAAGCCCATGGCACGCCACAGCTTGCGGGCGGACAGGAGGGAGACGCCCGCACCCGCGGCGATGTCGCGGCGCTTGAGGGTGCGCTCGGCGCCGAGGAGCTCGCGCTCCAGTCGGCGGATCGTCTCGCGGTCCAGCTCGATGGGACCGGCGGCCGACGGCGACGGCTCGGGGGCGCTGCCGGTCGCCATGTCGGGCTGCAGCTGCCAGACAGCCTTCGACGCCGTCGAGGCGGGGGCGTCGGGTGCGTCGTCGAACTGCCCGGTGTCCCACTCCGCTCCGGTCTCCTGGTCGGCGTCCCCCCTGAACCCGGGGGAGGCGGAGCGGGCCGGCTGGCCGGACTCGTGGCGGTCCTCGACTGTCACAGCTGCTCGTCCCTCCATTCCTGCTGTGCCCGGGGCGTCCCGCCGCGGGCGTACTGCGGGTCAATTTCCATGTTTACACCATCGACCATGCGGGTCAGCGGGAGTTCGCCGATCGCCTGCACCACGTACTCCTTGAACGTCGTGATGTGGGGGATGTCCTGGTAGGCGTGCGCACGGTCGAACCCGAGGTCCGCGATCAGGGTCCCGCTACCGACCATCCGCTGCATCAGGCCCTGCTCGGTCTGCAGCTGCGAGATGGCGGACAGGTTGATCTGGTGCTCGGTCCGCCGCGCCGCTCCCCGCCGGTGGATGAACCGCACGCTCGTGAGAACGTACCGGTTGCTCGACCAGCGGGCCAGCGGGCGGACCACCACGCGCAGCAGCAGGAGCACGACGACGGCGAGGATTACCGCAAACAGTAAGGGCCGCGAATCACCGAGTCCCAGGACGTCACGGCCGGCGAGGAGACCCAGGCCGAACCCACCGACCGCGAGCAGGATGAAGCCCGCGATCACCGGCCCCACGAGCGGCAGCGGGTTGGGCCGGGTGCGCACGAGGACGCGCTCGCCCGGCATCAGCTTGATCCGCACGGGCTACGTCTGCGGGCGCAGGTGTACGACGTCGCCGGCCGAGACGGTGTGCCGTTCGCCGTCGTCGTCCCGTACGATCAGCGCCCCGTGGGCGTCGAGCGCCAGCGCGCGGCCACTCAGCAGCATGCCCCCGGGCAGCTCGACCCGGACGTCCTGGCCGAGCGTGGCCATGCGCGCGCCGACGCGGGCGAGGAGCGAGGGCCCGTTGTCCCAGGCGGCCTCGGCGTCGCCGTCGACGTCGCAGAAGGCACGGTAGTGATCGGCCAGGGTCCGCAAAAAGGACTTGAGCAGGATGTTCCGGTCGGTCGTCCCGGCGTACTCGAGCAGCAGGCTCGTGGCGGTGGGGACGGGGAGCTCGTCGTCGGTGAGGCTGACGTTGAGTCCGATCCCGACGACGACGGCGGGAGGCTCCGCGCCGGCACCGGGGACGAACTGGGCGAGTACGCCCGCGAGTTTCCTGCCGTCGACCGTGACGTCATTCGGCCACTTGAACTGCGGGGCGATCTTCGTGCGGTCCTCGACACTCTCGGCGAGCGCCAGCGCGGCGAGGAGCGAGAACCAGGCGTAGGCCGTCGTGGGTACGGGACGCCCATGCCGGTTGAAAGGCCGCAGGACAACGCTCACGAAGAGGGAGGAGCGTTCCGGGGCCACCCAACTGCGGTCGAGCCGGCCGCGTCCGGCGGTCTGCACCTCGGCCGCGAGGACACTGAGGTCCGGCCAGCCCGCCGCCTCCCGCTCGGCGTGCTCCACGAGATCCGTGTTGGTGGAACCGGTCCGGGCCACGATGTCGAGGCGCGAAAACGGACCGGCCGGCATGCACAGGGCTGTCCTCAGAGCGCCGAGGTTGAGGCCCGGGCGCTCGAGATTGGAGTAGGGGGAGGACATGCCACCGATCTTATCCGGACCGGCGCCGTCCGCTCCGGAGCCGGCCGTCAGAGGAAGATGTCCGGGACGAGCTGAGCCTCCGGTGCTCCGAGGCTGTAGCGAGCGAGGTCGGTGATACCTTCCTCGCGCAGCACCTGCTCATCGGTGTAGAAGTTGCCGGTGCAGCTGCGGGCCGTACGGACGAGCACGGCGTGGGCAGCATCGGCGACGATCTCGGGGCTTCTCGCCGCCTGGACAAGGCGGCTTCCGCCCGGCATGGCGCGGATGGCCGCGGTGTCGATCAGGGTGGCGGGCCAGAGCGAGTTGACGGCAACGCCGTCGTCCTTCAGCTCCTCCGAGAGACCGAGGGTCGTCATGCTCATCCCGTACTTGGCCATCGTGTAGGCCAGGTGCCTGCCCGCCCACGTCGGGGCGAGGTTCAGCGGCGGCGAAAGGGTCAGGATGTGCGGATTGACCGACTCCCTGAGCGCGTCGAGGGCGAACTTGCTCAGCATGAAGGTGCCGCGGACATTGATGTCCGCCATGAGGTCGTAGCGCTTCATGTCGACGTCGGGCGTCGTCGAGAGGTCGATCGCCGAGGCGTTGTTCACCACGATGTCGATGCCGCCGAAGGTGCTGACGGCGGCGTCGACGGCGGCCCTGACATCGTCGTCGTGCCGCACGTCGCCCACGATGGGCAGGGCGTGCCCGCCGGCGGCCTCGATCTGCTCCGCCGCGGTGTAGACGGTTCCCTCGAGCTTCGGGTGCGGCTCGCCGGTCTTGGCCATGATGGCGACGTTCGCGCCGTCGCGGGCCGCGCGCAGCGCGATGGCGAGGCCGATGCCGCGGCTCCCACCGGACATGATGATCGTTCGTCCGGCGAGTGTGGCGCCGGTTGCGGACGCCGTCCCCGGTGCCTGCGGTTCCTGAGCTTCATGGCGTGCAGTCATTGCTCCACCATAAGCAACGGAACGCGTCCCGAGACCCGCGGCGCACCGAAGTTACTCCCGGGTAACAACGATGCGCAGGCTAAGCACTGACGGCGGAAACTGTAGACGTCCTACAACGGCGGGCCTCCCGATCCTCACTAGACTGGGTGGGATGCGCCGCACGTTGTCGGAATCCTCCAGTCTCGACTGGGACCGCCGCGGTGACCGCCCCCGACACCCGCCGACCGGAGTATCCATGCACCAGGACCTGCAGCCCGACCTCACGACGACGGTCGGGAAGCTCGCCGACTTCCGGAGGCGCAAGGCCCTCTCGGAGCAGCCCTCCGGTCCCGAGGCGATCGAGAAGCAGCACGCCCGCGGTAAGAACACAGCACGCGAGCGCATCGACCTGCTCGTGGACGAGGGCTCCTTCGTGGAGTTCGACGCCCTCGCGGTCCACCGTTCCACCGCCTTCGGCATGGACCGGAAGAAGCCGCTGGGCGACGGCGTCGTGTCCGGCTATGCGACCGTGGACGGTCGGCTGATCGCCATCTACAGCCAGGACTTCACCGTCTACGGCGGCTCCCTGAGCCAGGTCAACGGCGAAAAGATCGTTAAGGTGCAGGAGTTCGCGCTGCGCAACGGCTGCCCCGTCATCGGCATCAACGACGGCGGCGGAGCCCGGATCCAGGAGGGCGTGGCCTCCCTCGCGATGTTCGCGGACATCTTCCGGAACAACGTCCACGCCTCGGGCGTGATCCCGCAGATCTCCCTCATCATGGGCCCGTGCGCCGGTGGCGCGGCCTACTCCCCCGCGCTGACCGACGTCGTGGTCATGGTGGACAAGACCTCGCACATGTTCATCACGGGTCCCGACGTCATCAAGACGGTGACGGGCGAGGACGTCGACATGGAGACACTCGGCGGCGCGCGGCAGCACAACACGACGACGGGCACCTCCGCCTACCTGGCCACCGACGAGGCCGACGCCATCGGGTTCGTCCGCGAACTCCTCGACTTCCTGCCGTCGAACAATCTCGCGGAAGCTCCGCTGACGGAGTTCGTCGAGGAACCCGAGGTGACCGGGGAGGACCTCGCCCTCGATGCGCTGATCCCCGACGCGGCGAACCAGCCCTACGACATGCACGCCGTCATCGACGCGGTCGTGGATGACAGCCACTTCCTCGAAATGCAGGCTCTGTACGCGCCGAACATCGTCACCGGCTACGCACGGGTGGAGGGACACACCATCGGCATCGTGGCCAACCAGCCTTTGCAGTTCGCGGGGACGCTCGACATCAATGCCTCCGAAAAGGCCGCGCGTTTCGTCCGCCATTGCGACGCGTTCAACATCCCCATCCTGACCTTCGTGGACGTCCCGGGCTTCCTGCCGGGCAAGGACCAGGAGTTCCAGGGCATCATCCGCCGCGGCGCCAAGCTGCTGTACGCCTACGCCGAGGCGACGGTGCCGAAGCTGACCGTGATCACCCGGAAGGCCTACGGCGGCGCGTACATCGTCATGGGCTCCAAGAAGCTCGGCGCCGACCTCAACCTCGCCTGGCCGACGGCGCAGATCGGTGTCATGGGCGCGCAGGGCGCGGTGAACATCCTGTACCGCGGACAGCTCAAGGCGGTGGCCGAGGCCGGCGGCGACGTCGAGGCAGCGCGCGCCGACGTTGTGCAGCAGTACGAGGAGGAGCTGCTGAACCCCTACCAGGCGGCCGAGCTCGGCTATGTCGATGCCGTCATCGCGCCGTCCCAGACGCGACTGCAGATTGTCCGCGGGCTCCGTGCCCTCCGCGACAAGCGGGCTGCAAACCCCGCCAAGAAACACGGGAACATCCCGCTGTGACGGGCCAGGAGAACGTGCCCGACGACGGCGTCGCTCACTCCGGTGAGAGCCCGGCCGTCCTGTCCGTCGTGTCCGGCAATCCGTCCGAGGAGGAGCTCGCGGCGCTCACCGCCGTCGTCGTCGTAGCCCTGCAGGGCGACGCCGAGGCCGAGAATACCCCGGACCAGGCCCAGCCCTGGGTGCGACGGGCCATGCTGCGGCTCGGTCCGACGCCCGGGCCCGGCTCCTGGCGGCGCAGCGTTCGCTGATCCAGCCCGTCCCTCGCGGGGACACCCGTCCCTCGTGGGGACAGGCACTGCACTCGGATCGACGACCGTAGCCAAGTTACATCGGCCCGCGCAACACACGCCTTGGCGGTGCGGGGTCTGATGCCGGATTTATCGCCGGTACTGTGGCGATGGTGCGGCTGCGTCCTCGAAATTCAGCGACGAGAGTGTCTCCGGTGGTGACGTGGACGTCGTACAGTCCACTTCGACCCGTCCTGGTCAGAACCTTGCCGACGGCGGTCAGGACCTGACCCTGATAGGCGGGGGCCACGAAGGTTATGTCGGCGCCGGAGGCTACCGTCATGGTGGAGCGGTCGCCGGCCGGGTCATTACAGGCCAGGGCGAAACAGGTGTCGGCGAAGGCGAAGATGATGCCGCCGTGAGCTGTTCCGAAGCCGTTGACCATGTCCTCGCGGACGGTCATCCGGATCTGCACGTCGCCGAAATCAGCCTTGTCCACAACGATACCGAGCCACGCGGAAGCATGGTCGTTCATGAGGATGGGGTGCGTGGGCACCATCAACGTCCTCCTTCGTCAGCGGGATTCTCAAAGCCTGGAAGAGGCGGGACCCCTCGGCCCGGCTGCATCCAGCTATACACCTCCCTGACCTGCTGCGCTCGATGACACTCGGACTCAGGGACATTTTTGCCCAGCCGGTGACCGTACCCGCGGATGAGGATCGCATCGGTGACCTCGGGGGGGACCTGCGTCGGTGGCCTCCGGCTACCGCTTGCGGTTAGGCTCGGCGCGTGACCCACAACACTCCAGCTTCCGCCCTCACCTCCGACGAGCAGCCGGACCGGCTATCCACGGCCATCGACGCAATCGCCACCTCGTACTACGAGACCCTGCTCGAACTGACGCCCAACTTCGCCACCGAGCTGGGGCTTCCCGGCCATGAGACCGAGTACCAGGACTTCTCGCCCGCGGGCATCGAGGCCCTCGCCGAAGCGACCCGCGACACGCTGCGCCGCCTCGACGACCTGCAGCCCGCGGATGACGTCGACGCCGTGACGATCGACGCCATGCGGGAACGGCTCGGACTCGACCTCGAGATCCACGAGGCCGGGCTCGACTACGCCCAGCTGAACAACATCGCCTGCCCTGCCCAGAACATCCGCGCGATTTTCGACCTCATGCCCACCGCCACGGACGAGCACTGGAGTCACATCGCCGGGCGGATGGCGAACATCCCCGCCGCCGTCGACGGCTACATCTCCTCGCTGCGGGCAGGACGCGAGCGGGGCCTCGTAGCTGCCCGCCGGCAGGTCGCCATCGTGATCGAGCAGTCGACGAAGTACGCGGAGGACGGGGGATTCTTCGACGCGCTCGGAGCCACCACCAGCGCCGACGACGGCGACCTTCCCGAATCGCTCCGGGAACAGCTCCGCACCGGGGCGGAGGCAGCACGTGGCGCCTACCGGGCCCTCGCGACCTTCCTGCAGGACGACCTCATGCCCACCGCACCCGAGCAGGACGCCGTGGGCCGGGAGCACTACGCCCTCATGTCCCGCCTGTTCCTCGGTTCCGCCGTCGATCTGGAGGAGACGTATCAGTGGGGCGTCGAGGAACTCGACCGCGTGATCGCCGAGCAGGAAGCCGTGGCGAATGAGATCCGCGAGGGTGCGTCGATCGCCGACGCCATGCGCATCCTCGACGAGGACCCCGCCCGCCAACTGCAGGGCACGGACGCGCTGCAGGCCTGGATGCAGGAACTCTCCGACAAGGCAGTCGACGCGATGGCCGGCGTGCACTTCGACATCCCGGACGTGATGCGGCGCCTCGAGTGCAGGATCGCCCCGACCAACGAGGGCGGTATCTACTACACGGGCCCCAGCGACGACTTCGCCCGTCCGGGGCGGATGTGGTGGTCGGTACCGGAGGGAGAGGACTCCTTCACCACGTGGAAGGAGACGACCACCGTCTATCACGAGGGCGTTCCGGGCCACCACCTGCAGATCGCCACAGCGACCTACCAGCGCGCATTGCTCAACCCCTGGCGCCGCAACGCCATCTGGGTCTCCGGGCAGGGCGAGGGCTGGGCGCTCTACGCCGAGCGCCTGATGCAGGAACTCGGGTTCCTCGCCGATCCGGGCGACCGCCTCGGCATGCTCGATGCCCAGCGCATGCGTGCTGCCCGCGTCGTCTTCGACATCGGTGTCCACCTCGAACTGGAGATCCCTGAGCGCTGGGGCGAGGGCACCTGGACCCCTGAGAAGGGCTACGACTTCCTGAAGCAGAACATCGCCATCAGCGAGGGCCAGCTGAACTTCGAATATACGCGCTACCTCGGATGGCCGGGCCAGGCGCCGTCGTACAAGATCGGCCAGCGCCTCTGGGAGCAGATCCGCGACGAGGTCCGGGCCACCGAAGGTGACGCGTTCGATCTGCGAGCCTTCCACACCCGCGCCCTCAACCTCGGGTCCGTGGGGCTCGACACGCTGCGCCGGGCGCTGGTGTCCTGATGTAGATCGTCGTCGCAGGCGGGCCGGGAACATCCCGCACTCGCCGTGACCGAACCGGCTGCACCGCCTCCGTCAACGATCCCCTCTACGCTTGGATCATGACGGCCCGCCTCATCCTCGCCTCCAAGTCCCCCGCCCGCACCAAGCTCCTGGCCGAGGCCGGCATCCGGCACACCGTGCTCGTGTCCGACGTCGACGAACCGGCCGTCGTCGCTCTCTACGGCGAGCCCGACGCGCACGACACCTCCCTGCTGCTCGCCCGGGCCAAGGCGGAGGCCGTCGCCGCACTCGACGATGCCGATGACGCGCTCGTCCTCGGCTGCGACTCCGTCTTCGAATTCGAGGGGGAGGCGCACGGTAAGCCCTACGAACCCGCGGTGGCGATCGAGCGTATCAGCCGTATGCGCGGACACTCGGGCGTGCTGCACACCGGCCACTGGCTGGTCGATACGCGCGACGGCGGTTCGGGCGCCACCATCGGTGCGGTCTCCTCCGCCACAGTCCGCTTCGGTGCCATGTCCGACGCCGAAGTGGCAGCTTACGTCGCCAGCGGCGAGCCGCTGCAGTGCGCAGGCTCGTTCACGATCGACGGTCTGGGCGGGGCGTTCATCGAGAGTGTGGACGGCGATCCGCATGCCGTCGTCGGGCTGAGCCTTTCCACCCTGCGTGCGCTTCTGCGCGCCGCCGACGTGTCGATCATCGACCTGTGGGCAGTCACTGCAGCCTTGTAGGTTCCCTACAATGGATCGGCGTACAACACTCCCTTTCAGCACGATTCATGGGCGGAAGCCACAAAAGCGGGCTAGGCTCCGATCTGAGAAGAAGGAGTCCAACGCCCCATGAGCCAATCCCCCCTCGTCCCGTCCGGGTCATCCGATGCCCGTACCAGCAACTCCGGCACTGAGAGCCTCCCGCAGCAACGCCCGGTAACGAAGGTCCTGGTGGCGAACCGCGGGGAGATCGCCGTCCGGGTCATTCGTGCTGCACGCGACGAGGGCATCGCCTCGGTTGCGGTGTATGCCGACCCCGATCGCGATGCGCTGCACGTCCGCATGGCGGATGAGGCCTTCGCGCTCGGTGGGGAGACCGCCGCGGAGTCCTATCTGGTCATGGACCGGATCCTCGAGGCGGCGCAGCGCAGCGGAGCCGACGCCATCCACCCTGGATACGGGTTCCTGTCCGAGAATGCCGACTTCGCGCAGCGGGTCATCGACGCCGGCATCACCTGGATCGGTCCTTCCCCCGATTCCATCTCCCAGCTCGGCGACAAGGTGCAGGCGCGGCACATCGCCGAGCGGGTCGGCGCCCCCCTGGTTCCCGGGACGAAGGATCCCATCGAGTCCGTGCAGGACGTGATCGACTTCGCTCAGGAGTTCGGACTGCCCATTGCGATCAAGGCCGCCTTCGGCGGCGGCGGCCGAGGCATCAAGGTGGTCCGCAGCCATGAGGAGATCCCGGAGCTGTTCGACTCGGCGGTGCGCGAGGCGACGGCGGCTTTCGGTCGCGGGGAGTGCTTCGTCGAGCGGTTCCTCGACGCGCCTCGCCACGTGGAGACGCAGTGCCTGGCGGACGTGTTCGGGAACGTCGTCGTCGTCTCCACACGCGACTGCTCCCTGCAGCGCCGCAACCAGAAGCTCGTGGAGGAAGCACCCGCGCCCTTCCTGTCCGACGAGCAGAACGCGCGGCTCTACGAGTCGTCCAAAGCCATCCTCCGCGAAGCCGGGTACCAAGGGGCAGGAACCTGCGAGTTCCTGGTGGGCCAGGACGGCACCATTTCGTTCCTCGAGGTCAACACGCGCCTCCAGGTGGAACACCCCGTCTCCGAAGAGGTTACCGGCCTCGACCTCGTGCGTGAGCAATTCCGCATCGCTCGCGGTGAGGAACTCGGCTACGGCGACCCCGAGGTGCGCGGCCATTCCTTCGAGTTCCGTATCAACGGTGAGGACGCCGGCCGCGGCTTCATGCCCGCGCCGGGCACCGTGCAGACGCTGAAGCTCCCCTCCGGCCCGGGTGTCCGGGTCGATTCCGGTGTCGAGGCAGGCGAGGTGGTCGGCGGCAACTTCGACTCGATGCTCGCCAAGCTCATCGTCAGCGGCGCGAGCCGCAATCAAGCCCTTCAGCGAGCCCGCCGCGCCCTCGGGGAGATGGTCATCGGGGGCATGCCCACCGTGCTCCCGTTCCATGCGGCCGTGGTCTCTGATCCCGCCTTTGCTCCCGCCGAGGGTGCATTCTCCGTGCACACGCGCTGGATCGAGACGGATTTCACCAACACGATCGAACCGTGGAAGGGCCCTGCCGATCCGGCGTCCGACGACGATTCCCGGCAGCGCATTACCGTCGAGGTCGGTGGCCGCCGCCTCGAGGTCGTCCTGCCCGCCGGACTCGGCGCCACATCGAACGGCAAGGCGAGCGCGCCCGCGAAGTCGAAGAAGTCCTCCCGGGCGCGTGCCACAGCGACGATCAGCGGAGATGACCTGACCTCTCCCATGCAGGGCACGATCGTCAAGGTCGCGGCGTCCGACGGCGATGTGGTGGCGGAGGGCGACCTGATCGTGGTCCTCGAGGCCATGAAGATGGAGCAGCCACTGACAGCACACAAGTCGGGGACGCTGAGCGGCCTCACCGCGGCCCCCGGCGACACCGTGTCAGCCGGCTCGGTCCTCGCCACCATCCGGGACTGAAGCGTAGACCGGCGAAGCCCGCGCCCCATGCCGGTGCGGGAATCGGATTCAGGGTCCTGTGTCCGGCCCCTCGGCTGTGATTTCCCAGCGTCGTCGGGCTCCGTGCCAGGATGGACTACCCGCCGCTGTTGCCCTTGCCCTTCCTAGACTCTTCGGCGGCTTTCTCGGCGGCTTCCCTGGCCTTTTCGTCGGCCTTCCGCTGCTGCTCGGCAGCCCGGTCCGAGGCGTCGTCACCGCTCGTACCGGGACCGGCCCCGTCCTCGCCGGTATCACCGGGGTTCACGGCGCCCTCGTCCGCGCCTTCGCCGTCGTCCTGCCCACCGCCAGGAACCGGCGCAGGTGCAGGTATGGGCGCGGGAGCCGGGTTGGCGGGAGCCGGGCTGGGCGGGGGTACAGGCGCGGGAGCCGGGCTGGGCCCGGGCACAGGCGCGGGAGCCGGGTTGGCGGATGCGGGCGCAGGGTTCGCGGGTGAAGGGTTCGCGGGTGCAGGGTTCGCGGGTGAAGGGTTCGCGGGTGCCGGGTTCGCGGGTGCCGGGTCGGAGGCGGGAGCCGGCACCGCGGGTCCCGGGTCGGACGCAGGTGCAGGTATGGGCGCCGGAGCCGGATTGGCTGGAGCCGGTGCGGGTGTGGGTTCCGGCACCGGAGCCTCGGAGGTTTCAACCGGTACCGACGCCTCCTCGACCGGCACGACGTCGGTGCGTACCGACTCGGCCTCGAGCGACGCGATGACGGCGTCGATATTCATGCTGATGACTGTCGCGCGGTCCTCCGAGACGGTGCCGCCGGTGCGTGCGCCGTCGACCTCACCCTTCAGTCGTTGAGCGAGGACGATTGCTCCGGGGAGATCACCATTGGCAGCTGTCGACGCAATCATGCGCACCTCGGTCTGAAGGTCTCCCGCCGTCGCGGCGTTTATGGCCTCGTTCCCGCAACCGCTCATCAGGAGGACTGAGCCGACGAGGACGGGCAGCAGCATTGTTCGGGGGGTCTTCATCACTGAACGCTTTCGTAGAGTTCCTGCAGTTTGTCGCCCGGCTCACCCGGAACGGGCGGGAGCGGTTCGATCTCAGGTGTCGATTCGCCGCCGGACACGAGGGTGAAGACCAACAGCGCGGCTGCCAAAAGGCCGATCACCAGCACCGCGACGATCCACGGGATCACCCGACGACGACGGGCCGGTCGGGCAACCGACGCGGGGTGGACGGGCCGCGAAGGCTCGTGAAGGGGGGCGACCGGCGCCCGGACGCCCTGACCGTCGTCGCCGCTCGATGTCCGAGGCCCGGTCTCCGGAGCCAGACGCGTCACGCGAGCGCCATCGGCACCACCCGTGGATGCGCTTGCCGCCGAGTCTTTATCGACGGAGCTACCCGCCGGTCCACCGGCTTCCGCGCTTCGGGTGACTACGAGCGTCAGGGGGGACGTCTCGGGGTCATCGATACGCGTTCGCGCCGAGCTGCCAGTCAGGGCGTCGGTGCCCGTGTCGGCGCCGGCGTCAGTGTCGGCGTCACGGAGGAACATGTCAGCAGTAGGAGGAGCGGCAGCCGGGACGGGACGGGTGGTCGCACCATCATCGGTCTGGTGCGCTCCCGTGGTCATGAGGGCCTGCACCACGCGGGCGGCGTCCGGTCGGTCGGCCGGCTCGTCGAGCGTCATGCCGACCAGCAGCGCGGACAGGGCCGGACCGGCAGCGTGGGGAATCGACGGGCTCCGGTGCAGCCGGGCGAGCGCGCTCTCGATACCCGTCCCTGGAAAAGCCCGCTCGCCCGTCAGCGCCTCGATCATCACCAGACCGAGCGAGTAGACATCCGAGGGCTGGCCGACGCCGTCGCCGCGGGCCTGTTCGGGACTGAAGTAGGCGGCGCTGCCGATGACCTGGCCGGTCGCCGTCATCCCGCCACCATCGAAGAACCGGGCGATCCCGAAGTCCGTGAGAAGGTAGCGGAAAAAGCCGCTGTTCGGATCCACCTGCCGGGTCAGGATGTTGGAAGGCTTGAGATCGCGGTGCACGATGCCTCGGCTGTGGATGTACTGCAGGGTCCGTGCGAGATCGAGGCCCATGAGCCTGACGCTCTCACGGCCAAGGGGACCGCCTGTCCTCAGCACCACGCCGAGGTCAGGACCGTCGACGAGTTCCATGACCAGGTAGGCGCGATCGCCGGAATGCTCGCCGTTGTCCATATCCAGCACACGGACGAGCCCGGGATGGTCGAGGTTCGCGAGCATCCGCGCTTCCGCCGAGCCCCGCGCGAGTCCGTCAGCCGTCCCGGGGCGGAAAAGCTTGATGGCGACCTCGCGCTCGAGCCGCATGTCGCGGGCCGCGAAGACGTCCGCCATACCGCCCACGCCGACACGCTCCCCCAGTGCGTACCGCCCGGCCAGCGCCTGCTTCTCCATGTCACCGCTTCCAGTACACCGTCATCCGGCCCGGGGCACGGGTGTTCCCCGCTCGTCCCCGTAATGTGATGAGCCCGCTTCCTGTCAAGTGTACGGGTGGCATGAGGGCCGTGGGAAAGCGTCCGCTTCACCACCCCAGCAGCGGTCCCGACGGCGAGCGGAACAAGGGATGCGGACGGCGGGTCTGTGGGAAGGCGTTGTTGGCGCTTTCCCAGTAGGTGTCCGTCGTGCTCGAGACCACCATTCCCCGGATGTACATCTGACATCGCCCAGCCGGTGTACCGTCCCAGATGGTCAATGCGCCTCCGCGGTCGCCGTGCTGAGTCGGCACGAAGTGAATGGTGCCCGCGGATCAGCAGGAGTTGGGCGCGGATCAGGCCACGTTGTTCTCGTAGTCGTGGTCGCGCGTCTCGCGGGAGAGCATGAGCGCGATGAAGGTCGCCACGGCAGCGACACTTAGGTAGACGCCGACCAGCACGGTGCTTCCGCCCGCGACCTGCCACAGCGCCACCGCGATGAAGGACGCCGGCGCAGCGCCGATCATGCTCGACACGTTGTACGCCACAGCCGAACCGGTGTAGCGGACATTGGTCGGGAAGAGCTCGGGCAGCACGGAGGCCATGGGCCCGAAGGTGAGGCCCATCAGGATGAAGCCGATGATCAGCAGAGCCATGGCACCCACCGTCCCCGCACCGAAGAGCGGACCCCACAGGAGTCCGAAGGCGGCGATGCCGACCGTCGTCGCGAGCAGCATCTTGCGGCGCCCGAAGCGCTCGGCCAGGGGCCCGGACACGAGTGTGAAGATCCCGAAGAACACGACGCCGATGATGAGCATCCAGAGGAAGTCCGGCCGGCTCATGCCGAGGCCGGGCACGAAGCCGTCGATCTGGGCCTGCGTGAGGGTCCTGCCGGCTGCCTCGGCGCGCGTCTGGGCCTGCTCGATCGAGGCTGGCGCAGTGCCGTAGGTCAGCGTGAACGCGGTCATGAAGTAGAAGAGCACATACGTGGCGAACATGATGAACGTGCCGAGCAGGAGGGGACGCCAGTGGGTGCGGAACACCGTCCCGAGCGGGAGCTTGACCACCTTGCCCTCCTGCTGGACCTTCTGGAAGGACGCGCTCTCGATGAGCTTCAGGCGCACGTACAGGCCGACGATCACCATGACGGCACTGAGCAGGAACGGGACGCGCCAGCCCCAGGACAGGAATTCCTCGGGAGACAGCGTGGTGCTGAGCACGACGAAGAGGAGGTTTGCCAGGATGAAACCGATCGGAGCGCCCAGCTGCGGGAATGTGCCGAAGATGGCCCGCTTGCCCTCCGGCGCGTTCTCCGTGGCGAGGAGCGCTGCGCCGCTCCATTCACCGCCGAGCGCGAGGCCCTGCAGGAAGCGCAGTACCACGAGCAGGAAAGGGGCCCAGAAGACCCAACCTGCGCCCTCCGCCGTCGGGAGCACGCCGATCAGGAAGGTGGCGATACCCATGGTCAGCAGGGACGCCACGAGAGTGGCCTTGCGGCCGATCTTGTCTCCGAAGTGGCCGAAGAGGATCGAGCCGAGCGGGCGGGCCACGAACGCGACGCCGAACACCGCGAAGGAGCTGAGCAGCTGGTTCGCCGGGGTCTGGTTCGGGAAGAACAGGGCCGGGAACACCAGGACGGCAGCCGTCGCGTAGATGTAGAAGTCGTAGAACTCGATCGTCGTACCGATGAGGCTGGCGAAGATCACCCTCCCCCGCGAGTTCAGGGGCTTGGTGGTTCCGCTGGTATCAGCGGAGGTGGAGGAGGTCATGGCGTTGGCTTTCTCGGGCTAGGCGCCGGAAGGCGGGCCCTCGAAGGGCGGCGCCGCCCGCACCTGTGCATCAGGTGAACCCGATTATCAGACCACGGTACCCAGCGGGTGGATAAGGGTGTCCACCTGGTGGACACGGGGAACCACTTGTCGCAAGCCTCAGCCGGCGTTAGGAATGCACGTGCAGGCGCCGCGCGGCCTCCGAGATGGAGCCCGTCAACGATGGATACACGGTGAAGGTGTTCGCGACGTCGTCTACGTGCAGTTTCTTCGTCACGGCGAGCGCGAGCGGGAAGATCAGCTCGGACGCGCGCGGTGCAACGACGACGCCGCCGATCACCGTGCCGGAGCCCTTGCGCGAGATGACCTTCACGAATCCGTCCTTGACGTTCATCATCTTCGCGCGGGCGTTGGTGTGCAGGGAGAGCTTGACGACGTCGCCCTGGTACCGTCCCGACTCGATGTCCTCCTCCGTCACGCCGACCGTGGCGATCTCCGGGGAGGTGAAGATGTTCGAGGCGACCTGCTTGAGCTTGATGGGGCTGACCGAATCGCCCATGAGGTGGGCGATGGCGATGCGGCCCTGCATCGCGGCCACCGAGGCGAGGGCGAAGACACCCGTACAGTCCCCTGCCGCGTAGACGTTCGGCGCCGTGGTGCGCGAGACGCCGTCGACCTGGATGTGACCGGACTCGCTCACGGCGACGCCTGCCTCCTCGAGGCCGATCCCGGCCGTGCTGGGAACGGCACCGACGGCGACGAGACAGTGGCTGCCCTCGACCGACCGCCCGTCGCCGAGGTGCACGAGCACACCGTCGTCCGTCCGGTCCACCGCGTTGGCCCGGGACCGGGACAAAACGGTCATGCCGCGATCCTTGAAGACGCCCTCGAGGACCTCGGCGGCGTCCGCGTCCTCCCCGGGGAGCACCCGGTCGCGGCTCGAGATCAGCGTGACCTTGGAGCCGAGCCCGTTGTAGGCGCCGGCGAACTCGGCGCCGGTGACGCCGGAGCCGACCACGATCAGGTGCTCGGGGATCTCGCGGAGGTTGTAGAGCTGGGTCCAGTTGAAGATGCGTTCGCCGTCGGGTACGGCGGTCGGCAGCTCGCGCGGAGTCGCGCCGACCGCGAGGAGGACGGCGTCGGCCTCGACGATGCTCGTCTCGCCGTCGGACTCGACCTCGAGCCGGTGGTTGTCGAGCAGCTTCCCGGCGCCGATGATGACACGCACACCCAGTCGCTCGAGCGTGGCGCGGATGTCCGAGGACTGCTCGATGGCGAGCTTCAACAGCCGCTGGTTTACCTTGTCGAGGTCGGCGAAAACGACACTGTCGGCGGAGAAGTGCACGCCGAGCCCGCTCGCATCGGTGAAGCGCGTCATGGTGTCCGCCGTGGCGATGAGTGTCTTGGACGGGACGACGTCCGTGAGGACCGCCGAGCCGCCGAGACCCTGGCGCTCGACGATCGTCACCTTCGCGCCGAGCGATGCCGCGACCATTGCCGCTTCGTAGCCACCGGGTCCTCCGCCCAGGATCGCCAGGCGCAATGAGCTGAAATCGAGTTGATTGGTCACTGATCAAGTGTCGCCCATGCCACTGACACGCGGAAATGGGGACAGGATGTATCGCTCGGAGCACAGGACGCGTACGACCGGTGAACCAGTGGTTCCGCTATTGACCGCAGAGGGTAAGTTATAGCGGTGACTTCTGATCCTTTCGACCTGGCTAGCGACGCTGCCGGGCACATCGCCCGCGCCACCGGCGTCGAGCGGCACGATACCGCCCTCGTCCTCGGCTCCGGCTGGGGTGAGGCAGCCGACCTGATCGGCGAAACCACCCATACGCTCGACGCCGCCGACATCCCCGGCTTCTCGGCTCCCGCCGTCGTCGGTCACACGGGCACTATCCGCTCCATCGTGACGCCGAACGGCAAGCGCGCCCTGGTGCTGGGTGCCCGGACGCACTTCTACGAGGGCAAGGGTGTGCGTGCCGTGGTGCACGGCGTCCGCACCGCCGCGGCAGCCGGCGCGACGACGATGATCCTCACCAACGGTTGTGGCGGCCTGCAGGAGCACTGGCAGCCCGGCACGCCGGTGCTCATCAGCGACCACATCAACCTCACCGCGTCCTCGCCGCTGGAAGGTGCGACCTTCGTCGACCTCACCGACCTCTATTCCTCGCGCCTCCGCGACCTCGCACGCCAGGTCGATCCGACCCTCGAGGAGGGCGTGTACGCGCAGTTCACCGGCCCGCACTACGAGACGCCCGCGGAGGTCCGCTACGCCAGGCGGATCGGTGCCGACCTCGTGGGCATGTCCACAGCGCTCGAGGCCATCGCCGCCCGGCAGGCGGGCATGGAGGTCTTCGGGATCTCGCTCGTGACCAATCTCGCCGCCGGCATCAGTCCCGTGCCGCTCAGTCACACCGAAGTCCTCGAGGCCGGACAGGCTGCGGGGCCGCGCATCTCGCGGTTGCTCGCCGACATCGTCGCCACGATCTAGCCCTTCAGCCTGCGTCCGCGCCGCTCGGACCTGGCCCGGGCAGGGCGCAGCCACACGGCGAATCCAACCCGCATGACCGGCGCCCATCGGGCAGCCACCGTCGATCCACAGTAGGGACCCGCATGACCACCTCGGAACTGGACACCCTCCTCGCCACAGCCGACGCCTGGGCCGCTGCGGACCCGGACCCGCAGACGGCGGAGGAACTGCGCGCCCTCATCGGGCACGTGCGATCGGCCGATACCACGGCCGATACCGCTGCCGAAATGAGCACTGCAGCCGATGTCGCGGAGCAGGAACTGCGCGACCGCTTCTCCGGTCCGCTCGCGTTCGGGACGGCGGGGCTGCGGGCAGCGCTTGGCGCCGGTCCCAACCGCATGAACCGCGTGGTCGTCCGCCGCGCCGCTGCCGGGGTCGCCGCGCACGCGCTGGATCTCGCCGCCGGCGCCTACGCACCCCGCGCCGTCGTCGGGTTCGACGCCCGCCACAACTCGCGCATCTTCGCCGAGGAGACCGCTGCCATCCTGACCGCCGCCGGCATCGAGACCTTCCTCATGCCGCGGGAGCTCCCGACGCCGGTACTCGCCTACTCGATCCGCGCACTGGAGTGCGAGGTGGGCATCATGGTCACCGCGAGCCACAACCCGCCCCAGGACAACGGGTACAAGGTCTACCTCGGCGGGCGGGCCGTCGAGGAGGACGCGCGCGGCGTGCAGATCGTAGCCCCGCACGACGCCGGCATCGCCGCCCACATCGACGCCGTCCGCTCCGTCGAGCTCGCGGAGTCGGGCTGGAGTGTCCTCCCGGACTCCATCGAGGCCGACTATGTGGCCGCGGTCTCGGTCCTCGCCGACCCCGCCAGCTCGGACCGCGACCTCCGGATCGTCCTGACGCCGCTCCACGGCGTCGGCGGACGGACGGCCCAGGCCGTGCTCGCCACCGCTGGTTTCAGGGATGTCACCCTCGTGGAGCGCCAGGCGGAGCCGGACCCCGACTTCCCCACCGTCACCTTCCCCAACCCGGAGGAGCCGGGAGCGCTCGACCTCGCGCTCGACCTGGCGGCGCAGATCGACGCCGACCTCGTGATCGCCAATGATCCCGACGCCGACCGCGTCGCCCTCGCGGCCCGCGAGCCCTCCACCGGTAGCTGGCGCATGCTGCGCGGGGACGAGGTGGGCACGCTGCTCGGCCTGCACCTGGCCTCACGCCTGACCTCGGCGTCCCGTCGCGAAACCGACGGCGACACCGCCCGCCGCAGTGTCTTCGCCAACTCGATCGTCTCCTCGCGCCTGCTCGGCCGGATCGCCGCCGGGGCAGGGGTCTGCCACGTCCGGACGCTGACGGGTTTCAAGTGGATCGCCCGTGTCCATGACCTGTCCTTCGGGTACGAGGAAGCGCTCGGCTATTGCGTGGCACCCGAGCTGGTGCGGGACAAGGACGGCATCTCCGCCGGACTCCTGCTGGCCGAACTCGCCGCCGCGACCAAGGCTGCGGGGCGCACGCTCTTCGACCTGCTGGACGACGCCTTCCTGGTGCACGGGCTCCACGCCTCGGACCAGCTCTCGGTCCGCGTCGACAGCCTCGGCCTGCTCGGCGAGATGATGGACAAGCTGCGGGAGAACCAGCCGTCGTCGTTCGCCGGGTCTCCCGTGCGCGTCGCCGACGATCTCGCACAAGGATCGGAGCACCTGCCACCCACGGACGGGCTCCTCTACCTGACCCACGACGAGACACGCGTCATCATCCGCCCCAGCGGCACCGAGCCCAAGCTCAAGTGCTACCTGGAGGTCGTGGAACCCGTCGGCTCGGCCGCCGAACTCGACGGGGCCAAGGAGACGGCGCGTATCCGCCTGGACGCGGTCAGGCGCGACGTCGGAGAGGCCATCGGGCTCTGAGCCGCCGATGGCCACCGACGGCAGGCGCGCCGTCTAGGCCGCCTACGGTCGCCGGCATGGAAGGATATGGAGCATGCCTACCGAAGTATCCCTCGCCTCCTTCATCGACCACACGCTCCTCAAGCCCGAGGCCAGCCGTGAGCAGATCCTCACGGTATGCCGCGAGGCGGTCGAGTACTCCTTCAAGTCCGTCTGCGTGAACCCCGTGTGGGTCAGCACCGTGCGCACCGCCGTCAAGGACACCGGCGTCCTCACGTGCTCCGTCATCGGCTTCCCCCTCGGAGCCACCACCACAGAGGTCAAGGTCTTCGAGGCCCGCGGTGCCGTGGCCGACGGCGCCGACGAGATCGACATGGTCATCAACATCGCCGCTGCCCGCGCGGGCGAGAGGGACCTGCTCGTCCAGGACATCCTCGCCATCGCGGACGCCGTCCACGAGCACGGCGCCATCCTCAAGGTCATCATCGAGACGTCGCTGCTGACCGACGAGCAGAAAGTGCTTGCGTGCGAGGCCGCCGTCGAGGCAGGCGCGGACTTCGTGAAGACGTCCACCGGCTTCAACGGCGGGGGCGCCACCGTCGAGGACGTCGCGCTCATGCGGAAGACGGTCGGTCCGGACCTGGGCGTCAAGGCCTCGGGCGGTGTCCGATCGCTCGAGGACGCCCGTGCCATGATCAACGCCGGAGCAACGCGTATCGGAGCCAGCTCCGGAGTCGCTATCGTTAGGGGTGAACAGGGCGCCGCGGGTTACTGAGGCCGAAGTGGACCGTAGCAGACACAGCAGGCACGAACGAACACAAGGAGATCCGATGTCACACGAAGCCGGCGCGGCAAGCAGTAGCAGACCCGTCGAAGAGGAGCCGGCGCACGCAGGTAGTGGCCATCTCGTCGAGAACATCGTGGTGTTCGCCATCATCTTCGGCGCCTTCCTCCTCGGCATCTACCTGCTGACCTGGTTCACGCCTCAGGACATCTGGCCGATGGCCGTGATCGTCGTCATCGCCTTCCTCGTCTTCTTCATCCCGCAGGGCATCATCGGCCGGGCCGACACCGGCTACAACCTCGCCGAGGGCAATCAGACGGACGAGAAGGAAACCAGCGCCGGCGTCAGTTCCTGACCCGGACGTACCGCCGAGCCGAAGCTTCCCGCACATCTTCGGACCCGCGAAGGGCGTGTCGCAGCGCGACATGCCGCTGATCGAGCGGATCGGGGTTCGAATGCGAGCACGAAGCTGCACCCTGAACCGCCAACGGTACCGTCACGGCGTGAACACCGCGTCGAGCACGTTCTTCGCCCAGTCGAGGATCTCGGCGTCCACGAGGTCTCGGCCTCCGACCCGTGCGGTCTTCGGCTTGGGTACGAGCACGGCGTTGAGGGCCGGCTTCACGGCGGCCCCCGGGTACAGCCGGGTCAGGCGCAGCTGCTTGGACTCCGGCAACTCGGCCGGGGAGAACTTGATGAAGTTGCCCTGCAGCGCCACATCGGTAAGGCCGAGGGCCCGGGCGGCGACCCTGAAGCGTGCTACCGAGATGAGGTTCACGACCGCTGCGGGCGGCTCGCCGTAGCGGTCCTCGAGCTCGGCGACGACGGCGTCGATCGCCTCCTCCGTGACGGCGGCGGCCAGCTTCCGGTAGGCCTCGAGGCGAAGCCTCTCCCCCGGCACGTAGTCGTGCGGCAGATGCGCGTTGACCGGCAGTTCGATCTTCATCTCCGCTGCCTTCTCCTCCGCCTCGCCGCGGAAGTTCGACACGGCCTCGCCGACGAGCCGGATGTACAGATCGAACCCGACGCCCTGGATGTGGCCCGACTGCTCACCGCCTAGCAGGTTGCCCGCTCCGCGGATCTCGAGGTCCTTCAGGGCCAGCTGCATACCGGCGCCAAGCTCGTTGTGCGAGGCGACGGCCTTGAGCCGTTCGAGAGCCACCTCACCGAGCGGCTTCTCCGACGGGTAGAGGAAGTAGGCGTAGGCGCGCTCCCGGCCACGGCCCACACGACCGCGCAACTGGTGCAGCTGGGACAGGCCGTAGTTGTCCGCGCGGTCGACTATCAGCGTGTTCGCGTTGGAGATGTCGAGGCCCGTCTCGATGATCGTGGTGCACACCAGGACGTCGAACCGCTTCTCCCAGAAGTCCACGATGATCTGCTCGAGCCGGGACTCCGTCATCTGCCCGTGGGCGACGGCGATGCGGGCCTCGGGTACGAGTTCCCTGAGGTGCGCGGCCGTGCGGTCGATCGACGAGACCCGGTTGTGCACGAAGAACACCTGGCCCTCGCGCATCAGCTCGCGACGGATCGCAGCTGACGCCTGCTTGTCCGTGTAGGGGCCCACGTACGTGAGGACCGGGTGGCGCTCCTCCGGCGGCGTCGCGAGCGTCGAGGTCTCGCGGATACCCGTCAGGGACATTTCGAGGGTCCGCGGGATCGGCGTCGCACTCATCGAGAGGACGTCCACGTTGGTGCGCATCTTCTTCAGCGCCTCCTTGTGCTCCACACCGAACCGCTGCTCCTCGTCCACGATCACGAGCCCGAGGTCCTTGAACGAGATCTCCTTGGACAGCAGCCGATGCGTGCCGATCACGACGTCGACCGCTCCGGAGGTGAGGCCCGCCGCGGTCTCGCGCGACTCCTTGGCCGACTGGAAGCGCGACAGCGGGCGGACGCGGACCGGGAAGCCCGAGAAGCGCTCGGAGAAGGTTTCAAAATGCTGCTGGACCAGGAGCGTCGTGGGCACGAGCACGGCCACCTGCTTGCCGTCCTGCACCGCCTTAAAGGCCGCGCGCACCGCGATCTCGGTCTTTCCGTAGCCGACGTCGCCCGAGACGAGCCGGTCCATCGGGACCTCGCGCTCCATGTCGGCCTTGACCTCGTTGATCGTGGTCAGCTGATCGGGCGTCTCGATGTACGGGAAGGCCTCCTCGAGCTCACGCTGCCAGGGAGTATCGGGGGCGAAGGCGTGCCCGCGGGACGCCATGCGGGCCGAGTACAGGCGGATGAGTTCGCCGGCGATCTCCTTGACCGCCTTGCGCGCCTGGTTCTTGGTCCTGCTCCAGTCCGACCCGCCCATCCTGCTGAGGGCCGGCGCGTCGCCGCCGACGTAGCGCGTCACCTGGTCGAGCTGGTCCGTAGGGACGAAGAGACGGTCCCCGGGGGCGCCGCGCTTGGACGGCGCGTACTCGAGGACGAGATACTCGCGCGTGATCCGCGTGGGGCCGGCACCGGTGGAACGCTGCAGCAGTTCGACGAACTTCGCCACGCCGTGCTGCTCGTGGACGACGAAGTCGCCTTCCGTGAGCTGCAGGGGGTCGACGGCGTTACGGCGGCGGGAGGGCATCCTACGCATGTCGCGCGTACCGGAGGCACTCGTGCGGCCGAGCAGGTCCGCCTCGGTGAGGAGACCGATCCTGAGCCCGTCCACGACGAAGCCCCGGCCCGCGCGCGCCGTCGTGATCTCGATGATGCCGGGCTGCGGCGTGGCCTCGAGCGAGTCGACGCGACTGGCGGGGATGTCGTTGTCGTGGAAGAGCTCCGCGAGTCGCTGCGCCGGCCCTGGTCCCTCGGTGGCCACGACGAGGCGCCACTGGTCGCGCACGCGGCCACCGATGAAGTCCATCATCTCGGCGACATCGCCCTGGTAGCCGCGCGGCTCGCGGGCGTGCAGCGTGAAGCTGTCGACGTCGCTCAGCTCCTCGTCGGCACCGAAGCTCGTGATGCCCCACCACGCCACCGAGTTGGCGAGCGCCGTCGCACGCGTGTCCGTGAGGGAGCGGAAGCTCGCCTCCTGCAGGTCCGTCCCCAGCTCACCGCCGAGATCGAGCGGAGCGGCTCCGCCGTCGGACGCCGTTGACCACGCGGCCGCGAGGAACTCCTCGTTCGTGGCGGCGAGGTCGTGCGCCCGGGCTCGGACCTTCTCGGGCTCGATGACGACGGCGATCGAGCCCGGCGGCAGTTCGCCTGCGAACGGCACCATGGCGTCGACCAGCACGGGCGCGAGGGATTCCATGCCCTCCACGGCGATCCCGCCGGCGATCTTCTCCAGCATGGCGGCGGCGGCAGGTAGTTCGGACTGCAGCTTCGCGGCGCGGGACATGACGGACGGCGTGATGAGGATCTCGCGGCAGGGCGGCGCGTACAGAGCTGTCGGGGCTTCGTCGGAGGTCAGCGAGCGCTGGTCGGCGACGGCGAACCAGCGCATCTGGTCCACCTCGTCCCCGAAGAAGTCGACGCGCATCGGGTGGTCCTCGGTGGGCGGGAAGACGTCGATGATGCCGCCTCGGACAGCAAACTCGCCGCGGTGCGTGACCATGTCGACGCGCGCGTAGGCTGCGTCCGAGAGTGCCCTGACGACGTCGGAGAAGGCCACGTCGTCGCCGACCTTCAGGGACACCGGCTCGAGGTCGCCGAGACCGGCGACCAGCGGCTGGACGACGGCGCGGATGGGCGCGGTGATGACCCTGATCGGGGTGCCCTCGGGGTGCGCGAGGCGGCGAAGAACCGACAGCCGCCGGCCTACCGTGTCGGAGCGCGGCGAGAGCCGCTCGTGCGGCAGCGTCTCCCAGCTCGGGAACTCCTCGATGGCGCTCTCGGGCAGGTAGCTGCGCAGTGCCGAGGCGAGGTCTTCCGCCTCGCGTCCCGTCGCGGTGATCGCCAGGACCACCGGCGCGGCCGGCGTCACGCTAGCGTCCACACCGTCGGACGGTCCTGCTGCAGCGAGGCCGTCGACCATCTCGGCGATCAGCGGCGCGCGCATGCCGGCGGGTGCGCCGATCTGCAGGTCAGCGCTGCGCTGGGCGACCGGCCGCGATGCGTTTGTTAGCACCCGCGCGTAGGAAGCGTCGTCGGCAAGCGCCGCGCGCAATCCATTCAGGCTCATCTGTTCGGGCTCCTCTGGCGTAAATTCCTCTGCCCCGTCCCATTGCGCAGGAGATCCTCGACCTGGTGAGCAATGGGTTGGAGACAGCACGAAAGCCCGGAAAGACGAATCATTCCCGGGGATGCTTCCACCCTATCAAGGGGCACCGACGCTGGACCGCCGAGTGGGACGCCCCGGCCCGGGGCAGGGCCGGGGCCAGGCCGTAGAATTGCCGTCGGACCCCTGACCGTGCCGCCCCTGCGGCACGCGCCCCGAACTCCCGGAGGAACCATGGCCTTGAACGCGTCTACCACGCTCCCCTACGACACCGCCACTGTGCTCGGCGTCCTCACCGACGAAGGATTCGTCCGCCACATGAGCGAGTACGTCGGCGGGTCCCTCGAATCGCTCACGGTTGACGGGGACACCGCTGGAGCCTTCACCCTCACCGCCGTCCGCACCATGCCGACCGACGGCCTCCCGGACATGGCCCGCTCGTTCGTGGGGCAAACCCTCTCCGTCACGCAGACGGAGTATTGGGAGGCGCCGGCGGCGGACGGCTCGCGGCAGGCGAAGCTCGACATGACGGTCGCGGGCGTCCCACTGAACGTCTCGGCGGTGCAGCGGCTGATCGCCCAGGGCACGGACACCGTCGTCGACCTCCAGGGCAGTGTCACCTCGTCCATCCCGTTCCTCGGAGGCAAGATCGCCGGCGCCGCCGAGCCGATGATCGGCAAGGCACTCGACGTGCAGGCCGCCGAAGCGCGGAAGTGGCTCGAGAGCCGCTGACTCCGCCGTCCGGCACGTTTCCTCCCCGACCCGAAAGACACGCGCCCGCAATGCAACTCCCCACTCCCCTCGCCCTCATCCTGATCCTCGCCGGCGTCTGGACGCTCATCGTCTGGCCCCCATTCCTGCGCCGCATCCTCAAGGACCCACGCGCACGTGACGAGAAGGGCGCAGCCACGCGATTCCTGACGGTCCACATCATGCTGATCTCGACGTCGATGATCCTCGGTGCCGCAACCGCCGTCATCGGCATACGCGCCCTCTTCGCCTGAGCACCCGTCCCGCCTGCAGCAGCTTGCACAACGAGGAGACCCGATGGCGCACCATGAGTTCCAAAAGCCAGCCGGCTCCCACCCGGTGATCCTGCAGCGCTCGAGCTACCCCGAGCACCTGCGCATCACCGAGATCCTCCGCAAGGAGACCGTCGGCGGCATCCTGCTGCTGATCGTCAGCGTCATCGCCATCATCTGGGCGAACTCGCCCTTCGGCGACGCGTACTTCGCCATCCGCGATGTCGAGTTCGGCTATGAGCCATGGCACCTGAAGCTGTCGGTCGGCGCGTGGGCGTCGGACGGCCTCCTCGCCGTGTTCTTCTTCCTCACCGGGCTCGAGCTCAAGCGCGAGTTCGTCGCGGGTGACCTCCGCCAGATCAGCCGTGCGATAGTCCCCGTCGCGGCGGCCTTCGGCGGCGTCGTCGTCCCGGCGCTCATCTACACGGCCGTCAACCTGACCTCGCCCGATACCCTGCGGGGGTGGGCTATCCCCACCGCGACGGATATCGCTTTCGCCCTGGCCGTCCTCGCGGTGATCGGCTCGAACCTGCCGAGCGCCCTGCGCATCTTCCTCCTGACGCTCGCCGTCGTGGACGACCTCATCGCGATCCTGATCATCGCGTTCTTCTACTCGGAGGACGTCAGCTTCGTCTTCCTGCTGTGGATGCTCCTGCCGCTCGGCCTGTTCGCCCTGCTGGCCCAGCGCCGGTCGAAGTTCTTCGGTACCACCACCCGCGCGGCCTGGCTCATCCTCCTGCCGCTCGGTATCGTCACCTGGGCTCTGATGCACGCCTCCGGCGTTCACGCCACCGTTGCCGGCGTGCTGCTCGGCTTCTCCGTTCCGGTGCTGCGCAAGTTCAAGGGAAAACCTATGCTCCCCAGGCCCAACGAGCCCGGCCTGGCCGAGGTCCTCGAGCACCGGTTCCGGCCGCTGTCCACGGGTTTCGCCGTCCCGGTCTTCGCTTTCTTCTCAGCCGGCGTCGCGATCGGCGGCGCGGAAGGGTTCGTCTCCGCACTCACGGATCCCGTCCTCATCGGCATTGTCCTCGGACTCGTCCTCGGTAAGCCGATCGGCGTCCTTCTCACGACGTTCATCGTGACGAAGATGACGAAGGCGAACCTCGACCCGGCCCTGAGCTGGTGGGACCTGCTGGGTGTGGGCATCCTCGCCGGCGTCGGCTTCACCGTCTCACTGCTCGTCAACGACCTCAGCTTCGGTGCAGGCAGCGAGCACGACAACCACGCGAAAGTCGCCATCCTGACGGCGTCGCTCACGGCCGCACTCCTCGCGAGTGTCGTGTTGCGCTTCCGCAACAGGATCTACCGCCGCATCAACGAGGAGGAAAAGGTCGACGCCGACGCCGACGGCATTCCCGACGTCTTCGAGGACGGCGGGAACTAGGCTCAAATGATGACGGACAGCCGAGGAGCGGCGGAGGGAAGCCTCGTGACGACCGGCGGGAGTTCCCGGCGATCCCGATACCGGCGGCGCATCCTGCTCAGCGAGCTGGCTCTCACGATCACCTTCACGCTGACCGTCGTGCTCGGGCTCGCCGACCATGAGGACCTCGAGTCGACGGCGGTGTTCCTCGCCGGCTGGTTCCTGCACCTCGTGGTCCTGGCCCTGTGCGTCCTCCTGCCGTGGTCCCGCATCCCCACCCGCTGGGTCATCCTGGTACCGCTGGTCGATTTCGTCGCCATCGGGCTCTCCCGCGCAGGAGCCGGGGAGAGCCTCGACGGCGTCGGACTCCTGGCGGCTTTCCCCGTCGTCTGGATCGCCGCCTCGCGGGTCCGGACGGAAGTAGCCGTCGTCATCACCGTCGTGGCCTCCCTGGGGATCATCTGGCTCCCAGTAGCCCTCGGTACCCGGCCGAGAACTCTCGACGCCCTGATCGGTCCGATCCTGCTGCCCATCATGCTCATCGGACTAGCGTGGTTCGTCAGCGCGCTGACGAAGGGCAGCCGAGCCAGGCAGGAAGCACTCCAGGCCTCGCAGGCGGACCTGCGCGCGAGCGTCGAGGCCGGCCGGGACCGCGAGCGCCTGCTCGGCACCGTGCTCGACACCGTCAGTGTGGGGCTGCTGGCCGTAGACGCTCAGGGCAATGACATCCTCATGAATGCGCAGCAGAGGGAGGGCCACGCCGCTGCAGCCCCGCCGGGTAACGACGATCCGAATGAGGCCGAGCTGCTGATGTTCAGCGAGGACAGGGCCACGCCCATCCCGCCGCCGGAGCGTCCGGTGGGTCGCGCCGTCCGTGGTGAGGATCTCCAGGGCGAACGGGTGTGGGTGGGTACCGGCCGCTCACAGCGTGCCCTCAGCATCTACTCGAACTCGATGTACGACGACGATGGAGCCTTCGCCGGCACTGTCGTGTCCTTCAACGACGTCACCGAACTCGTCCTCGCCCTGCAGGCGAAGGACGACTTCCTGTCCAACGTCTCGCACGAGTTCCGCACGCCCCTGACGTCCATTCTGGGCTACCTCGAGCTCACGCTCGAGTTCGGTGACAGCCTGCCCGACGACGTCGCCCGGTACCTCGAGGTGGCGCGCCGCAACGCCCTCCGGCTCGAGCAACTCGTCGAGGACCTGCTCGCCATCAACGCCGGGACCTTCGAGGTCAATCCCGTTCTGACCGACGTCGGTCGGATCATGACGGACGCGGCACAGTCGGGTTATCTGCGGGCGGCCCGCGCTGGTCTGCACCTGATCAATCGGACGCCGTCGACCCTGCCTGCGGTGGCCGATCCCGTGCGGCTCGCGCAGGCCGTCGACAACCTGCTGACGAACGCCGTGAAGTACAACAGGCCGGGCGGGAGCATCACGCTCCACGCGTTCCTCGACGACGACGGCCTGACGGTGGAGGTGGAGGACACCGGCATCGGCATCGAGACGGAGGAGCTGCGCCACGTCTTCGACAGGTTCTTCCGTTCACCGTCGGTGCGCACATCGGCCGTGCCGGGCGTCGGGCTGGGGCTTCTGATCACCAAGAGCATCGTCAGCGAACACGGTGGTTCGATCAGCGTCACGAGTGAGCCCCGTCAGGGCAGCTGCTTCACCATCCTGATCCCGCAGCCCACGCGCTGACCCGACACGACGGCCTGCG
>JAABUN010002826.1_pt1 | contig 29145 bp, 31 predicted proteins | sample 5559311 | NCBI WGS metagenome assembly JAABUN01 (sample SAMN10711877, study PRJNA513370) | rock metagenome | isolation source: Antarctica rocks | place: Antarctica: Victoria Land, Siegfried Peak sud | reverse complement strand
TCAAGTGGCTTGCTCCTGGTGACGATGAAGGTGGTACTCCATCCTACCGCAGCCAAGCCGCTTGACCTACTCACAATTGACAACAACATACATCAGGGCAGATCAACGCGAAGCGCACCACTGGTTATTAGGCTATAACGCGCCCCCAACCCGCGAAGTTGAGGAATCCCCCGAGATTCGCGTCGTTGTGCATCACGATAGGCAAGAACCGTCAGTTATCGTGGGGGTAATCCGTACGCTTATGAAACAACCTGTACAAGAGATTGGTTATCAAGTATCAAAATTCCGGATGGATGAGTGGATTCCTTCGGATTCAGAACTTGAGGCCGCTATGCGAGCGTATGAAGAAAAACCTGAAAGCGCCGACGATTTTGCACGCCGGATTGCTGAGGCGATCATCAATGACGTTGATGGCTTTGTGGCTCAACCAGAACGAGAAACACGCCGACCTTAAGGCAAGTTAGGTATGCCAAGATGGAAAGAAGACGACCCCGCATACTATGACCATATTAAAAATCTTGCGACCAAAATTCGTGAGGAAGTTGTTATAAGCCGAGCTGTGCCTGATACTCAAATGATGGAGAAGTGGCACGACCAGATTTATCGTCCTGTCGCTTCTAACCTTGCTGTCGTTGGTAAAATCCGCCAGTGGAATCGTAAGTATCCTGCTCTGAACGTTAACGTAGCTGTTACTAACAATGCGGGCGTTGAGAGACCAGGAGTTCAGGCGCTTGCCGTTCCTCAATCTATGACGGCTTTTAGTGCTCGGCTCAAAAAACGTGTTGATGAAATAGATGGTGAATGGAACACGTTATCGAGAATTGAAAAGATCAGGAATGTTGTTTCCTTAGTAGCTTGGGCACACGGAGAGTTTGTAAGAATTCATCCTTTTCGTGATGGGAACGGACGTATGGCGCGCTTGTTATCAAACTGTTTGTTATCGCGCTTTGGAATCACTTACACGCTGGACATTAGGCCAAGACCAACAGGTTCTTACGGTGCGTGTGCGGATGCGTCAATGACGGGAAATCACGCCGATATGGAAGCATTTTTGCTTCGTGAAGTTGTGCTTAATAGTCCGGCAACATCCTAATCTGCTCGTGGCCCTCCCCGTAGCGGGTCCGGGCTGTCAATTCCCTGCGGGTTCCCGATCAATTCCTGATACGTTAGCCACTTCCCACCAACACCCTGCAAAGCCGTCACGAACCGCCCTGCGTCCTTCTTGTTCCGCTCATTGAACCGGAACGCTTGCTCGTCTAAGTAGGCGAGAAGGTGTTGCGGTTCAATGCTTACATAGGTGCCCTTCAGCGTGCGTTTGGTGGGTGCCCAGACGTTTTCCAGCCCGTTTGTGTGAACCTCACCCTCAACGTACTTCACGGCATGGTCAACGAAGCCATGAGCGTACCCGCCAGATATAGTTCCTGGTGCGATGAAAGCAACCATGCTTATGGATTGAAATAAGCATGGGACGTGAGGTGTATGGTTACCAAAAAAGTTCGCGGTTTTGTCAACCGCAAAGCCCTTCCCATTGCATAGGCAGTAGGAGGGGCTTTTTTCATGCACGAACCAGCGCACGTCTTCGTTGCGCTCTACGCCGGCCAGACCATCGCTGAGGCGCGGATTGTCGGGGCGTCCACCGACCCCGAATTGGTGCGCCTCGCCGCCAACCGGATGCGCACCGATCTCCAAGCCGCGCCGGGTTCCCGCAACGGCGGGCGCTTTGCTCGGTTCGGTTCGCTCCTGCGGCGGCTCGGCTCCGGCCGTGTCCGTGGCGTTGCCGTCCGGTGAACGCTTCCGGTTCGGCCGTCGCCGCCCGCGAAAGCGCCGGCCTCACCATCGAGGCGGCGGCGCAGCGGGCGCGCGTCACCCCGGCCTACCTGCGCCAGATCGAACGGCATGGCGGCGCTCCCTTCGCGCTCGCCTGCCGGCTGGCCCGCTTGTACGGCGCCCCTCTGGATACCTTCCTGAAACGAAAGGAGAGCGAGAGCGAAAGAATCCGCGCAGCAGAAACCGCGTCACTTTTGTCCGGTCGGCGGCACACCGACCGGACCCGACCACCGCAAGAAAAACGGGGCGGCCACGCTTAAGTGGCCGCCCCGTCTCTTGCCATACGCCGCTTGCGCTCGTTGCCACGGGCAAAGCAGCACCCGGAGAAGTAAATGCACCGACAGTCTACACGCCCGCCCGCGCGTCCGTCAACACCTCTTCGCTGGCAAGGAGGGCGCCGGCCGTGAACCCGCCGCCGCTTCTTCCCCCCGATTTCGCCGCCATACCCGACGAACTCAAGGAGCGCCCGCAGTGGGTTCTCTGGCAGGCCAAATGGCAGCCCGACAAGGGCAAGTACGACAAGCCGCCCATCAACGCACGCACGGGCGGCAACGCGCAAAGCAACAACCCGGCGACCTGGGCGCCGTTCCCGGTCGCAACAGCGGCTTTTGAGCAGGGCGCCGGAAAGTATGCCGGCGTCGGCTACGTTCCTTCCGACGAAGACCCGTACACCGGCATTGACCTGGACGACTGCATAACCGAGGCCGGAAAGGTCGCTTCCTGGGCGGCTTCCTGGATCGCACTGCTTGACAGTTACACGGAGCGCAGTCCCAGCGGGCGCGGCCTGCGCGTGTTCACGCGGGCCGTTCTGCCCGTCACGGGCGGTAAGCGCGGCCCGGTCGAGATGTACCGGACGCTGCACTACCTGACCGTTACCGGCCGGCACCTGCCCGGAACGCCGGCCACGATCAACGCGCGGCAGGAGTCGGTCGAGGCGATGTACCGCGCCGTGTTCACCCCGGCGTCGGCAAAGGCGGAAGCGACGCCCCCGTCATTCGCGCGGGCGGAGGGACTGCCTTCCGACGACACCGACTTGCTCGCGCTCGCCTTCCAGGCAAAGAACGGCGAGAAGATTCGCGCTTTGTACGCGGGCAACTGGCAAGCCGAATATACGTCGCAGAGCGAGGCCGACCTTGCCCTGTGCGCGCTGCTTGCCTTTTACACCGGCCCGGACCCGGCCCGGCTTGACCGGCTGTTTCGCACCTCCGGTCTGTACCGGGACAAGTGGGACGACGTTCACTTCAGCGGCGGCGAGACGCACGGCCAGCGGTGCGTTCACAAAGCCCTCGCAGGCTGCGCGGAGTTTTACCGGCCGCCGGGTGAACGCGCGGCAGGAAAGGAAGCGCGGGGAAGCATGGGCGGTTCGGCCGCCGAACGCGACTGGCCCGAACCGCTCGCTGAGGCCGCCTATCAGGGGCTTGCCGGTGCGTTCGTGCGCGCGGTCGAGCCGCACACCGAAAGCGATCCCGTGGCCGTGCTTGCGCAGGTTCTGGTCTGCTTCGGCAACGTCATCGGACGCGGCGCGTTTTTCAAAGTTGGCGCCTCGCACCACCGGGGCAACCTGTTCGCCTGCCTGGTAGGACGCACGGGCGGCGGGCGCAAAGGTAGTTCCTGGGACGAGACGGCCGCCCTGTTCGCCGCCGTCGCGCCGGATTGGACGGAGGGGCGCATCAAGTCGGGCGTCTCGTCGGGCGAGGGGTTCATCTACGCCGTGCGCGACGGGCGCGAGCCGGGCGACGATGACAAACGAATGCTCGCGGTCGAGACCGAGTTTTCCAACGTGCTGCGGGCGATGGAGCGCGATGGTAACACGATCAGCGCCCGTATCCGCAACGCCTGGGACGGGACGGCGCTGGAAACCCTCGTCAAGCGCGACCCTCTCAAGGCGACGGACGCGCACATCAGCATCATCGGGCACATCACGCCCGAAGAACTGCGGCGCTACCTGACCCGCACGGAAACCGACAACGGCTTTGCCAACCGTTTTTTGTGGCTGTGTACGAAACGTTCCAAGCACCTGCCCGACGGCGGCGACTTCACCGACCGGGACCGCGCGCCGTTCGTGGAGCAGCTGCGCCAGGCGGTCACGTTTGCGAGCGCGGCCGGCGAGATCACGCGCACGGAGGAGGCCCGCGAAATCTGGCACGCGCTGTATCCGAACCTGAACCACGAGGTACCCGGCCTGTTCGGGGCGATCACTTCGCGCGGTGCGCCGCAGGTGCTGCGCCTGTCGCTGCTGTTCGCGCTGCTGGACTGCTCGCGCGTGGTTCGTGACGATCACCTGCTCGCCGCGCTCGCTCTTTGGGAGTACGCGCGGCACTCGGCCGCCTACATCTTCGGCGACGCGCTGGGCGATCCCGTGGCCGACGCAATCCTGCGCGGGTTGCGCAGCGCGGGCGCGGGCGGTCTGACCCGCACGGACATCAGCGGGCTGCTGGGCCGGAACCAGAAGGCTGACCGGATTGAGGAGGCGCTGCGCCTCCTGGTCGCGGTCGGCTCCGCGCGCAGTGAGACCCGGCCGACCGGCGGCCATGATGCCGAGGTCTGGTTCGCGGCGGGGCGAACGAAATAAACGAATTGCACGAACAAAGCGCCCAGGCGGTTAGGCTTCTTTCGTTTATTTCGTGCATTTCGTAGGGGGAGCAAGCATGGGCAACCTGTTGGAGACGGCGCTGCGCGTGCAGCGGGAACAGCGCGCGCGGGCGGCTCGTGAAGAACGCGGTGGCGGGAACGGGGCAGAAGGCGTGGGATCGCTGCGCCTTTCGGAGTTCGCGCGTTCCCAGCGGGTGCTCGCCGTGCGGGTGGCGGCGCTGGGCGGCGCGGTCGTTTGTCTTGCCGCCGACGAAGCGCCGCTCGCCGACTGCGACGCAGGGGGACGCTGCCAGGGGCGCGTCGTGTACCGGGCGCGCGAATGGGGCGAACTGTACCGCCTGCGGGCGGGGGGGCTGCTCGATGACGCGGGCCTGCGCCTTATTCACGAAGCGAAAGAAACCTTCGGTGGCGAGTTGCTGGCGCCGGAGGACCCGCTGCCAAGCGGCGCAAGCGCGGACGTGTAGCACAAAGAAAGGCAGGATGAGCAGGCTTGGGCTGGGAAAGGCGGGGAAGCGGCCGTTATTACTACCGCTCCGAACGGGACGGCGAGCGCGTCGTCAAGCGGTACTTCGGCATGGGAGAACTGGCCGCCGCGATTGCCGGCCTGGAGGCTCTGGACCGGGAGCGGCAGGAGGAGAAGAGGGCGCAGGACAAAGCCGAGCGGGACCGGCTCGACGCGCTGGATCACAGCGTCGCGGACCTGAGCCGGGCCGTGGACACGGTGCTGACCGAAGTCTTGACCGCCGCCGGGTATCACCGGCACGACCGGGGCGCATGGCGTAAACGCAGGCACAAAGGAAACACCGATGGCGACCAAGTTGCAGACGGCGGCTAAGGAAGAGTTGGCGATTCGGCGCGCGCCCGTCCCCGATTCGGTGGAGGAGCGACACGCCCTCGTGCAAAAGGCCGTGCAAAGCGGCAGCAAGACGGACGAGGCCCGCGCGCTCGCCTGTCTGCGCGCGCACCCCGCCGAGATGCGCATTCACTACCTGAACACACTCACCCCGATCCTGGACCAGATAGCCGACGGCAAACCGATCGTGCGCGAGATCGTGGCGAACGAGGCGCGCGACAAGCGCAAGGCGTTGGCCGGGCCGAACCCGACGCCCTTAGAGGCGTTGCTCGTGGAGCGGATCGTCGCCTGCCACCTTCAGGTGTCGCATTACGAGCGGTTGATTGCCAGCAGCGCGCGCAGTTCGATCGGTCTGGACCAGGCCGCGTGGTTGCACAAGAAGGCGGACATGGCGAACCGGCGTTACCTGTCCTCTATCAAGACACTGGCGCAGGTGCGGCGGCTTCAGGTGCCGCTCAGCCTTCAGGTCAACATCGCCGCTCAGGGCGGTCAGCAGGTCAACGTCGCGGGCGACGTGCAGCCACCCCTCACCGGGGATGGCGGGGCAGGGTAGAGGTGGCGAAAGTTAGCGACGTAAAAAAACGCGCGCGTGCGCGTCATGGGGTGTGACGAAAGTTCGTGCATGAGTTCGGTGACTTCGGAGCACCGGAAAAGGCAAGAGGAGGAGGGGCACAATGTCTGGTTTCCTGGGGCTGGGTATGCCCCGGTCCCTGACGCGCGACAAGGCCACGATCCGGGGATGGACGGGCGGGGGCGTGCTGGTCCGTCTGCCCGCGAATGTACTGTCGGCGCTTCCGCCCATGATCGCGCGGCTCCAGGCCGAGGGGCGCCGCTGCGTCTATCAGAGGGGCGCTATGTTCTCCCCGCGCGCGTATCTGTGGATTGGGGAGGTGCCCAAAGCCAAGCGCCCGCTATGCGGGGCCAAAACGAGGAAGGGCACGCCCTGTCAGGCCCGCGCCGTGGATGGCAAGGAGCGGTGCCGGCTGCACGGGGGCTGCTCGACGGGGGCGAAGACGGCCGAAGGGCGGGCACGGATCAGCGAGTCGAACCGGCGCCGGGCACAGGCAAAGCGGGCCGCTAAAGCCGGAGCGTCTGAAAGTGCCGCGACGATTACCCCATGAATGCAAAGCAACCCCATGGACGGCACCATGAAAAGCACAAGAGCACCCCGGAAAACGCGCCCACCTGCGGTGCGAAAACGCGGGCGGGAACGCCCTGCAAGTGCCGGCCCGTTCCGTCTGGCGCGCGCTGTCACCTGCACGGAGGCAAGTCGCTGTCGGGGTGGGGCAGCCCACGCCGCACGCACGGCCTGTACTCCAAAGGCTGGCTTGAGCGTTCGCTCGCCGTCACCGATCTGCTGCATGCGGCCGGGCTTCCCAACGACCCGACCGACGCCCTCTCCACGATGGAATGGGCGCAGCGCCTGGCGCGCTTCTCCCCGCGCCGCCTGTTGCGCCGTCTCGCCCCGTTGATTGCTGATCCCAGACCACGTACCCGTGCCCAGATCATCGACGCCGTGTCGGACTTGTTCGCGCCCTCACCGGCGGTGCAGGCACGGCTGGCGGCAGGTTGGGCGGCGCACCTGCATCGGTTGCGGCGCCTCGGCCTGACGCTATCGGACGAGGATCAAGAATTCCTGCGCTGGCATCGTAGTTCCAGCAATCGTTCTGGTCGGAGTCCCCGCGCCCCCCGGTGTATTGATAATGATGAAAGTGCCGGGTGAGCAGTCACACCTTCCACCGGCTCAAGGCGAAGTCTGTCAGGCGTTTTTGACGTTCCGTGATGGCCTGCTGTGCCCACTCTGACAGGTTGGCCAGTTCACGCTCCGTATGCCATCGGGAGTTTCGGTACACCTTGTCACTGGTACCGCTCTGCTCGCTCCCCCGCTTGTCTGGGAATGGTTTGTTGGAGTAGTAACTGTTCCAATCCGTCAGGCACAGATTGCCCAGCCGGTTTCGGCACGCCACGAACGCCTCCGGCGAGAATCGCTTCGCCCAGTAATCCACGCTGAGGGTGTTATCGCCCTGCGGCAGAATGTGTTCGATGGTGTCCTCTTTTTGCCGCTTAAAGAACTGCTCCCAGTCGATAGCGAACTTCTGCTTGGCCTGCGCGACCAGATGCCGCTCGTACTCGTACAGGAAAAACTTTAAGCCACTCCAAGCATAGAAATTCCGCTCCGGGTTTTCCAGCGCCGAGCGCAGGTAGGCGTCGGAGCAGTAGTAGTTAATCATCCCGCTGATTTTGGCTTTGGCCGCGTCCGCGTCCGTACTGCCCGCCATGATCTCGGCGGCGAGCGTGTAGGCGTAAGTGTCCCCGGTACTGGCGTTACGCTCCACAGCGGACAGGCGGAAGACCAGCACTTCGGCGAGCCGAAACAGTTCGAGCAACCCCACCGGATCATCGCCGAACTTGTGGTGCGCGGCCATCAGGATCGGCAGCACGGTCGCCGTGCGCCCGACACGTTTGAGCGTGAGAGCGCGGTCGAGCAGTTCGTTCCGTTTGGCGCTGACAAACTGGAAGGCCTGCGAGTGGCGCGGGTTCAGCACGTCGCGGTACGAGATCGCCAGCGTTCGGAGGCTCGACAGGTAGTCTTTAATGCCTTGGTGTAGTTGCGCCGGCGTTTTGCCGTGGCGAAGATTGAGTGTCTCCTTGAGGTAACGGTGAATGTCAAAGGTGCGCGACCGCTTTCCGTCCTCATACCACTCTGCGCCGGGATAAATGGCCCAGTGGTAGCGAAGGAACTGATCCTCGCCCGCACCGGGGCCGGCGTCCGTGATGGCGGTAAGCACCGCGTTCCAGGTATGGTTCACGTCCTGCGATAGCGCGGCCAACGCTTCGGGCTGGCTGACACGACTGCCGAGATACAGCAAGTAGTTCTTGACCATCTCCAGTTGTGTCAGCGGCCGGCCGCGCGCGTTCATGACCTCAAACATGACGCCGACTTCGGCCTCATCGCTTACCTCGTACACCACAAAGCCCAAACGGTTCGTGATGCGCCCGGAAAAGGCAAGCAGCCATTGCAATTGATCGGCGGCGTTGGTGAACGCGCTCGTCTTCTTGTTCAGGTAAGCGGAAAACTCGCTCTTTGCGTTCTGCAGGTTGACGTGGGCCGGAAGCGTGGTGTCTGCGTGCGCTTGATCGCCCAGGATGTAGTCGCGGAAAAACGGGGCGGTCCCCCCGTTCAGAGTCAGCCGGTCAAGGTTTCCCTGACTGGCGCTGGAGCGGCAGATATACTCTTCGCGCAACGCTTCGGCCGTTTCGTTAGCCTCCGGGTGGTTCAGCGTTTGGAGTTTGGCGATCAAGCAATGCAGCAAGATTACGAGCGTCGTCAATCGCTGCTGCCCATCCACGATGTCCAGCAGGTCGAATTTTTGCCCTTTAATGTTGCGCGGAGAATGCTTGCCGGTGTGCAGCACCAGCGTTCCTGTGTAGTGCGCTTTGCCGGCGCTCATCTGCTCCAGGTCATCCAGATCGTTCAGCAGATCGTCACGTTGCTCCGTTTCCCAAGCGTAGCCGCGCTGATAGTCGGGGATGACGAAGGCGCGGCTCTTGAAGATGTCCTGAAGCGATTCGAGTTTTGTCATGGCGTGGTAATCAGAACGGCGACCTGTGTGCCTGGGAAGGATTGGGGCGTGGTTTACAACTCACCGGCGAAGGCTCGCGCGAGCAGCGACTGGAACAGGTGTTCCGCCTGCCTGGTGGCCTCCTGCTGCTGCGCCCGCAGGCGCTCGAACCGGCGCACGACGCCGGCGTACTCCTGCTGAAGAGTGAGCGGCGGCACACAAACCGGCAACTCCTCGAACTTCTCGGCTGTAAAGTGGGCAATGGTCGCTGACGATGTGACCGCATTGATCAATCCTCTGCCCACACCAACGCGCATCAGGGATAAGAAGAACAAGGGTTCAATCACAGGGGTAGTAATGCGTAAACGGTGCAGCGCCTTTTGGTAGCAGCAATCACGAACTCTCCCTTCCCAGATGGCTGTACGTCCTACCTCGCCTCCCTCACAGACAAGAATATCTCCCGGCATAAGCCGGAACCTATCGAAGTCTCTGCCAGGAAAATCCATCTGTTTCAGGTTATTCAGGTTGAAAGAATTCCATTGAACGTTGGAATTGCCCAGATAAGGAAGCAAACGCGTTCCCGTCTGCTTTTTTTCGTCGAGCATTTTGCCTAATTGAATGCTGAAGATTTCACCTGCCGCCAACTGATTCCACCCCATCGGGTTCGTCACCGGGTCGCCGAACATCTGCAAGAACACGCTTTGCAGAAACGTGTCGCTCAGGGTTTGGGCGTAGCGGCGGGACTGGCGCAGGCGGTCGGCTTTTTCCAGAATGGCGGCGAGGCGTTGCTGTTCGGGCAACTCTGGTAGAGGAATCGTGCATTCTTTCAGGATAGTCGTGTTGAGGCCGTCCATGATAGCCCCACGGGACTGCCGCTGTAGCTGTTGAAGAAGACCACTATGTCCGTTGATCACATAACTCAAAAATTGGGGGGAAACTTTGGATTGATCAACCCTCATACGAAACAGGTGAGAATCAATTATTGCAGTCTCCGTTCCATCAGGAACTACAGCGGCACGTCCGATTGTGCCCATTGTTGTTACTAAAACATCACCGGACTCTAATGTGTAATCTGCAAGTTCTTTGTATTTAGTCGGCGTGATAAACCTACGGAATACCGGAACAAAATTGTTAGGAATAACATTCTCGATCCCTGCAACCGGAATTCCCGCCTCCACCAACTCTGTTTTTTTCAGAGAACTTCCAAAAGGACCGATCTTAAAAGCGCCCGGAGAGGAGGCAGCCAGGCTTCCCACTGTGACCTCATTGAATTTCATTTGATGAGGTCGCTCAACTGCTTCACTCGTCCAGACATTACCTGCTCCAAAGTAAGCAGCCGGTCGAGCGTAACCTGCGGCGTGTCGTAGTAAGGCGTGTCTTGCTCCACTTGCCGGTAGCGGCTCGCGGACAGGTCGTACTTCTTCGCCCGCACCTCGCCCGTCGGAACCCAGAACTGCCGCGTCAGCCGGTTGATCTCCCGCTGCAACGGGTGTATCTCCTCGTTCAGCACGGCCATCTGCCCCTTGTCGGCTTCCAAGCGGGTCAGCGCCGCCGCTGCCTCGGCTTCGGGTGCGACGGCGTGCTCGAACGTCAGTCGGTGAACCTCGGCCTGAAGCGACAGCCGCCGCGCCTTCAGCGGCTCGATCCGGGCGTGCAGGTCCGCGAGGCGAGCCGTGCGCCCGGCGGCGAAATCGGGGTCCGCCCGGTGTCGCCAGCAGCGCAGGATGTCGGGCAGGTCATTCTCGCTTGTCGGCAGGCGTTTGTCGTCCAGCGTGAAGCCGTCGTGTTCCATGTCGTAAAACCAGATACGCTCGCCCGTGTTGCCGCCGCGCGTGAACAGCAGGATCGCCGTGGACACACCCGCATACGGCTTGAACACGCCCGACGGCATGGAGACGACGCCGTCCAGCCGGTTCTTCTCGATCAACTCACGGCGAATCTCGACGTGCGCGTTGCTCGACCCGAACAGCACGCCGTCGGGCACGATGACCGCGCACCGGCCGCCCATGTCCAGCAGGCGAAGGAACAGGTGCAGGAACAGCAGTTCCGTCTTCTTGACGCGGCCGGGCAGCGTGTCGCTCACGTCGCCGCTGTCAATCGCGCCCTTGAATGGCGGGTTGGCAAGAATCAGGTCGTAGGCCCGCGCCTCCGTGTACCCCTTCGACAGCGTGTCCGTGTAGCGAAAGCGCGGCTGCCGGAGGCCGTGCAGCATCAGGTTCATCGCGCCGATCCGCAGCATGACCATACCGCTATCGTTGTCAAAGGCGGTCAGCGCCTCGGCTTGCAGATGCTCGTGCTGCTCCGGTGTTAGCCGGTCGCCGACGAGGTTATGCGGCACGCCCTCGGCGTCGTACTCCAGAATGTCGGGGCTGGTGTGCGTTTCCAGAACGTGCTGGTAGGCGTTCACGGGAAAGCCGCACGTCCCGGCGGCAGGGTCGCAGATGCGCTCGCCCGGCTGGGGGTCCGCCATTTTGACCATCAGCCGGATGATGTGGCGCGGCGTCCGAAACTGGCCGTTGCGCCCGGCGGTGTTCAACTTGGAAAGCAGGTACTCGTACAGGTCGCCCTGCACATCCTGGTTCTGCTGCGACACCTGAAGGTTGTCAATCAGGGCGCACGCTTCGAGCAGCAGGGCCGGCTTGTTGATCTTGAACTCGGCGTTCTCCATCGAGGCGGCGAACGTGCCGCCCGCGCCGCCCAATTCCTTGAGGAACGGGAACACCTTCTCCTTGACGTGGGGCAGAATGTCGGCCGCGTTTTTCTGCGTCCACTCGGACCAGCGCAGCGCCTTCCCCGCGTCCGTGGCGGGAAACAGACCGTCGTAGGGTTGACCGCGCCGACGCGCGGCCTGCTCGCGGCTGGTTTCCTGCTCGTCCAGCCGTTTCAAAAACAGCAGGTAAGAAATCTGCTCGATGGCGTCCAGCGGGTTGGCGAGGCCGCCGCTCCACAGTTTGTCCCAAAGCGCGTCTACTTTTGAGCGCAGTTGCGCGTCTGTCAGCATAGGGGGTTGCTTGTCTTCTTTCGTTAGGCCGCTGCGAGTTGCGCCGTGAACGCGAGCACGTCGCTGATCTGGTCTTGCGTGAACAGGCGCTCCACGGCGTCCTGCCCGAAGTTCAGCAGAGACCTGTCGTCGTACAGGTCGGCCAGGTCCAGACGCCGCTTCCGCAGGAACACGCTCTCGACCGCCCGCAGGAACTTGATCTGGTTCGCGTCGTAAGCGGGGGCGTGCGCGGCGATGTGCTGCTCCCAGGCGCGCTGAACCACGGTATCGTAGTCCGGCAGTGATTCCAGCGCCAGCAGGTGCCGCAGGAAGGCGAGAAAACTGCCCGCCTTGACGCCATAGGCCCGCCGGATGTTATCGGCGGTCAGTTCCACGTCCGTGCCACCGAGCAGCCCGCGCAGCGTTCGTTCTAATTCGACCAGTTGCGCGTCGCTGACCTCCTGCCCGTCGCGCAGGGCCGCAATCGTTGGGTGTTGGTCGGCCAGCGCCTCGATCCGCTCCTCGACCCGGCGGCGGTACTCCTGCACGTACACGCGCTCGCCGTTCTCACTCAGGGTGATGTAGCCGCTGCTGGCGATGAAGTCGGGAAGGTCCAGCACGACAAACGCGCTGGGCCGCTCGCGCTTGTTCTTCATCTGCGGGACCAGCCGGGCGACCACGTCCGAAAGAGCGGCAAGGCTCGCCGTTTGCAGGCCCGACGCCGACAGGCACAGGTCACAGGCGGGCTTGGTCGCCGCGTCCGTGTGAACGAAGCCGGGTAACAGTGACACGTCTTCGGCGATGGATTGCAGCAGGGCCGGCTGGGGGCTGTGTTGCAGCACCTGCGCCTTCAGCCGCTCGACCTTGCTCGTGAAGGTTTCGCCGGCCACATCCACGCCACTCGCCAGGCGCAGCAGCGGCCCGACCTTTGCCCGCAGGAACGCCACCCCCGCCGGCGTGACGTGCCGCCAGAACGTGTCCGTCCAGGCCGCCTCGATTTCCGGGTACACGCGCTTGACCGCGAACGTGTCCGTCGGGATGCGCCCGACCATCTGGCGCAGGTCGGCCTTGATCTGCTGGGTGTCGGGCGCGTCCTGCTGGCCGAGCAGCGCCTCCAACAATTTCAGGCGCGTGTTGAAGATCGTCACCAGAACCGGCACGACGGCCGCCGGGGTCTCGTCTTCCTTGCGCTCGAAGTCGTTTTGCCAGAAGTCAATAATCTTGAACTCGGTCTTGCCGCGTTCGGGCAGCCGGTCGCGGAAGCGGCAGGCGGCGTCGTTGCGCGTGCCGCGTCCGATCATCTGCCACAACTTGATGCGCGACTGCACCGGCTTCATGAAGGCGAGGTTCACGATTTCGGGCACGTCCACGCCGGTGTCGAGCATATCCACGGAGATCGCAATGCGCGGCATATCGTTCTTTTTGAACTTGGTGATGAGGCCGTCGCCATACGTCCCATCCCGCACGCGCTCGGTGTCTGAGGTGATAACCTGCGCCATGTCGGGGAACTGCGGATACATCTCCTCGAACACGGCGCGCAGCCGCTCGGCGTGCTTTTGCGTCATGGCGAACACGATGCTTTTGCCGGGCACCTGCCCCGAAGCGTCCTTCGTGCAAACGTCCATGAACTCGTCCCACTGCGCCCGCAGGGTGTCGGTGTTGCTGACTGTTCGTTCGATCTCCGTCCCGCTGTAGTCCAACTCGTCCGGGTCAATGCCCTGTTCGATGAGCGCGTTGCGTTGAGCCTCGGTTAGTTTCGCGCCCTTGATGCCGTCGCGCTGGAACCCGGTCTTGGCCTGGTACAGGTGGAAGTCCACCAGCGTACCCTCCGCGACGGCCTTCGTGTAGTCGTACAGGAACGTCGGAACGCCGTCCGAACAGTCGAAAATGCGGAACGTGTCACGATCAATGAAATCGGCGGGGGTCGCCGTCAGCCCGATCATCCGCGCGTCGAAGTAGTCCCACAGTTCGGCGGCTCGATTGAAAATTGAGCGGTGCGCCTCGTCCACGACGACCAGATCGAAGTAGCCGGGGCTGAACCGGGTGAAGCAGCGATTCATCGTTTGCAGCGTGGCGACGTACAGCCGCTTGGTGTCGTCAATGGTATGCGTGAAGATTCGGTCGCTCGGCTCGCCGGGCAGGTGGGCGCGAAAGCCATCTTTGAGCGCCTGGTCTACGAGGGCATCCCGGTCGGCGAGAAACAGCACCCGGCGGGCTTGGTTCGTTCGCAGAAACAGGTCCACGAGGGCCACCGTGGTGCGTGTCTTGCCCGTGCCGGTCGCCATGACGAGCAGCGCGCGGCGTCGGTTCAGGGCGAACGTTTCCGTGACGCGGCGGATCGCCTCCTGCTGGTAGGTACGGCCCGCAATGCTGGTGCTGATGGCTGATAGGGAAAGCGGCGTCTGATTCTGCCGCAGGTAAAGCAGCCGTTCCAGGTCAGCGGGCGTGAAGAATCCGGCGACCAGGCGCGGTGGGGCACCCGTTTCCACGTCCCAAAAGTAAGTGTCTACGCCGTTCGTCAGAAAGGCGAACGGGGTGAAGGTCTGCTGCGCCTGCTGCTTGGGGATTTCGGTGACGTAGTACCGGACCTGTTCACGGGCAACATTGGGATTGCGGCTCTGCTTTTTCGCCTCGACAACGGCGATGACCTCCCCGTTGGGACGGTACAGGCAGTAGTCCGTGACGCCGTTCCACGGCTCGGCATCGTAGCCGTCCACAGGTATTTCGATCCCAACTTGCGTTGGGTTTTCCACATCCCAACCGGCCGCCTTCAAGGCAGGGTCAATACGGGACTTACGCGCGGCGGCTTCATTCGGTGGCATAGAAGACGGGGGCTTTCCTGGCAGCGGCAGCGCAGCCGAAGCGGGCAATCGTTCAGCGGTTCAGTCGTTCGTGTCGCCGAGGGGCATCGGGGAAGCGGCGACGTGCAGATCGAAGGGCTTGTCGGCCGGCTCGACCGGGGCCGGTTTGGGGGTTGCCTTCCCTTCGATCCGCTCGATGCGCTGCACCTGTTCATCCAGCGCGACGGCCGTGTCGAAAAGATTGTCGCGTAGCGCGAACACTTCGGCGCGAAGGTCGGCAAGGTCCCGCCGGTCTTGATGCCGTTGAACGGTGCGCCCGGCCGTGAACACGCCTGACAACAGCAGGGCCAGGAGGGCGAGCGTGCCGCAGCCGATGGGAATGCCCATGCAGCAGCCGCGCACTTTGCAGCCTGGCGGCGGCACACCGTTTGTGTTCATCGTTCCCCCGCTCCGTTCTGGCGCAGGTCGGCCGGGCCGTGTATCTCGGTTTCCAGGCGCAGCGCGACGTACCCCAACGTTTCGGCCAGATCGCAGCCGGCCGTTTCCCCCTCTGCCAGCGGGAAGTTAGGCGGCAGGGCACGGCCGCGCGCCCGGTCGATCCGTTCGGCCACGGGCAGGGCCAAGCGCCGCGCGCCCAGCGTTGCCATGAGGCGCAGCGCGGCGCTGGTTTCGTCGCCGGCCTCGTTCACCTGCGGGGCCGGGTCGGGCAGATCGTCGCGGTTCTCCGGGTTGGTGAGCAGGTAGTGCGCGGCACGCGCGGCACGTTGGGCGGCGTGAACGTGACCGGCTATCCGGTCCAGGTCGGGCAGCGTGGCGACGGCGTTCGTGCTCACAGTTTGCCTGCCTTCTGCCGGCGGCGAATGGCCCGCCCGCGCGGGCAGGTCGTGGGGTGGCCTTCGAGCGCGTCGCCACGGCCGCAGGTGCAGGTGATCGCGGTCATCGTTCTCGTTCCTCGGTTCGGCTGGGAAAAGGCCGGTGGGGTGGTTGCCGGGGCGGACGTAGCGGGCGGGTTGCCCAAAGATGCCCAAACACAATCAAGGATCGCCTCATCCTCGTCGGTCAACTCCGGCGGGTGCTCGACCTTGCCAGCGGCCAGGTTGCGCAAATGTCGCTCGTGAAGTTGCTGCCGGGTCATCGTTCGTTCGCTCCTGTTTGCCGCCGGTCGGCCGGGCCTTCCACTTCGATCTTCAGCCTCAGCGCCAACTCGGAAAGCGTTTCGGCCCAGCCCGTGCCCCGGCTTTCGCCCGGCTGAAGCGGCAGGTGGGCAGGCAGCACGTTGCCGCGCTCTGCGTCCACTTCCTCAGCGGCGGCGACGGCGGCCCGGACGGCGGCCAGCAGGCGTCTTGTGGCGGGCGTGTCGGCCTGGGCTAAGGCGCGCAGCGGGTCCGCTTCGGACGGGCGCGCAAAGTCGTATTCCGGGGCACGGCCGCCGGCCGCGTAAAGCGTCTGGTACGTCGCCTGTGCGTGTTCGTTGGCCGCGTTGGCGGCCTGAAGCAGCGCGGCGACGTTGGGCGGCTCGCCGGTCGCGTCCGCTTCGAGCAGCAGGGCAACCGTGGCGAGGGCGGCATCAACCGAACGGCTCGCCGCGCGCGTGCAGGCGTTCACCGTGGCCGGGTCCATCAGGGCGGCGTTCACAGGCGGCCCGCCTTCTGCCGGCGGCGAATGGCCTGCCCGCGCAGGCAGTACGTCTTGTGGCCTTCCAGGGCTTCACCCGCGCCGCAGGTGCAGGGAATCTCTCCCAGCGGCTTGAGCGGGCGCCCGCCGGCTCCGTTCGCCATCAGCCCGTTACGGCGCGAGGCTTCGGCCTTCTTGGGCGTCTTGATGCTCCCCAAAGCGCGGCCGGCCGCGCTCGCCGTTTCGGGGTCGGTACCCCGCAGCCGCGCGGCGGCGACGCCCTGGGTTCCGCCCTGCTGTTTCGTTGACACTCGCTTTTTGCCTCCTGCCTATTGTATCCCCAACGATTGCGTTTTCACGGGGGCATATGAAAAAACCCTAACTATTTTCGGGCTACCTATTGCATAATGCTATCGTTAGCGTTATACTAAGTACAGTTCAAACGCGAAGGAAACCAGACCATGAAAGCAGCCACCCTGACCCAAGCCACCAAGATCGCCCAAGCCGGCGCGCGCAAGATGACCGCCGACAAGTACACGCTGAAGCCGAGCACCTTCAAGAGCCTCATCGGCAAGCAGTTCACCGTCATCAACCGGGAAACCGGCAAGCGGTACACAACCTCGATTGACCCGAAGAAAACCTTCTGCTCCTGCCCCTTCTTCCAGGAGAACAAGGAGCACGGAACCTGTAAGCACGTCGAGCGGTGCCGCGAAGAGGCCGCCGACGTAGCCCGCTGGGAAGCCGAAGCCGCCGCCCGCGAAGAGTTTGCCACCTTCGGCAAGTACCTGTAGCAAAACCGGCCGGAGCGTCTTGTACACGCTCCGGCCGGCCCCGTCCCCTGCGAAGAGGACACCCCGACGATACCCGCCCCTTGCGAAGAAAAGGACAAGACCCCGTGCAAAGCACACAAAACACACAGACCGTTTACCTGCTCCACTTCGAGCGCCCCTATCAGGCCAAGACCGGCAGGCAGCAGAAACAAGCCGGCCACTACCTCGGCTACACGTCCGACCTGCGCGCGCGCCTGGCCGAACACACCAGCGGCGGCGGCGCGCGCCTGATGGAGATCATCGCGCTCGACGGCATCGGCTTCACCGTGGCCCGGACGTGGAGCGGAGACCGCAAGACCGAGCGCCGCTTGAAGAACCGGCACAACCACAAGCACCTTTGCCCCTGCTGCTGCCCTGAGCGCGCCGCCCGCAACGCCGCGAAGATCGGCAAGGAGGCGGGCAAGTGACCATCGCCAAGTACGGCCGCCATTGGGCCATTTACGACCCGGCCGGGAACCTCGTGTGCCTCTGTGTTTACCGCAAGGGCGCGCGCGAAGTGGCCGCCCGCCTGGACGCCGCCGAAACAGTCGGGCGCAAACTTTACGAGGCCGCCGCCGCCTACGTTGCCACCCTGCCCGCCACGAGCGCCGCCAAGTAGCGCGCCCGAACGACAAACTGGCCGGCTCACCCCCACAGAGACGCGCGAGCGCGTCGGACCCGGCCCCTCTCCCCAAACAGCAAAGGACACCCGAACCGTGAACACCGAACCGATGAACGAACAGCCGACCGCCACGACCGAATTCCACATCACCGACGAAGCGGGCGCGAACTGGTACGCCCGCAAACTGGCGAACATCGAAGCCGAGCGCGCCCGCGTGAAAGCACAGGCCGCCAAGATCATCGCCCAACTCGACGGCGAAGAGAACAGCCTGAAGGATCGTTTCGAGGCCGAGGCGCGCGAATGGACGCGGGCCGAGATCGAAAGGCGGTACAAGGGTCGCCGCAAGTCCCTTGCCCTGCTGCAAGGCACGTTCGCCTTCCGCGCCGTGCCCGCCACGCTCCGGGTAGACGACCTGTCCGCGGCCCTGAACACGGCGGCGGGCTTGGGCGCGGTCAAGGTGGACGAAGCCGCTTACCGGCGGGCCGCGCTTGACGCACGCAACGCAACCGGCGAACTGCTGCCGGGCGTGGTGATCATGCCGGAACGCGAACATTTCGGCATCAACTTCGGCAAGGACAGTGCAGCAAGTCAGGAAGGCGAGTAGTCTTTGCAAAACGGGCGCGCGGGGCGGTAAAACGCCCCGCGCCGGCTGACGGGCACGGAACCTACAGTAACCGAGGTATAATGGCTATAGGAAAGGCAATCGCCTTTAACATAAAGCAGAGACGAGATAGCGCCAGTTTACGCATGATGTGGCCGTCTTTCGGCTGTTTCAGCCGCCCGCCCTTTTAAGGCGAGTGTCGTTGGTTCGAGACCAACACGGCCCAGGTATCAACAAAGCGGCCCGTTCACCGGCAGTTCGGTGAACGGGCTTTTTTGTGTGAGGCCGAAGGGGAAGCGTTCAACAATTCGGTTCGATAACGGCTTTGACCACGCGCAAGGCTTCCACGTCGGCGAGGGCCTGCCCCGCGTCGTCGAGGCGGTAGCGGCGGGTGACGAGCGACGACCAGTCCATTCGGCCGCCGAAGCGCGACAACACTTCCATCGCGCGCCACAGATGGCTGAAGTCCGAACCCCAGCAGCCCCGAATTTCCAGGTGCTTTTTGTTGACGTGCCGGTGGGGATTCAAGGACACGTCGCCATTGTCGGTGTACTGGCCGACGATGACGTAGCGGCCGGCGTCGCGCGCCAATTCGCAGCCTTCGGGAACGGCATGGGGATTTCCGCTCGCCTCAATGACGATGTCCGGCCCGTAGCCGCCAGCGGCGTCCCGGACGGCACGGAAACGCTCGCCGGGCGTGGTCGTCGTTACGTCCATCGTCCAGTCCGCGCCGAACGTTTTCGCCGCGCGCAGCCGCGCGTTTGGAGCGCCGATGACGCCGACCCAGCCGGCCCCGCTTAAAAGAGCAAGCGCGCACGCCGAAAGGCCGACCGGGCCGCTGCCCTGAATCAGCACGCGGTCTCCCAAACGAATTTGGGCGAGCTCGACGGCGTGAACGGCCGTGGGCAGCCCGCAGCCGCCGCCGATCCATTGTTCGGGCGAAACGTTGGCGGCGAGCGGCAGGATAACGACGCCGGGCTTGAGGTAAATGCGCTCGCTCCAGCCGCCCAGCAGGCCGTCGCTTGCGCCGTAGGTGATGCCGTAAACTTTGCGACGGGGGCAGCGCGTCGTCGCCTTGAAGACGGTGCAAACGTGGCAGGCGTGGCAGGTTCCGTGAACGTCCAGAAACGTCACCACGTCGCCCGCCCGCACGGGCCGATTTTCGGTGTCGAACACCGGCCCGCCGGTTTCAACGACTTCGCCCACGCTGACGTGGCCGGGGATGAGCGGATAGGGGACGCCCGCGAGCCGGCCGTGCCACAAATGAACGTCGGTTCCGCACACCTCGGCGGCAAGCGTTTTAAGCAGCACGGCTCCCGGCTCAAGAACCGGTTCGGGAAACGTTCGCACCTCGACCGGCTGGCCGGGAATGGGAATAACGGCGGCGCGTATCATGAACTACCGGTTCACCGAAAAAGCCGCCGCGCCCTGCCCGCCCAAAACGATGAGGGCCGCTCCCGTGAATCGGGAGCGGCCCTCGCTACGTTTAGCGGCCGACGAAAAGCGCGAATCGCGTTGCCGGAGAAGCGAGCGAATGCTCGTTTAACCGCCGTTGCGCTTGTTGATGCCGCCGTTGCTGCGATGGCTCTGGCCGATGTCTTGCGAAAGCGAGGCGAAGAAAATCGCCCACGCACTCGCGCCGATCAGGCTCAGGCCCATCAGTGCTATCATGGTCACCTCCAGTTCTGGCTCGCCGGAAAGTCCAGGTTGCCGTTTCGGGGTCGGTGACAACTGTGTCTTGTGTTTTTCGTTCCTAACGGTCGGGACCGCTGCGTCCCGGCCATGCCTTCCGACACCAGTATCGGCAAAAGCGTTCCCGTTGTTTAGCCGGACAGCAGGCTTTGCAGCGTTTCGGCGTTGCGAACGGCGTTGCCCGCCCCGTCGTTGTTGAAGTAGGCCCACACGTCGCGGCGCTGGCCGTCGTGCCATTCGCGGATGCGCTCGGCCCACCATTTCAGGTCGTCGTCGGAGTACGAGCCGCCGTACAGGTAATCCGGGTCCGGGCCGTGCAGGCGAACGTAGGCGAAGGGCGCGGTTGCCCGAAGCACGCACGGCAGGTTCGCGCCGCTCATCACGCAGTAGGCCGCGCCGAACCGCTCCAAAAGCGCGAACGTTTCGTCGTTGTGCCAGGACGGGTGCCGGAACTCGACCACGACCTGTATCCAGGACGGGACCATGCCCAAAAAATAAGCGAGCCGGTCGTGGTCGGCTTCCATCTGCGGCGGCAACTGCACCAGCAGCGGCCCGCGCTTGCCGTGCAGATGATGCAGCCCGCGCGCGATGCGCTCCAGCCACACCTCCGGCGCGTACAGCCGCTTGGCGTGCGTCAGCCCGCGCGGCGCCTTGACGGTCATCCGAAAGTCGTTTGGCAGCCGGTCGTGCCACGAGGTAAAGGTAGCGTCGCGCGGCCAGTGATAGTAGGAACTGTTTAACTCGACGGTCTGGTAGCGCGCGGTGTAATGTTCCAGCCGCGCCGGTCCCGTCGTGCCGTGCGGGTACAGCACGCCCTGCCAGTGATCGTAACTCCAGCCCGACGTGCCCACATGGATAGCCATGCCGAAACGGTACCCGTTCGCGCCGGGGCAGGGAACCCGGCCCGGCCCGCCGAACCGTAGCCCGGCATGAAAATAACCGAAGTCTTGACGACGATTTTGCGCACCGGGTCCGTCTTCGTTCGTGTCCGTACCCAGGACGGCGTGACCGGAGTGGGCGAGTGCTCGCCCATGAACGGCCGGGTACTCAAGGCGTTCGTGGATCACGCCCTCGCGCCCATCGTGATCGGCGAGGACGCGCGTGACGTGGACCGGCTGTGGCACGCGATGTTTTACCGCACCCTCAAGTTAGGCGCGCAGGGCGCGCAAATGGAGGCTATCGCCGGCATTGACATCGCGCTGTGGGACATTTTAGGAAAAACGACGAACCTGCCGATCTCAACCCTGCTCGGCGGCCGTCAGCGCGACGCGATCCCGCTGTACGCAAGCATCGGGGGCGGGATGAACCTGACAGTGAACGCGATGGCCGGCCAGGTCGAGCAGGCGCTCGCCGAAGGCTTCACGGCGATCAAAATCCGCATGGACTGGCGGGCCGACCGGCAGGATCGGGACCCGGCCAAGGACCTGCAAATGTTCGCCCGCTGCCGCGAAGTCTGCGGGCCGGACGTGCCGCTTTCCTTTGACGTGAACAACGGCTACAGCGTGCCGACCGCGATCCAGCAGGGGCGCAAAATGGAAAGCCTGGGGCTGTACCATTACGAGGAGCCGGTCGCGCCGTACGACTACGCGGGCCTCGCCCAGGTCGCCGACGCCCTGGACGTTCCCGTGAGCGCGGGCGAGCACGAGTACACGCGCTGGCAGTTCCGCGACCTGATCCAGCAGGCGCGCGTGGACATCGTGCAGCCCGACGTGGTCAAGTGCGGCGGCATCAGCGAAATGCGGCGCATCGCCGTGCTTGCCGAAACGTTCAACAAACTGTTCGTGCCGCACCAAACGCAGCCTACCGTGGGCACGGCCGCCAACCTGCACGTTTGCGCCGCCCTCGTGAGTTGCCCCCGGCCGCAAGAGTTCACCCGCCGCCGCCCCGAACTGGACGACCTGTTCACGCAGCCGCTCGTTTTCGCAAACGGCGTGATGCGCGTGCCGACCGGGCCGGGCCTGGGGCTGATCCTCGACGAATCCAAACTGGAAGCCCTTGCCCTCGCCGCCTGAGCCGGCCGCCGACGATGCGCGCAAACGAGAGCGCATCGCGCTCGCGGCCTGCATGTTTCTCACGACGGCCTGCATCGGCTTCGTGCAGCCGTTTTTGCCGCCGTACCTCAAGGCGTCGGGCCTGTCGGACGGGCAGATCGGGTTCGTTGTCGGCCTGGGCACGGGCGCGTCGCTCGTGGTTCAGCCGGTTCTTGGCCGCCTCAGCGACCGCTGGGACGCCCGAAGGCCGTTGATGACCGCTGCCGCCCTGCTGGGCGGGCTGGCGTATTTCGCTTTTCGGTTCGTGCCCGCCGCGCTCGGTCCGCTGGCCGCAACCGCGGTTTTCGGCCTGCTGGTCGCGCTGGGCACGAACGCGATTACCTACCTGTCGGCGGCGGGCGGCGTGCTGGTCGGGCGGCTCGTCGGAAGTGCGCGCGGCGGCGCGGCCTACGCGGGGTACCGCATCTGGGGTTCCATCGGCTTCATCGTGACCGCGCTCGTGACCGGCCTGCTGCTCGGCCAACAAACAAGTGTAGCGGGCCGGGACGGTCTGGCCGGCGTCTTCTTGTGGGGACCGCTGCTGTTTCTGGCGAACGCGGTTGTCGCGCTATTCGTGCCCGATAAAAAACGGGCGTCGGCCCTCGCCGCGCCCGCGCCTGTCCCCGCAAGCGTGGCTGCGGGGGCGGGGGCCGCCGGCCTGCACCCGTTCCTGCTCGCCTTTTTTCTGTACCAGTTTGCCATGGGCGGTATGCTGGCGTTTCTCAGCCTGCACCTCAAGGCGTTGGGGGCCGGGCAGGGCTTCATCTCGTTCGCGTGGGCAACGGGCGTTGTTTTCGAGGCGCTGATGATGGCGCGCATCGGGCGGTGGTCGGACAAATGGGGACGGCGGCCCGCGCTCGCCGTCGCCTTTTTGGCGTTGCCCGTGCGCCTGCTGCTGTACGCGGTCGCGCCCAACCCGTGGTTTATGCTCGCGGCCCAAACGCTGGAGGCTATCAATTTCGGCATCATCGGGCCGGTCTCGATTGCCTTCGTGAACGATCTGGCGACAGACAAAAACCGGGGATGGCTTCAAGCGCGTCTGGCGGGCGTGAGCGGGCTTGCCTTCGCGCTCGGTCCGGTCACGGGCGGTCTGGTCGCGGGCGCGGCCGGGTACCGCATCGCCTTTGTCGTTCTGGCGGGCGTGGCAATTGCGGGCGCGATTTTGTTTCTGCGCCGGGTGGCGGAGTCGCACCCGGCCGCGCAGCCGCTGGGCGCGCGCGGCTGCGCGGCCGGCCTCCGCCCCCTGCTACGTTTGCTGGCCGCGCCTCCTTCGGGGTAATCTACGCGCCCTCAGATGGGGTGAAGGTAGTGGCGAGAACCTGCGTTTGGCCAGTTTCGGCCGCGCGGTAGCCGGATTCGATGATCTCGATGACGTGGCGGGCGTGAGAAGCGGTGGCGAGGCTGGGCGTGCCGTCGTTCACCCAGTCCACCAACTGCATGATGTCCTCGAAAACGTGCGCCTCGCCCATTTCGCGGTGCTTGCCCGTAACGTGGGGCAGCAATTGCCAGCGTTCCAGGCCGGTTTCGCTTCCGGGGTAGTCCAGGTCCTTGCCGTTCATCTTCATGCCCTGGATGCTGCCCTTCGTGCCGTAATAGGAGGGCATGCCGAACTCGGTCAGGGTTCCGGCGAACGTGCCGTAGACGAACGCGAAGAGATTGTCGCCGAAGTCGAGCACCATCAGCGTGTTGTCGTCGGCGTCGGTCTCGTACGTTTGGCCCCCGAACTCGCGCTCCTTGATGCCAACGCCACTCATGCCGGTAATGCGCTTTGCCGGTCCGAGCACGCCGGTGAGCGAATGCAGGCCGTACACGGTCATGTCGTAGAGCGGGCCGCCGCCTGGCTTTTTCCAGTACCAGGCCGGGTTGACATTGGATAACACGTCGCTCCCGGTTCGGACGCTTTCCTTTTCGTGGTACGTCCCGAACGCGGCTCCGGTCGCGGCCCAGGCGAGTTTTCCTAAAGCGCCCTCCTGGATCAAGCGGCGGATGCGCTGGTTCGGCGCTTGCAGCATCTGGCCGGGCGAGGCGACGATTTTGACGTTCGCTTTTTGGGCTTCCTCAATCAGGTGCGTGGCTTCGGCGGCCGTGGTGGTCATCGTTTTGTTGAAGTGAACGTGCTTGCCGGCCCGCACGGCAATAAGTCCCTGCTCGTAGTGCAGCCCGATGGGGGAGCCGATGGTGACGGCCCCGACCGCATCGTCCTTCAGCAAATCGTCGTAACTTTCGTACGAACGCGCGACGCCGTATTTTTCGGCCGCCGCTTTCGCGCGGCCGGGCACGGGGTCGCACACGGCCGCCAAGCGAACCGAATCCTGAACGTCGGGCAGGCAAAGGTGTTCGAGAGCCGCCCGGATGCCGATGCTGCCCGCGCCCACCACGCCCATGCCGAGTGGCTTGCTGCTGCTCATTGCTTTTTTTCTCCTTCGTCGTCGAGAAGGACGCCATTTTCCGCCGGGCCGCCGTTGCTGCGGCGCACCAGGAGGAGGCAGGCGTCGTCGGTGAGTTTGCCGCCGGCAAAGGCGCGCGCGCCGTCGAGGACGGCCTGGCCGACCTGGGCGAGCGAGGCGCGCGGCGGCACGCTTTCGGCGAGCGCGGCCATGCCTTCGTAGCCCAAAAATTCGCGCTTGGATTTGCGCGCCTCGGTGATGCCGTCGGTCGCTAAAAAGAAAACGTCGTCGGGCGCGAGGCGCACGTTCGCGCTTTCGTAAACGTGGCCGGGGTCCACGCCGAGCGGCAGACCGGGCCGGGCGTCGGGCGCTTCGGACGTGAGCGCGCCGGGGGTGCGGCGCAAAACGACCGGCGGGTCAACGCCCGCGAGCGCGAACTCGGTTTGCCCGCTGGCGGCATCCAAAAGGGCGAGCGACAAAGCGACGAACGTTCCCGGTTCCTGCGCCCCTTTGTCGAGCATTTGCGCGTGGCAAAGGAAGTCGTTCAATCGGCCGAGCGCGCCGGCCGCGCTGCCGTGTTCGCGCAGATAGGCGCGCAAAGCGTACTTGGCTTCGGCGGTCCGGGCGGCGGCGGCCAGTCCCTTGCCGCTCGCGTCGCCGACCACGAGCGCGACCCGGCTGTCGGACAGCGAAAACGCGTCGTAAAAATCGCCGCCCACCTGCGCCTCGCCCCAGGCCGGCTCGTAAAACGTGGCGATGGACAGGCCGCCAAAAGCGTTCGACGGCGGCTCGATCAGAAGCGAGCGTTGAAGCGTTTCGGCGATACGTTTTTGTTTCTCGTACGCTTCTTCGAGCGCGGCTTCGGCGCGCACGCGCGCGGCGATGACCTGGTTGACCACTCCGGTCGAAAAGCCCAAAAGAACAAGGCCGAGCAGTCCGCCCAGCGCCTCGACGAGAAGCGCGGCCCGCGCGGCCCGCGCCGCCCGTTGATCCAGCAGGCGCTGTTCCTCGTCTTCGGCCTCGGCAACGAGCCTGCGTGCCTGGTCCATCCGCCGCTTGCCTTCGCCCGAAAGCACGAGCGCGCGCGCCTCGGACGCGCTGCTTGCCCGGCCCGCGCGGCGTTCGGCGACGATGCGCTCCATCCAGGTCATCTTCGCCCGCGCCACGGGTTCGAGCCGGTCCAGCCGTTTTTGCTGGCGCGAATTGTCGCGCGTCAGGCGGCGCAGCTCGCTCAGGTGAGTGGGGAGGGTTTTTCGTGCGTTCTCGTAAGGCGTTAGGTAGCCGGCCTCGCCGGTCAGCAGAAAGCCGCGCCCGCCGGTTTCCGCGTCAACGAGGTCGGTCAGCACGGCGGCAAGCGTTTCGCGCACGTCATGCGTGTGTTCGACGCTTTTTGCTTCGTCCAGCAGCCGGCGCGTAGTCAAAAACGACACCAGAGCGATGACGGCGAGCAGCGCGAGCGTGACGCCCAGGCTTTGGGAAGCGCGGTTGCCGAACCATCGTTTCATGGGCGTCGTTTACCCGCCGCGCGCCCGCTTCCCTGCTTCGGGTCGGGCGCAACTTCTTGACGGCGCGGCGGCTCTGCCCGTAGGATAAACGAACCGGGCGGACAAAAGACCCGCCCGCGTCCCTGCCTTCACCAGGAACCTCGCCGCTCATGGCAATCGCCGCCCCACCGTCTTCCGTCACCCCGCCCCCGACCGCCGCCGTAGCCACGGTTTGCGAACTGACGGTTCGGTACGGGGCGCGCACTGTGCTGGAAAACCTGTCGCTTCAGGTGCCCGAAGGCTGCGTGGGCCTGCTCGGCCCCAACGGCGCGGGCAAAACCACACTGATTAAAACCTTGCTCGGCTTCGTCGCGCCCGCGTCGGGCAAGGGAACCGTGCTGGGCCACGACGTTTCGCGTGACAGTTTGCGCGTGCGCCAGTTGATCGGCCTGATGCCCGAACAGGACTGCCACATTCCCGGCATGAACGCGGTCACGTTCGTGGCCTATGCGGGCGAACTTGCCGGAATGCCGCCCGCCCAGGCGCTGCGCCGCGCCCACGAGGTGCTCGAATACTGCGCGCTGGGCGAGGCGCGTTACCGCAACGTCGAAACCTACTCGACCGGCATGAAACAACGAATCAAACTCGCCCAGGCGCTCGTTCACGGCCCCCGCCTTTTATTTTTAGACGAGCCGACAAACGGCCTGGACCCCGGCGGGCGCGACGAGATGCTCGCGCTCATCCGCGACGTGTCGCACGGCAAGAACGTGAGCGTGATCGTGTCGTCCCACCTGCTGCCCGACATCGAGCGCACCTGCGACGCCGTGATCGTGATGCGCCGGGGCGAAGTCGTCGCGCAGGGGCCGATTGCCCAACTCAAGCAGCGCGCCGGCCAACAAATCGAGGTGGACTTGCGGCTGTTTTCGCCCGCCTTCGTCGAAAATTTGGCGAAAAAGGGCGGCGCGCTCACGACCCGGCAGGGGCCGCTGTGCCGCTTCACGTTCGCCGACGCGGACGGGGCGCCGGCGGGACGCCTGATCTTCGAGGCCGCAAAGGAGTCGGGCGCGCAGGTGCGCGGCTTCCGCGCGGCCGAGCGTAGCTTGGAAGACATCTTTTTGGAGGCCGTGGAAGAACAGGCATGACACCGCAGCCGACGACGCAAAATCCGTGGGGCGGCGGGACTGATCCCGTCGTTAGCAACGCACCCGCCGCGCCGCAGATCGCCGACCGAACCTACCGGCACTACGACGGTCCGCTCACGACGCGCGCGGTCCGGTGGTGGGTGGTCGCGCTCGCCACGATCCGGGTGAACCTGCGCAAGCCGACGTTTTGGATTCCGGCCGGGCTGGTTTTCCTGTCCTACATCGTTCACGCCTTGCTGCTGTATTTTTTGCGCGACCAGATCGAGCAGATGGGCGCGGACGCCTCCCAAATTCCCGGCCAGCAGAACATCTTTCGGGACACGCTTTGGCGTGGCCTGACATGGACGTGGCTGCCGCTGTTCCTGGTCGCGCTCGTGGCCGGATCAGGCAGCCTCGCCGCCGACAACCGCGCGAACGCCCTGCTCGTTTACTTGTCCAAGCCGCTGACCAAGACCGACTACCTGGTCGGCAAGTGGGCGGGTGTGTTCGTCCTGCTCGCGGGCGTGTCGGTCGTGCCGGCCGTGCTCACGTTCCTGTTCCTGTTCGCCGCCTACAACGGCGAGGGCTTTTTGCAAAACAATCCGTGGCTGTTCCCGCGCCTGCTGGGGGCGACTTTGCTGCCGGCTTTGCTGCACACGAGCATCGTGATCGGCATCTCGGCCTGGTCGAAAAGCCCGCGCGTAGTCGGCGCGACGTATGCCGGCCTGTTTTTCGTCACGCTTATCGTCAGCGACGCGGCCGGCTACATTTTGCTCAACAGCCTGCCCAAGAACGATCCGAATGCGGACACGCGCCCGGCTCTGCTCGCACAAAGCCTGAGCGTGCCCGGCCTGGTCAACAACGTCGGCCTGCACCTTTATCGCGTGGACCCGACCCTGCTCGGCCAGCGACGCCGCCGGTTCCGCCGTCGGAACCGCGACGGCGGCCCGCCCCCGTCCGCCGAGCCGCCCACCTACGCCTTGAAGCGTCCGCCGCTCGCGCCGCTGCTGCTCGTCGGCGGCGCGCTTATCGTGCTGCCCCTCCTGGCCGCCCGCGCCAAGATTCGCGCCGTCGAGGTCGTTTCCGGATGAGCGTCGCCCCGCCGCCGCCCGCTCCCACATCGTCCCCGGCCGCCGCGCCGGTTTACGCACCCCCGACCGGCCCCTCGATCTACCTGGAGCGGGCCAGCCGCTGGTACGGGCAGGTCATCGGCCTGAACGACGTTTCGTGCCACCTGGGACCGGGCCTGACCGCGCTGCTCGGCCCGAACGGCGCGGGAAAATCCACGCTGCTCAAACTTATCACCGGGCAACTCAAGCCGACGACCGGCCGCGTCCTCGTGTCGGGCATGGCCCCATTTGCCAACACCCGCGTCGCCCGCGCGCTGGGCTACTGCCCCGAAATTGACAACTTTTACGAGGACATGACCGGCCGCGAGTTCGTCACCCTGCTGGCCGCGCTGTCCGGCCTGAAGGGCGTGACCCTCAAAATGCGCGTGGACGACAGCATCGCGCGCGTGGGCATGAGCGAGCGTTGCGACCGCAAGATCGGCGGCTACTCGAAGGGAATGCGGCAAAGGATAAAAGTCGCGCAGGGCATCGTCCACGACCCCGCCGTTCTCGTTTTAGACGAACCGCTGAACGGCCTCGATCCCGTCGGCCGGCGCGAAATGGCCCAACTGATGACGGACTTCGCGCGCCAGGGAAAATGCGTCCTCGTGTCCAGCCACATCTTGTACGAGGTCGAGCAGATTACCGACAACATCCTGCTGATGATGCGCGGCCGGATCGTCGCGCAGGGCGACCTGCACGGCCTGCGCGACCTGATGGACCAGCATCCGCACCACATCGCCATCACGCTTTTTGACGCTTCCCGCATCCGCACCCTCGCCGCCGACCTGCTCGCACTCCCGTCCGTGCTCGGCGTTCGTTTTGACCGGGAACGCGCCGACCGCGTCGAAATAGAAACCGCTCAGCCGGACGCCTTTTACAGCCAGTTCCCCGACGTGGTGCTGTCCGGCGGCTACTCGGTGGCCGATTTTCACTCTCCGGACAACAACCTGGAAGCCGTGTTCAACTACCTGGTGAAGTCCTGACTATGACCGGCAGTTCCGGGGCTATGAAAAGCCCCGTCTGGGGGGCGCGAAGCGCGCCAACCGTCCTGCGGACG
>JAABUN010002825.1_pt1 | contig 29145 bp, 27 predicted proteins | sample 5559311 | NCBI WGS metagenome assembly JAABUN01 (sample SAMN10711877, study PRJNA513370) | rock metagenome | isolation source: Antarctica rocks | place: Antarctica: Victoria Land, Siegfried Peak sud | reverse complement strand
TTAAAGCAAGTCCGGCAAGCGTAGTCGTAGACTGAAGCGTATGCGAGCTTATTCGATGGATTTACGCGAGCGGATCGTTTCGGCGTGTGCTTTGGGTGAGAAAGAGGGAATTGTGGCGCAGCGTTTCGGTGTCTGCACCCGAAGGGTGCAACGTTATGTGGCTCGTTCGGCACACAACGCCCTGCCACCCACTCCCATTCCCGGACGCCCGGCGCGCGTGTTACCGGAACACGAAGCGGCTTTTGTTGCGATGATTGAGGAGTCGCGGGACTGGACACTTGAGCCGTTGCAAGAGGAGTGGCGGCATCGCAGCGGCGTTTTTCTGCCGCGCTCGACGCTCTATGACCACTTAAGGCGCCTGAAAGGGCGCTACAAAAAAAGAGTCGCGTCGCCGCCGAGCGCTGCCCGGTGAAGCGGGAGGCTTATCAAGAGCAGATCGCTCAGGTGCCCCTGGCCAAGCTGGTGTTTCTGGACGAGTGCGGCTTTAGCCTGGCGCTGTATCGTTTGTATGGCTGGGTCATCGGTGGGGGCCGCTGTATCGAGAAGGTGCCGTTCCACTTGCAACGAGGAAAAGCGCACTCAGTGGTGGGAGCGCTCTCGCTGCCAACGCCGGATTGCCCCAGCGGGTTACGGGCCCTGTGGCAAAAAGCCGGAGCGTGGAATCGAGCGAGTTTCGAGGCGTTCTTGCAGGATGGCTTGCTGCCTGTTTTGGAGCCGGGCAGTGTCTTGGTGTTGGACAACGCCCGCTTCCATCATGGCGGGCAGATTCAGGCTCTGGTGGAAGAGGCTGGGTGTTCCTTGCTCTATCTGCCGCCTTACTCGCCCGACTTCAATCCCATCGAACTGCTCTGGAGCTGGCTCAAAGCCCGTGTGCGCGCTTTGGCCCCGCGAGAGGAAACCCAACGCTGGAACGACATCCAAAACACGGCTCGTGATCTGCCACTCCAATTTGCCAAACAGTGGTTCCAACACGTTGGACTACACTTGCCGGACTTGCTTTAACAAGATAAAATCCACGCAGTTTCCTGCGTGGATTTGAGTTCACTTCCGATTACTCGACAAATTCTTCTTCCGTATCCGAATTGACTTCGGCGTGACTTCCACTAACTCGTCGTCGTTAATCCATTCTAAGGCGCGTTCGAGACTTGGAACTTGCGGCGGGACTATTTTTACCGTTAAGTCCGAGGTCGATTGGCGCATATTGGTTAGGTGCTTTTCTTTGACGATGTTGACGTTCATATCGGCTTCGCGCGAGTTCTCGCCGATGATCATGCCTTCGTAAACCGCGGTTTGCGGGTCGCAGAACATGGTGCCGCGCTCTTGCAAGTTGGTCATCGCAAAGGGCGTGGTGGTGCCGCTGCGGTCAGCGACCAAAGCGCCGCTCGAACGCTGGGGAATCGGGCCGCCCCACGGCGCGTGGCGCGCAAACAGCGTGTTGATGAGGCCCATGCCGCGCGTTTCGGTGAGGAATTGCGAGCGAAAACCGATCAGGCCGCGCGAGGGGATTTCGAATTCGAGGCGGACGCGACCGCTGCCGTGATTGGTCATTTGCGTCATATTGCCTTTTCTGCGGCCCAAGCCTTCGGTCACGACGCCGACGTGTTCGGTCGGCACGTCGATAAAAACGTGTTCGAGCGGCTCCATCACGGTGCCGTTTTCGACGTGAGTGACGACTTCGGGACGCGAAACCTGCATTTCGAAACCTTCGCGGCGCATCTGCTCGATGATGATGGCGAGTTGGAGTTCGCCGCGTCCACTAACCTTGAAAGTGTCGGGTTCGGCGGCGGGTTCGACGCGAATCGCTACGTTGGTGAGAACTTCGCGGGCGAGACGGTCTTTGAGTTGGCGTCCGGTGACGAATTTTCCTTCGCGGCCCGCGAACGGGCTGATATTGGTGGAGAAATTCATCGAAATCGTCGGTTCATCGACTGTTAAAGGTGGCAAAGCGACGGGATCTTCGACATCGGCGATGGTTTCGCCGATGTGGAGTTCGGACAGGCCCGCAATCGCCACGATGTCGCCCGCGCCGGCGGTTTCGATGGCATCTCTTTTCAAGCCCTCAAAACCATAAAGACCGGTGATTTTGAACTTCTGGAAAGTGCCGTCGAGCTTGCACAGACTCGCTTCGGTGTTGGCGTTGATGGTGCCCGACACGATGCGGCCAATCGCCAGACGCCCGACGAAATCGTTATAGTCGAGGTTGGTGATGAGCATTTGCAGCGGCGCGGTCACATCGGCGCGTGGCGCGGGCACGTTGTCGATGATGGTTTTGAAAAGCGGCTGCAAATCGGCGGATTCGTCGGCGAGATTCACCTTAGCGATGCCGTCGCGCCCGATGGCATAAACGACGGGGAAATCGAGTTGGTCTTCGCGCGCGTCGAGGTCGATGAAAAGGTCGTAGATTTCGTCCAAAACCGCTTCGGGACGCGCGTCCTGACGGTCGATTTTGTTGACCACGATGATCGGCACAAGTCCGGCTTCGAGCGCTTTGGAAAGCACGAAACGGGTTTGCGGCAAACAGCCTTCGGCGCTGTCAACTAAGAGCAAACAGCCGTCGGCCATGCTTAAAACGCGCTCGACTTCGCCGCCGAAGTCGCTGTGACCGGGGGTGTCGATGATGTTGATTTTGTATTCTTTGCCCTCGAACGGCAGGCGCAACGAGGCGTTTTTCGCCATGATGGTGATGCCGCGTTCGCGCTCCAAATCCATCGAGTCCATCACGCGGTCGCGGACTTCCTGATTGGCGCGAAAGGTGTGGGCCTGCTGGAGCATGGTGTCAACAAGCGTGGTTTTTCCGTGATCGACGTGAGCGACGATGGCGATATTTCTGAGGTCGTCCCGCAACGGGAGCGATTTCTTTTCGTTTGAATGCATTGCGCGCGCAGTATACAAGGGGCGTTTTAACGTCCGAACGTGAGAAATTTTGAAAAAAGAATAACCAAAGAATAACCACAGAGGCACAGAGACGCAGAGAAATTCAAGAGAAAGCTCTTCCTCTCTCTGTGTCTCCGTGTCTCTGTGGTTATTCTGTTCTTTTCGCGCCACAACTTCCCATGAACCTCAAAACCTTCCCGTTTCTGCTTTTAGCCCTCGCCGGATGCCGCGACGCCGCGACGCCCGTCGCCGCGCAAAACGAAATGCCCGCTCCGGCGCCCGTCAAAGCCCAGACTTCACTTGATAAATACTTGGCGCGCCCCGAAACCGCCTATAAATGGGCCGAAATCAGCGACGGAGAGTTTGCGCCCGGCGATGGCGATGTCAATTTGCGCGTCACTTCGCAAACCTGGCAGGGCAAGCCGTGGACGCATCGTTTGCAGATTTTCAGGCCGCAAAACCTCAGATATCCCGACGCCGCGATTCTCAACATTTCCTTTGGCAGCGGCTCGATAAGCGACACTTTCATCGGAAAATCGCTCGCCGACGCGACCGGCGCCACGGTTGTCAACGTCTTCAACGTGCCCAACCAGCCGCTGTTCGAGCGCAGCGAAGACGAACTGATCGCTTATACCTTCGCCAAGTTTCTCGAAACCGGCGATGAAAGCTGGCCGCTGCTGTTTCCGATGACAAAATCGGTCGTCAAAGCGATGGACGCACTGCAAAGTTGGTCGGAAAAGCAAGCAGGCGGCACCAAAATCAATCGTTTTCTCGTGTCGGGCGCCTCGAAACGCGGCTGGACGACATATTTAACGGCAGCGAGCGATGCGCGCGTAGTCGGCGCGGCGCCCATCGTCTACAACAACCTCGATTTGCCAAAACAAATCGCCCACCAACGCGAAATCTGGCAGGAAACTTCGCCGCAAATCGCGCCTTACGAGAAGCTGGGGCTTTTCGACCAGATGAACGCCGAGCGCGGCAAAAAACTCATCGAAATGGTCGATCCGTATGCGATGCGCGCGCGCTTGACGATGCCCAAACTGCTCATCAATGCGACAAACGACGCCTATTGGCCGCTCGATGCGCTCGCTATTTACCGCGCCGCGCTTCCCGGCCAAACCGATTTGCTCCACGTTCCCAACGCGCCGCATTCGCTGGGCCAAAACGCAACGATTGCGCTCGGCAGCGCGGCGGCGTGGAGCCGGCTGGTTTTAGATGGAAAAGCGGCGCCGAAACTCGATTTGAAAGTCGAAGACGGCGACAAAGGCCGCGTTTTTTCGGTCAAAACCGATGGCGCGCCGCAAATCGCGCGACTCTGGTTCGCTTCGTCGCCCTCGAAAGATTTTCGGCGCGCGAGTTGGAAATCAGTCGAACTTCAGCCGCGTGATGGACTTTACAAGGCGACTTTGAGCGAACAAACGCTGTTTGCGGCAGGAAAATACGCGCAGGCATTTGGTGAAATCGAAATTTCGGGGCAACCGCTGCCGCTGCGTCTTTCGTCGGAGTTGTGGAGTCAGTAAGGGTCGTCAATCCTCGCTTCGCTGCGGCCCTCACCCGCCGCTTCGCGGCACCCTCTCCCGCAAGCGGGAGAAGGAGAAACTGCGACATTCAGGAACTCACTGCATGGTTAACTTGGCGCCCTTCATCCTTCTCCCGCTTGCGGGAGAGGGTGCCGCGAAGCGGCGGGTGAGGGCCGCAGCGAAGCGAGGACACACGCAACATTATTCCCACACCATGCGCCGCCTTCTTCTCGCATTCTCCCTGCTCTTCGCCGTCCCAACTCTCGCCGCAACCCCGCCAAACCCGACCGCGCCGCTCGACGCCTATCTCAAAAACCCCGACGGCTACAGCTTCAAAGTCATCTCGCAAACGTCGCAGCAAACCCGAATCGCCTTAACCTCACAAAACTGGCACGGCACGAAATGGCAGCACGAAATCCGCATTTATCAGCCCAAAAAGCTGCTTTTTCCGGGCCGCGCGGTGATACAACTTACCACGCGCGCGTTTCCGTGGGACGACATCACCGGGCGCCTCGCCGCAAACAACATCGGCGCGCCGTTCATTTCGCTCTACGATGTGCCCAATCAGCCGCTTTTCGGGCGCACCGAGGACGGACTGTTCGGCTTGTCGCTGCAAAAGATGTTCGAAACGCGCGATCCGAGTTGGTCTTTAGCCTTTCCGATGGCGAAAAGCGCGACGCGCGCGATGGATGCGGTGCAAAGCTGGTCGAAATCGCAAAAGAAACCGCTCGACAAGTTCGTGATGATCGGTTTTTCCAAGCGCGGACTCGCCGCGTGGCTCGCGGCGACCGATAATCGCGTCATGGGCCTGGTTTCCATCGGCTACAACAATCTCAACGTCGAAAAACAGGCGCCCAACCAGCTCAAAGAATGGGGCGAGTATTCGCTGCTACTGCGCGCTTACACGCGCGGCGGACTGATTGAAAAAGTCTATTCGCCGCCCGGCCAAAAGCTGATGGCGACCTGGGATCCGTATTCGTTTTTGGACAGATTAAACAAGCCCAAATACCTCATCGACGCCAGCAACAACGGTTACTGGACGCTGGATGCGCTCGATTTATACACCGATAAATTGCGCGGGCCGACGCAACTGCTCTACGTCGCCAACGCCGGACATTACATGGAAAGCGCGATTCCGAGTGTTTTCGGCTCGGTCGGCAGTTGGAGCCGCGCGGTGTTGCAAAACAGAAGTTTGCCCACGCCGAGACTGACGAAAAGCGGCGAAAAATGGCGGTTCGAAGCCAAAGGCGCGACTTCGGCGCAGATTTTTTACGCGTTTTCGGCGAATAAAGACTTCCGCGAGGCGCCATTTCAGCAAATCACGATGCAACGCCGGTCTGACGGCGATTTTTCGGCCTCGATTCCCGCCGCGCCGCCGGATAAACCTGTCGTCGCGGTGTTTGGCGAAGGGGTTTGGAAGGGCGAAAGTCTGCCGCTGAAACTGTCGTCGCGGGTTCTGACAGGTAAGTTTTAAAGCGAACCCAGCGAGTGAGAAGCGCGGTAAAGCGTAGGACTTTGCCCATGAATTACCTTGAACTGGCGGCTGAATGCGAAAACGTCTCCGTAGCCCAAACTGCGCGCGATTTGCGAGACGGAATCGCTTGATTCGATCAAGCGCACGCCTGCGAGTCTCATCCGTTCTTCGAGCAAAAAGCGTCGCGGGCTGCGACCGAAAGTGCGAGTGAATTGCCGCGTGAAATACGGCAACGAAAGTTGGCAAACTCGCGCCAACTCGGTGGGGCCGGGCCAATTTTCGCCCATCGTTGCAAGAAAATCACGTGCGAGGCAATCGCGCACCGCCTGACACTGCGCGTGCGTCAAAACACGGCTCGCCGTGGCAGTTTGCATCGCGCGACCCATTTCACAGCAGAGCGCCAGCCAATAAGAGCGCATTTGCCTTTCGTGGTGCGGCGCGGCAGGCATTTGAGCCGCTTCGACCAGTCGCTCCAACAAAAACACACCGCCCGGCGCGAGCGAAAACCATTGTAACGGCGCGGGTGCGCCGATTGGCGTGCCGTTGGCGCGGCGTGCGTCGAGACGAAATCGCAAAACTACGAGGTCGGCTTGCAAATGACGAAAAAACACTGGCACACCGGGCGCGACCCACACCAGATCGCCGCCGTCCAATCTTCGCTTCACGCTATCTCTTTGAACTTCAAAAGCGCCCTCGACGACGTAATAAAACAGGTGGTGGGGCAATTTCACGCCTTCGATGCTCCAATCAGGGCGCATTTTTAAGCGCGCTGACAGGCCCACAAGCGACACTTCGAAATGGTTATCGAGATCGAAGAGCGCGTTTTGCCAGTCGCACAAAAAAGAATCTTCCATATTTCCATTTAAACCTAAAGCATCGGTTCACGCCAAAATTTTCGTGGTTGTAGCTATGGAACAAATGAGGGCACTTATTTGAAACTGAAGCCCGATGAATCCCCTCTTAAATCACGAATTCCACGATTTTGACGTTTGCGTCGTAGGCGGCGGCATGGCCGGGCTTTGCGCCGCGATTGCGGCTGCGCGAAATGGCGCCCGCACCGCCCTGGTTCATGACCGGCCTGTTTTGGGTGGAAACGCCAGTTCCGAAGTGCGGATGTGGATTTGCGGAGCGCACGGAAAAAACAACAAAGAAGCCGGTATTTTGGAAGAGATCCAGCTGGAAAACCAGCGTTTCAATCCGTCACTGAGCTACTCGGTCTGGGACGCGATATTATGGGGAAAAGTCGCGTTCCAGCCCAATTTAACGCCGTTTCTCAACGCTTCCTGCCTCGACGCTCGCACGAATGGCGAGCAAATCGAAAGCATTTCAGCGTGGCAACTCACGTCGCAGACGTTTCACACCATTTCTGCGCGCCAGTTCATCGATTGTTCGGGCGACAGCATTCTGGCGCCGCTTTCTGGCGCGCAGTGGGTCGCGGGGCGCGAAGCGCGCGAGGAATGGGACGAAGACATTCAACCGCCTCACGCCGACGCCAAGACCATGGGCAACACCCTTCTCATTCAACTGCGCCGCACCGACTCGCCGCAGCCGTTCGAGGCACCGCCCTGGGCTTACAAATTGACTTCGCCTCACGATTTGCCTCACCGAGTTCATGGCGTGAAGGCCGCAAATTTCTGGTGGCTGGAGATCGGCGGCTTACAGGACACCATCCGCGACGCCGAACCAATTCGTGATGAACTCATGCGCGTGACGTATGGCGTGTGGAATTACATCAAAAACCACGCGCCGGAGCGCGAAGAGGCCGCAAACTGGGCCTTGGAATGGATCGGGAGTTTGCCCGGCAAGCGCGAATCGCGCCGCTACGTCGGCGACCATGTTTTGACGCAAAACGAGGTGAGAAATGGCGAAAAATTCGACGACATCGTGGCTTACGGCGGTTGGAGCATGGACGATCATCATCCAGCGGGATTGTATTATCCGGGCAAACCAACACTGTTTCACCCGGCGCCTTCGCCTTACGACATCCCGTTTCGCTGTTTGTATTCCAAAAACATCACCAATTTGCTGTTCGCGGGTCGCAATATTTCGGTGACGCACGCGGCGCTCAGTTCGACACGCGTGATGGCGACCTGCGCGATTTTGGGACAGGCGGCGGGCACAGCAGCGGCATTGTGTATCGAAAAACACCGCGCGCCGCGCGACATTTCGAGCGGCAAAGCATTGCAACTTTTGCAAAATACGCTGATGGATGACGATTGCTGGTTGCCGGGCCACGCGCGGCCTATGTCGGCATTGGCCCAAAGCGCTGAATTATGTGGCAACGGCGAGGTTTCGGCTCTTTTAGACGGCCACGACCGCGATTTGGGTGATGAAAAACACCTTTGGATGGGCGAAATAGGCGACCCCATCGAATTTCGCTGGGAAAAACCACAAAAAATCGCTGGGGCGCGCTTGGTTTTCGATTCCAACCTGAATAACGAAAAGCGAATGCCGTGTTCTTACCCCCAAAAAGGCGACCGCTGTCTTGTTCCCGGCTCGCTGGTCAAAGATTTCCGCCTCGAAGCGCGTGATGCGAGTGGAAATTGGAGTGCAGTGGCACGCGTTGCAGGCAATTATGCGCGTTTGGTGCGGGTCGAACTCGGCCTCGAAACGCGGGGGCTGCGTTTGGTGATCGAAACGACGTGGGGCGATGCCAAAGCGCGCGTTTTTGCGTTCGAGCCACTTGTCCAATGGCACGACAAAATCCCCACATCGCCTGACGGCCCGCACTGGAGCGAAGTCGTGGCGCAACTGGATCCGCACGACTTGCTGCCGCCCGAAAACGGATTGGAGAACGTGAAACCATCGTTGCACGCGGCCTGATTATTGAGATGAGCGAAACGTGCGGGCCAGGGCGAGCCTCTCCCAATGGCAGACGTATATCTTCCATACTCTGCATTTCAGGCTTCATTTCATGCCCCACGACATCCCCTCTTTTCTGCGCGCCGTCGAAAAAATCGGTCAACTCAAACGTATTTCACATCCCGTCAGCACCAAACTCGAAATCACCGAAATCGCCGACCGCGTCATCAAAGCCGCTGGCCCGGCGCTTTTATTCGAGAACGTGCGCGAAACGCCCGATGTGCCGGTTGCCATCGGGCTTTTTGGCTCGCACGAACGCACCGCGCTTGCGCTGCACGATTCGCCGCAAAACATCGCCAAACGCATCACCGAACTCACGCAAACGCGTCCGCCGAATTCTTTAGTTGCAATGGCGCAAATGGGACTCAAAATGCTGCCCACGATTCAAAGTCTGGGCGTGAAAAGAGGAAAAAGTGGGCCTTGCAAAGACGTAATTCTCAAAGGCGACGAAATCGATTTGAGCAAAATCCCGGTTCTGACCTGCTGGCCGGACGATGGCGGGCCGTTCGTGACTTTGCCGATGGTCTTCACCCACAATCCCAACACCGGGCGACGCAACTGCGGGATGTATCGCGTCCAGATTTACGACAAGAACACGACGGGAATGCACTGGCAAACCCACAAAGTTGCCGCGCAGCACGCGCGCGAAGCGAAGGAAAAGGGGCAAAATATCGAAGCGGCGGTGTGTCTGGGCGGCGATCCGTGTTTGCCGTTTTGCGCGCTCGCGCCTTTGCCCGAAGAGATCGACGAAATGCTTTTCGCGGGCTTTTTGCGCGGCAAACCGGTCGAAATGGTGCCCTGCGAAACCATCGACGTGCAAGTGCCCGCCGATTGCGAATACGTCATCGAAGGCTATCTCGAACCCGACGAACTGCGGCCCGAAGGCCCGTTTGGTGACCACACCGGATATTACACGCCCATCGAGCCGTATCCAGTGTTTCACGTCACCTGCATTTCGCATCGCAAAAAACCGATTTATCCGGCGACAATTGTTGGAATTCCGCCGATGGAAGACGGTTATCTGGGCGGCGCCGTCGGCACGATTTTTTTGCCGCTCATCAAGACCCAGATTCCCGAAATCGTCGATATGCACCTGCCGGTCGAAGCGACTTTTCATAATCTGGCGATTGTCAGCATCAACAAACGCTATCCGCATCACGCCTACAAAGTGATGCACGCTTTGTGGGGCTTGGGCCAACTGATGTTTTCCAAGCTGATTATCGTGGTCGATGACGATGTGGACGTTCATAATTGGAGCGAAGTGGTGTGGCGCATGACCAACAATATCGACCCGTTGCGCGATGTGCAACTGGTGAAAGGCCCGGTCGATTCGCTCAATCACGCCGCGCCGCTGCCCGGTTTCGGTAGCAAAATGGGCATCGACGCCACCAAAAAATGGCCCGGCGAAGGCTTCGAGCGCGTCTGGCCCGACGTGGTGAAAATGAACGCGCAAACCGCCGCTAAAGTCGATGGGATGTGGGACAAACTGGGGCTTGGTGATTTGATTCCAAGTCCGTCGATTAACGGACATATCGTGGCGAAAATGCCGTGATAAGAAACAGCTTTGCGAACTCCCAAAACACCGACGAGTGATCAGGGTTGTCAGGGTTGGTAGTAGCGCCGCGAGGCGCGTTTAACGAGCCTGACAGCAACGCTTTCAAACGCGCCTCGCGGCGCTACTACCAACCCAAACCACTCGTTTTCGATCTTATGCCCGTTCTCGATAAATCCGCGTCCGCCGTGCAAACGATGTTCAGCGACATCGCGCCGACTTACGACCTTCTCAACCACGTTTTATCGGCGAATCAGGACAAATTGTGGCGCCGCCGCGCCGTGCGCCGCTTGAGGCCCAAAAATGGCGAACTCATTCTCGATTTATGCTGTGGAACCGGCGATTCGACGCGCGAAATCCAAAATTTCGCGCCCCAATGCCACGTCATCGGCGCCGATTTCGCCTTTCCGATGCTTTGCCGCGCGCAGGAAAAGAAACTTCCCGAACTCGTCGCCGCCGATGCGTTGCAAATGCCGTTTTTCGACGCCAGTTTCGACGCCGTTTTCGTGGTGTTCGGCGCGCGCAATTTCGAGGATACACGCCTGGGCTTGCAAGAAATCGCGCGGATTTTGCGGCCCGGAGGCCGCGTTTGCGTTTTGGAGTTCATGCGCCCGACTTCGCCCCTCGTGCAACGCGCTTTCGGCGCCTTCAACGCGGTTTTAGCGCCGCTGGGCCGCGCGGTTTCGCGCCACGACTCGGCTTACAATTATCTGCCGCAGTCGATTGGCGGCTTTTACACGCGCCGCGAATTCGAGCTTTTGCTGCGCGAATGCGGCTTTGAAAACGTGCGCTCGTTCGATCACGCATTCGGCGTTGCGACTTCGTTTCTGGGGCGTAGAAAGTAGAAAACCCGCTACAGAAAGCAGCGGGTCTTCTCTTTTCCGGTGCGTTCGTAGGGGCATGGCTTGCCATGCCCTTGGAAAGCCTTCTTTTCAAACTCCGCGACCCAGAAAATTCGCCAGTTCCGCCGGCCCGTGCGCGTCGCTTCGCACCCTGCTGCCGAGTTGGCGCGACAAAACATCAAGCGTGATGTCGTCGAGCGTGCGGCTTTGGTTGTCGATGGAATCGGGCGGCAAAAACGTCATTTCGCCTAAATCGCGGCCTTTGAGCTGAGTCAAAATCTCGCTTCCCATGATGAGTCCGGCGCACGCGACATTGCCGCCCCAGTAGGTGTTTTCAATGGTGGCAACGCTCGCATCGGCCAAATTTCGTTCGCGCAAAGCGCCCGCCAGTTCATTGAGCGTCGAAGCGGCCAGGCCGCCGGTTACAAGCGTGATTTTGGGCGCTTTGCCAACTTTGGCGCGGCGGCGGCGGACGCGTTCGACTTCATCCAAAAACGCGCGAATCGTGCCGACGCCGTTGGCGTATTGCGGGTAGCCGTCATAGAAACCCGCGCGCGGCATCGGGCGATTCGCCAAAAGATACATTTCGTCCGAGCCGTAAACGAACTTGACGCCGAACTTTTTGCGCGCCAGTTGTTGATACGGCTCGATTTGATCCAAAATCCGCGCCGCTTCGTCGCTTCGCACCGTTCGCAAACCGCGCTCGGCGGGCATGAATTTCGTCAAACCCGTCGGCACAATCGCCATCGACTCGACGCCGGGATAAAGCGCCATCAAATCCTCAATCGAGCGGTCGAGCTGCGCGCCATCGTTGATTTCCGGGCACAAAACGATCTGGGTGTTGACGGTGATGCCATTGGCAATCAAAAATTGCAGTCGCTCGATGATTTGGCCGCCGGACGGGTTTCCGACCATGCGAATCCGCGTTTGCGGGTCGGTGGCGTGAACCGAAACGCACAGCGGCGAGAGCTTTTCTTCGATGATGCGCGCGAAATCGGCGTCGCTGAGGTTGGTGAGCGTAATGTAGTGGCCGTGCAGAAACGAGAGGCGATAATCGTCGTCGCGCACATACAGCGTGCGGCGCAGGTTGGTCTGCCCCTTGATGCGCGGCGGGAGTTGGTCAACGAAGCAGAACGGGCATTTGTTGACGCAGCGCTTCACGCCATCGAAAAGCTCGGCATCGAAACCAAGACCCAGCGACTCGGCGATGTCTTTTTCGATGTCGTATTTGGTAATCACCTCGCCCGACGCGATGGTGAGGCTGATTTTCTCATTCAGATCGGCTTTTTTGAGCTGCAACACGTCGCGGGCGCGCTCGCCGTCGATTTCCAAAAGGCGGTCGCCGGGCATAAGTCCCAGTTCGAAGGCGATGGATTCGGGTTCGATTTCGGCAATCGAAACGCCGCGCGCGAACATTTCGCGGTCGCCGCTGGCGCGCCCGTCCTGGTTGCGCTCGATGCGGATTTCCTCGTTTTCCTCGACCTGATTCTTATACTTTTTCATGATTTACCGACTCGTTGCGGCGCATTCAGCGGCAATTTGGGCGTTTTAGCGACGCGCGGGCGCGAGTTGGGAACCGATTTTATTGATTTCGCGTTGTGGCACCGCGCCAAAACGTTCGCGTCTAAAGCACGGCTTTCCCAAGTTTGTCTTCTCATGAATTCCCCGCTTTCCGATAACGCCCGCCGCTTTTTCCGCGACACCTATCAGCCTTTTACCAACGCGCTACTCGCCGCCAGCATCGCGCTTTTTCTGTCCTATTATCTGTATCGGCCTCTTTACAGCGCGCTGGATGCAATGGTGCCGCAAGCGTGGGCGCAGCCGTGGCGAATTCTGCTGTATCCGATTTTGCCGGGCAGCATTATCGGGCTGATTTTCAACGGACTTTTGCTCTACATGGTGGGCGGCAGTCTGGAGCGTGGCTGGGGCACCAAAACCATCGCAATTTTTTACCTTGCGGTTTCGATTCTCACCGCGCTCGCTTTTACCCTGATTTCTCTGCTTTTTCAGGGGCCAATCAGCGTGCCCGGCGGTTTGGTTTTGGCGGCGCTTTTGGTCGCGTTTTGCACGATCAACCCCGACGAAACCATCAATCTCTACGGCCTAATTCCGATTAAAACGCGTTATATCGCGGCGGGCGTGTGCCTGATTATCTTCTTTTCGATGGGCTGGAACAACCCGCTGGTGGGCCTGATGGCGCTGGTCGGCTGCGGCTTCGCGGTTTTGTGGGTCAAACAGGATTGGGCGTATCAAATCGGGCGCGGCAATTTTCCGGTCACCATGTCGATTCCCAAGTCGCCGCGCGCGCCGAAACTGCGCCTCATCGACAACAAACCGCGCCCCAGAGACGACCGTTTCACGCCGCGCGATTTAAGCCCGCTCAAATGGCTGGCGCGCCGCAACGAGCGCAAAAAATTCGAGAAGTTGATGCGCGACGATTGAGAATTGCAAAAATAAAAGGCGCCGCGATTTCAAAATCGCGGCGCCTTTGATGTTTTGTGGAAATGGGCTGGATTTCAGGCCAGCGTCACTAAATTGCCCGCCGGTGCGCCAAGCTGCGCGAAACGAGTTCCCACCGCGCTCCAATTCAAATTCCGCAAAAAAGCGTCGATGTAATCGGCGCGGCGCGTGCCGAAATCGATGAAATAGGCGTGTTCGTAAACGTCGAGGCCGATGATGGGCGTCGCGTTCCACATCGGATAGGTGTTCTGGGTGTCGCCGATGTAATTGAAAAGGCGCTTCAAATCGTAGTCGTAGGCCGTCCAGACCCAGCCGCGCGCCGCGATGCCGGTGGCTTTGAGGTCGGCGCTCCATGCCGCCACCGAGCCAAAACTGCGATTGATTTCATCCAGCAAACGGCCTTCGGGCGAAGTTCCGGCACCACCGAGAATATCGAAGTAAAGCTCGTGGTTTTTGACGCCGCCGAGCGCAAAAGACAACTCGACTTTGGCTTCGCGCAGCTCGGAATAAATCTGGTTGGCTTTGGCCGGATCGCGGGTCAAAGTCGCCAGTTTTTCCATCAACTCGTTGCTTTTGCGGACATAGCCCTGATAAAGCTTGAAATGCTCTTCATGGGTGCGGCGCGAAATGCCTTCGGTGTTCAAAGTCGAGGCTTTGAGCGGTTTTTCCGCCAGTTTGGGCAGCGCCGGATAATTGGCGATCATCGGTGCGTTTGCGTCCTGCGCGAGCGCATTTGGAGCGGCGCCAGTAATGGCAGCGGCTCCCGCCGCGAGTGCGGCGGTTTGCAGAAAGGTGCGGCGTTCGAGGTTGATCTCGCGGTCGTTTTGGGGATTTTCGAGTGGGTTCATAAGTGGTCTCCGGGGTGGAGAGGCCAATTACGGTGCCGTGTTGAGGGGGATTGACAGTTTTTGAAGGAAAGTGGTTTTGAAGTTTGGTGCTTTGGCTGCGTGGAGACCCCTCCCTAACCCTCCCCGCAAGCGGAGAGGGAACCGATCATTATTGCGCTCAGTGGAAGTTCCGGAAAGCGCGGAACTGACTGGTTCCCTCCCCGCTTGCGGGGAGGGTTAGGGAGGGGAAAAACACGAAACATCACGCTACCCCAACCTCAAAAACGCCTCCACAACGCGCGGGTCGAACTGCGTGCCGCTGCCCTTTTCGATTTCCGCAACCGCTTCTTCAACCGGCCACGCGTTTTTGTAAGGCCGCTCGTGCGTCAGCGCATCGAAGACATCGACGACTGACAAAATGCGGCCTTCAAGCGGGATTTCTTCGCCGCGCAAGCCGTTAGGATAACCATTTCCATCGAAGCGTTCGTGATGAGTGAGCGCGATGCTTTCCGCTGCGCGCACGACGGGCGTTTGGCCTGACGCGAGCAGAATGGCGCCAATCGAGGTGTGGGTTTTCATCACGCCGAACTCTTCGGGCGTGAGACGCGCGGGTTTGAGCAAAATCGTGTCGGAGATGCCGATTTTGCCGACATCGTGGAGCGGCGCGGCCTGGCGGATGATTTCGACCTGCTCGGCGGGAAGATCAAGGGCATGAGCGAGGCGCGCCGCCATTTCGCCGACGCGCCGCGTGTGCTGGCCGGTGTCGTCGTCGCGCAGTTCGGCGGCTTGGGCGAGGCGTTGCAGCACCTCGATCTGCGATTCTTCGAGCGCGAGTTTGGAAGTTTGCAACTGCGCGTTGAACAGTTCGAGCTTCTGATTTGAGCTTTGCAACTCTTCGGTGCGCTCTTGCACGCGCGCTTCGAGATGCTGGTTTTGATCGCGCAGTTGCAGCGTCAACAACCGGGTTTCGAGCAGGTTTTGCACGCGCAGCAGCACTTCGGTGGCGTCGAAAGGTTTGGTGAGGAAATCTTTGGCGCCCGCGCCGAGGGCGCGGCGTTTGGCGTCGGGCGAAACGTCGGCGGTGAGAACCAGAACCGGCAGGTAATTTTCCACAAAAAGCGGCGCGATCTCGCCCAAAACGCCGAAACCGTCGCATTCCGGCATCATCAAATCGAGCAAAAGCAGGTCGGGCGCCTGACTGTGGCAAAACGCGAGCGCCTCGTCGCCGTTGGTGGCGCTGAAAAGCGCGCTGTAACCGGCACCTTTCAAAATGCGCTGCAAAAGCAGCACATTGGCCGGTTCGTCGTCCACAATGAGAATGCGCGCCGCGTGGCGCGACGCTTCCAAAAGCGGGTTCAATGCGCGACCTCGGTTTCGGTTTTGGTGGCGTTGTTCATGGCCTGAATTTTTTGCGCCATCACCGCGTCGATGGCAGCGAAAAACTCGCGCACTTCGAGCGGTTTCGACAGATAACTTTGCGCGCCCGCTTCGAGCGCGCGGCGCACCTGTCCCGGCGTGGCGTCGGCGCTCAAAACCACGATTGGAATCTCCGCCGTGCGCGGACTCGCCCGAAGCCGCGCCAGAATTTCGATGCCGGAAATATCGGGCAAGTGCATATCGAGCAGAATCAGGTCGGGGCAATGCACGCTCGCCAACTCGCAGCCCAAATTGCCCTGCATCGCACTCAGCAAACGGATTTCCGGGCGCCGCGCCAGCAAGCGTTGCACGAGTTGCAAATTGGACGGGTTGTCTTCGATGTAAAGCACGGTGAGTTGCATCGCAGCGACCGGTTCGGATGCCGGAGCGAGGTTTTCGTGCGCGGCGTGCGGATCGTCGGTGCGCGGCAAATCGATCCAGAAGCAGGTGCCACTGCCGACTTCGCTTTCGATGCCGAGATTGGTGTTCATCGCGCGCGCCAATCGCAGCGAAAGCGCAAGGCCCACGCCGGTGCCTTCGATTCCCGTGTTTTGGGCGCCGAGGCGGTCGAACGGCGTGCCGAGACGCTCCATCATTTCGGGCGCAATGCCCATTCCGGTGTCGCGCACGCTCAGGCGCACTTTTTCGCCGCGCTCTTCGATGCCCAGCGTGATGCGGCCCGCCTCGCGGTTGTATTTCACCGCGTTGGAAAGCAGATTGAGCAGAATCTGCTTGAGCCGCTGCCGGTCGGCGTGAATATAAACCGATGCTTCGCGCGCCGCAGCGTCGTCGATGACGATGTGGCGCGTGGTGGCGAGCGGGCGCACCAAATCGAGGGTTTCGAGCGCGACTTCACGCGCATCGACCGCTTCGGGCGAAATGCTCAGGTTGCCCGATTCGATGCGCGCCACATCGAGAACTTCGTTGATCAGACCCAGCAAATGCCGCCCGGCTTTGACGATTTGATTGGTGCTTTGCGCGTCGTCTTCGCTGAGTTCGGCCATTTCCAGCAGTTGGCCAAAACCCAGAATCGCGTTGAGAGGAGTGCGAAGTTCGTGGCTCATGCGCGACAAAAACTCGCTTTTGGCGAGGTTGGCGCGTTCGGCCTCCTCGCGCGCGGCTTCGGCCTCGTTTTTAGCGATTTGCAGCAGTTCTTCCTGCTTTTTGCGCGCGTCGATGTCGAAAAAAATGCCGTCCCAGATAATGTCGCCATTCTCCTCGCGTTTGGGCCGCGACGTGCCGCGAATCCACTTGATGCCCTGTTCCGGCACACTGATGCGCCCTTCCCACTCCCACGCTTCCAAAGTCTGCGCCGAACTCTGAATCGAATCGAAAAACTCCGGCGCGTCTTCGGGCACGACATAATTGGTCACCATATTGGCATCGGCCATGATTTGCCCAGGTTCCAGATCGCAGATGTCGCGGCTGCCTTCGCTCACGAAAGGAAACGTGAACGAGCCATCCTCGCGCCGAACGAATTGATAGACCATGCCCGGCACGTTGCGGGTGATGCGTCCGAGACGCGCTTCGCTCTCGCGCAGCGCGTCGAGAATTTCGCGTTGCGGGGAAATATCGCGCTGAATCGAAACCCAGTGCGTATACCAGCCTTTTTCGTTGGCGACGGGCGTGATGGAAAGCTCGACCCAGAACGGCGTGCCGTCCTTTTTGTAATTGAGCAGTTCGATCACAATCGGCTTCCAACTTTTCAAGGCTTTGCGAATTTTGGCGCGGCATTCGTCCGATGTGCCTTCGCCCTGCAAAATGCGCGGCGTCTGGCCGATGATTTCATCGAGCGTGTAGCCGCTCATCTCCAGAAACGATTTATTGGCGTAGAGAATGCGCGGGCCGGGCAAATCGACGGGTTCGGCTTCGGTAATGAGAATCGCGTCGTTGGCATTGACGGCGACCGATTCGAGCAAACGCAGCCGCTCTTCGACAGCGCGGCGCTCGGAAATATCGCGCAAATGACCGGTAAAAAGCGGCGGCTCGCTGTGCAGAATCGGCACGATGGCCAGTTCGACGGTAATTTGCGCTCCATCGGCGCGCACGGCGGGAAGTTCGAGGCGCTGGCCAAAAATCGGGCCTTCGCCGGTCGCCTCCCAGTGCTTCAAGCCGGCGCGATGCGCTCCGCGCAAGTTTTCGGGAATGATCAGTTCGTGCAAAAGCGCGCCAACCGCCACTTCGCGCGGAAAACCAAAAGTTCGCTCCGCCGCCGGATTCCACTCCAAAATGCGGCTTTGCGCGTCGATGGTGACGATGCAATCGAGCGCAGTTTCGACAATCGCGGCTTTGCGCGCTTCGCTGGCGCGCAAATCGTCTTCAACCTGCTTGCGCTCGGAAATATCCTGCACCTGCGCCACGAAATGATCGGGCACGCCCGCACCGTCGCGCACCAAAGCCGCGCTGACCAAGGCCCACATCTCGGTGCCGTCGCTCCGCACACAGAGTTTTTCCACGTTGAGATTGCTGGTCACGCCGCTTATCAATTGGTCGATCAATGCTAAATCGTCGGGCAAATCGCCGAGAGGGGCGATGTCGTGACAGGTGCGCGCCAAAAGCTGCTCTTCGCTAAAACCCAGCATCTGGCAAAGTCGCTCGTTGACTTGCAGAAACTGGCCTTGCAACGAAGCCAGCGCCATGCCGCTGGCCGACATCTCGAACGCACTTTTGAAACGATTCTGCGAATTGGAAAGCACTTTTTCCGATTCGAGACGCGAAATATCAGCCTCGCGCAGTTGACGCGCGGCGAGGCGCAGTTCCAGTTCATCGACCACGACCGCGGCCAAATCGCGCAGCGTAGCGCGCTCGGTTTCGCTCAATTCGCGCGGCACCGTGTCGAGAATGCACAGCGAACCCAGCGCGAAGCCAGCGCGGTTCACGAGCGGCGCTCCCGCGTAGAAACGCATGAAAGGCGCGCCTGTCACCAGCGGATTCTCTGCGAAACGCGCATCGAGCGTCGCATCGGGAATCACCATCACTTCATCTTTCTTTTGAATGGCAACCGCGCAAAACGAGGCGTCGCGCGAGGTTTGTTGCAAATCCGAGCCGTAACACGATTTGAACCACTGCCGCTCGTCATCGACGAGCGAAACGAACGCAATCGGCACATTGAAAACCCGCGCCGCGAGCGCAGTGATACGGTCGAACGTCGCTTCGGGCGGCGTGTCGAGAACCTGGTAATCCTGGAGCGTCCGCAACCGCGCCGCCTCGATATTCGCGGCTTCATGGGTAAATTTGTCGCCTGGAAGCGCGCTATCTGACTGTGAAAATGACAAAAGAAATCCCTCGTTGAACGCTGTAACTTCGAGATATTGCCACAAAAGTTTTTAGCGAACAGAGCGGCTGTTTAGCATGAAATATGCCCACGGAAGAGCTTCTCAAATGCCGCGCCCAGACGGATGCTTTAGCTTCCCGCCCTCCATCACGCCGCGCGGCGCACCGCCGCCGCGTGTCCGGGCAAATCTTCCAAAAGAGCGATGATTTCCAGATCGGCGGCGAGCGCCGCGATGCTTTCGCGCGGCGCACTCACCAGCGAGGTGCGCTTCAAAAAAGTATCCACGCCCACGCCCGACGCGAATCGCGCTGTCGCGCCGGTCGGCAAAGTGTGCGAGGGGCCGGCGATGTAATCGCCGAGCGGAACCGGGGTGTTGAGAAAAATCGCGCCCGCATGAGGAATTTTGGAACTGAGTGCCAAGGCGTCGCGGCTCCAAATTTCGACGTGTTCCGCGGCTGCCAAACTCGCCATTTCGCAGGCATCATCGAGCGACTCGACGATGCAAAGCAGCGAATTGTCGAGCGACTGCCGCAAAATCGCGGCGCGTGGCGAACTTTCGATCTGCGCTTCGATCTCGCTTTGCACCTCCCGCGCGATTTGGGCCGAGGCCGTCAAAAGACACACGAACGAATCGCTGCCGTGTTCGGCCTGCGCGATCAAATCGGCGGCGATTTGCGCGGGATTTGCACCCTCATCGGCCACGATTGCGACCTCGGATGGCCCATACAAACCATCGATTCCCACCACGCCGAACAGATGTTTTTTAGCCAGTGTGCCGTAGATATTGGCCGGGCCGACGATTTTATCGACTTTTTTGACCGTGGGCGTGCCATAAGCCAAAGCCGCCATCGCCGCCGCGCCGCCGATTTTGTAGATTTCCGAAATTCCCGCGATGTGCGCCGCCGCCAGGATCGTGGGATGCGCTTTTCCGTCGCTCGAAGCCGGCGTGGCGAGCGCGATTTGGCTGACTCCGGCGACTTTGGCGGGCATGGCGAGCATCAAAACCGTGCTGGGATAGGCGGCGCGGCCATTGGGCGCATAGAGTCCGACGCGCTCGATGGGCGTGTAGCGCTGGCCCAAAAGCGCGCCGTCGCTGGAGGTAAAGCTCCAGTCCGGCAGAGTTTGCCGCGCGTGAAAGGTTTCGATATTACCCGCCGCGCGCTCCAGCGCCGCGCGCGCATTGGCGGGCAAAACGGTCATTGCGGCGCTGATTTCGGCGTCGGAAACCCGCAATTGATCGAGTTCGAGATGCGCGCAGTCGAAACGGCGCCCGTATTCGAGCAAAGCCTCGTCACCGCGCTGCGCGACGGCCTCGCAAATGGCGCGGACTTGCGCTTCGATGGCGGGATTGGCAGCGAAAGCGCGCGCCGCATTGGATTTTTCGATTGCGGCGCGCGCGGCGAGGGTGCCTTCGATAAGTTGCATGAGTTGCGGGCAGTTTACGCACTCGCGGCAAATCGCTCCGCTACGCCTCAGAGTCGGTCTAAAAATCGCGCGCCGGGCCAAAAGCCTCGTGCTGTGCCTGGCTCAAATACTCGGCGTGACCGTCGATGAAAAGCTCGCCCGCACGCGGGTTGGCCTCGTTTCCGTGCCACAAATCGCCATCGAAAAGCAGGGTTTTGCGCGCCGGATTCTCGATATCGGCGACGGAGTTGAGATTGAAACCGTAAATCGTCCAAGAATAATAAGACGTGCCATATTTGGCGAACGACGAAGGCCGCACATCGGGCAAGCCTTGATAATTGAGGCGCGAACGCGTCCAGCCGGTGTCGGCAGGGCAATGAAAAACTTGCGCGGAATCGACGTAGGGGCGCAAAACGACGTGCAAAAAAGGCGCGTTTTGCAAATAATTTTGGTAAGGCGTGTCTTCGTCGATGCGCGGCGCCCAAATTCGCCGGTTGAAACGGTCTTCGGGATCGACGGCGAGCGCGATTTTGCCGTCGAAATCGCGCGCATACAGCGCGTAGGCGCGCGAAATCTGGCGCAGATTGTTCAGACAGGACGGCCCGTTCTGCGCGCCAGGAAGGGAGGCATCGAAACGCGGGCGCGTGACCCACAACAGCAACACGCCCGCGCCCAGAACGGTCAGGGTCAGCAGGTGGCGAAGCGGCGTGGCGGGAACCATGGAAAAACCGGCGCGCTCCGGGATTTAGAGCGCTTCGAGCAGCGCGGCGCCGACTTCCTCGACTTCGCGCGCTTCGAGTTCGGGAAACACCGGCAACGACAAAACTTCGCGGCACGCGGCCTCGGAGAGCGGCAATTGACCTTCGCGGTAGCCCAAAGCCTCGAAAACCGGCTGCAAATGCAGCGGATGCGGGTAATAAATCGCCCAGCCGATACCTTTGTGCGTCAAATGCGCGCCGATTTTTTCGCGGTCGAGACCGGAATTTTCCGGCACGCGCACCGTGTATTGATGATAAATGTGCGTGGCGCCCTCGCGCTCGGTCGGCAAAACCAAAGGCGTTTGGCCGAGCATTTCGGCATATTGTGCGGCGTGACGGCGGCGGCTCCGGTTGAAATCGCGGGCGCGGGGCAATTTCACGCTTAAAATCGCGGCTTGCATGGCGTGCAAACGCGAGTTGTAGCCGATTTCGTCGTAATAATAGCGCCGCGATTGTCCGTGAACCCGCAGTTGGCGCGCGAGTGTGGCGATTTCGTCGTCGTTGGTGGAAATCAGGCCGCCTTCGCCGCACGCGCCGAGGTTTTTGGACGGAAAAAACGAAAACGTGCCGCCATCCGCCAGATTGCCGCACATTTTGCCGTCCAAAGCCGCGCCCCAACCCTGCGCGGCGTCTTCGATGACTTTGAGATCGTGTTTCTGCGCGATGTGGTTGATTTGCGGCATCGGCGCCGGGTGTCCGAACAAATGAACCGGAATAATGGCGCGCGTGCGCGGCGTGATGGCGGCTTCGATGGCCTGGGGGTCGATGTTGAAAGTATCGCTTTCAATATCGACGAAAACCGGCGTCGCGCCCAGGTCGGCGACGACTTCGGCGGCGCTGTAAAACGAAAACGGCGTGGTAATGACTTCATCGCCCGCTTCGATTTTCAGCGCGCGTAAGGCGATTTGCAAGGCATCGGTGCCGTTGGCGACGCCAATGGCGTGTTTGACACCCAGTTCGCGTGCGGCCAAAGCCTCGAATTCGTCCACCGCCGGCCCCAAAACGTATTGGCCCGATGCCAGAAGCGCTAAAACGGCGGCGTCGATTTCGGTTTTGAGGCTTTGGTATTGGCGGGTGAGATCGAACAGAGGAACCATAACGAAAAAAGGATGAAGGAGGAGGGACGAAGGATGAAAAAAAACTTCATCCTTCATCCTTCCATCCTTCATCCTTAAAACTCTGCCTGGAGACGGAATTGAACCGCCGACACATGGATTTTCAGTCCATTGCTCTACCAACTGAGCTATCCAGGCTCTTTGCGACGCTCGTTTTCGGGCCATTTTTCGGGCCAGCATCTCAACGGGCAACGCATAACGGGCAACGCATAAGGTTACAAGCGGGCGCGGCGCGCGTCAACCAAACTTAGACGCGCTTATGCTCACCGTTTGGCTGCTTTTCATCTCCAATACCTTTGATGACAATCGCGTGGTATGGCCACCTCAAGCACAAAAACACCGCGCTATGGATCGCCATTTTGACTTCGTGGCTGATCGCGTTTTTTGAATACGTGTTCCAAGTTCCGGCCAACCGCCTTGGCGAAACCAAATATGGCTGGACGCTCACCCAACTCAAAGTCACCCAGAAGTGCATCGCGCTTTTGGTCTTTCTGGTCTACGCCGCCCTCGTTTTAAGGAACAACTCAAGTGGAACACCATGGTTTCGATGGGTTTGATCGTTTTGGCGGTGTTTTTCGCTTTCATCGGCAAAAAGTGACGGCTTTCGATTTGCAAAACCCCGATCTGTTCCCGGAGGAAATTCATGAAGAAAGTTTTGACCTATGCGCCGCGCTTTCGCGGCGCCCTCGCGCTGTGTTTGATGCTGGCTTTGCTGCCTGTCGCTTCGCTGTGGAACGTTTCGCAAGCCAAACCGCCGCGCCATGCGCCCGCTTATGGCTACCCAAACAAGAAAGCCAGCAAACACAAGAAACACCGCTCCTCTAAGCGCGATTATCGCGGCGATGACGACCGTTATGACCGCGACGATGACGACCGCGACGAAACTCGCCGCTACCGCACCCGTTATCGCACCCGTATCAACAGCGATGGCGAGCGCATCCGCGAGTATTTCCGCTCCTACCTCAACTAAATCGCATCAAAAAAGCCGCCCCGAAATTCGGGGCGGCTTTTTCGTCGTCTTCGCGCTATTTCATCTCGCTGTCGCCCTGCAATTTCGAGCCGATTGGCCCTTGCTGCCCGCTATATTTGCCCTTGTAAGGCCGACTCGAAGGCGAAGAAATGCGCTCGATGGTGAACGAGCAAATCCGCATCGCTGGATAAAGCGCGACTGGCATCGGCCCGATATTGCCGAGTTCCAAGACGCAGCGCCCGGTAAAGCCCGGAAAAAACATCGGCGCCGTGCCGTGAACGATGATTCCCAATCGTCCCAGCGAAGAGCGACCTTCCAAACGGCCCAGCATATCGGCGGGCAAAGTAATTTCCTCGATAGTCGCCGCCAAAACCAGCTCGTTGGGGTGCATGATGAACGGTTCGCCTTCGGGAACCGTGACGACCCTGGTGAATTCGTCCCAGTTGATCTGGCTGCGCGCGTCGATAAACGCGGTTCGGGCGCGCTCGAAAACGCGAAATTCGTGTCCCAAACGCAAATCGAGCGAACAGGCGCCCAGCTGCGTTTCGAGATCGGGCGCGGGCGAAATTTGGACGTGCCCGCTTTCGAGCGCGGCCAGCAAATCGACATCGGAAAGAACCATGGGCCGCAGTGTTTCACAAATCAGGCGTTTGGAGATCGAGGAAATGGCGCTTGCAATTCCGCAATCATCGCCTCAACTTCGGGCAAAAGATCGCGGAAAATCCGCATTTTCACATTTTCAAATTCGATAAAGTTCGGCGCGAAATCGAAGCGTTTGCCGCCCCATTCAACCGCGAAACCATCGCGTGCGATACCCCATTCGATTTTTTCAGTTCTTTGGTTCCAAGCGGCGGGAACTGTCAAAAGATCGCGTGCAAAATCCGGCAGATAAAACTCTTCGCGCTCTTGGACGCAGTTGCCAAACAGGTGAATGTGCAACGAATGAGTGTCAGCTCCGTAATTGTAGCCGACGACTTCAACCGCTATCACCCACATCTCCTCGCTCGCAAACGCGCTGAGGCGGGTGTCGCAAATCGCCCAGTAATCTTCCGAAAGCTCGAACGTCGCGCCGGAAAACTCGCGGATTTCGTCAGTTTGCGCGGCCAATTCTTCCAAAATCTCTTCGCTGTTCATCATGAAATTCCTTGCGCTCAGTTTGGCGTTTTGGCGCAAACTCTGACCGGAAAATCATGCTGCTCCACCCGCTTCAACTCAAAAAACTCGACGCCCTCTCGCTTCAAGCGCGAAAAGCCTTCACCGGCGCCTCGAAAGGCGAAAAACGCTCGACCAAACGCGGTTCGAGCGTCGAATTCGCCGATTTTCGCCAATACAACGCGGGCGACGACATCCGGCGCATCGACTGGAACGCTTACGCGCGCTTCGACAAGCTGTTTTTGAAGATGTTTTTGGAAGAAGAAGACCTCGATTTGTCGCTTTTCATCGACGCGTCGGCCTCGATGCAATTCGGCGAGCCAACCAAACTGCGCGCCGCGAGCCAAATCGCGGGCGCTTTGGGTTATGTCGGCCTCGCCAACTTCGACCGCGTCAGCGCCGCGTTTTTCGGCGAAAAACTACGCGCGCAAATGCCGCCATCGCGCGGAAAAACCGCCGTGCCACAGCTCTTTCGCTTTCTCGATACCCAGGAAGCCGTCGGAAAAGCCGATTTCAGCCTCGTTTGCAAACGCGCCGCGCTGCAAGCCAAACGCTCCGGCATCGCGGTCGTAATTTCGGATTTTCTCTTCGCCGATGGCTATCAGACCGGCCTCAAAACGCTCGCCGCGCGCGGATTTGAAACCACGGTGATTCAGCTTCTCTCGCGCGAAGAACTCGAACCGTCGCTGATTGGCGACTTCAAACTCGTCGATGTCGAGGACAAAACCATTAAAGAAGTCTCGATTTCGGGTTCGCTTTTGCGGGCTTACAAGAAAAATCTCGATGATTACACATCGGAGTTGCGGAAATTCTGCCTGCGCTACGGCATGAATTACGTTCTCGCGCCCGGTGACGCGCCCGCCGAAGAAGTCGTCGGGCGAATGCTGCGAAGCGCGGGCGTGGTGAAATAACACGGGTGCGCGTTCGAATCAATTCGGCGCACTTGTCGGCCCACGATAGGGCCAAAGTTATACTTGCGGCGCCTCGAAACGAGCGGAGCGCGGCGCGATTCACGCCCATTTTCATGATTTCCTTCCTTGTCCGACTCATCATCAACGCCGCCGCGCTGTTTTTCATCGCGGGCGCGTCGGGGGGCACGATTCAACTCACCACAGCCGTCGCCGCGCTCATCGCGGCGCTGGTTTTGGGCCTCGCCAACGCGGTCGTCAAGCCGATTTTGATGTTTATCGCCGCGACGCTCACGCTGCCGCTCTCGTGTACCACGCTGGGACTGTGGAATTTGGTCTTGTCGATGCTGCTCAACGGCGCGCTATTTTACGGCGTGGGCCGCGCGCTCGATGGTTTTGAAGTGCGCGGATTTTGGCCCGCGATTCTGGGCGCGTTGGCGATGTCGGTCGTCAATTCGCTGGCTTCGGGATTGTTTTCGGGGGAGAAAAAACAACGCTCGTAGGGCAATGACCTGTCATTGCCGCTCGATAACTTAGCGGGATTTGATTTGAGAACCTTTAATCTCTGCAAGGCCCATTAGCGGCAATGACAAGTCATTGCCCTACAACTTCAACTTATGCAACTTATCGTTATCACCGGACTTTCCGGCGCGGGCAAAGGTCTGGCGGCGCGCCATTTCGAGGATTTCGGCTATTTTTGCGTCGATAACCTGCCGCCTGCACTGATTCCTTCGTTTGCCGAGCTGTTGCAGCGCGGCAAAATCGGCAAAGCGGCGCTCGTCGTCGATGCGCGCGGTGGCGGATTTTTCCCCGATCTCATCGCGGCCATCGACGAACTTTCCGCTTCGCCGCTCGAACTGCGAATCCTTTTCTTGGATTGCGACGACGACGCCTTGCTCAAACGCTTCAAAGAAACGCGGCGCAAGCATCCGCTCGACGACGGCCAAAGCGGTCTGGCCGAGGCGATTGAACGCGAACGCGAGGCTTTGGTGCCGCTGCGCGCGCGCGCCGACAAGGTCGTCAACACGAGTCATGTCACGCCGCGCGAACTGCGCGAAGAGATCAAAAAAACCTTCGTCGATGCCGAACAAGCGCCGGGAATGCTGATTCAGGTCGAAAGTTTCGGCTTCAAACACGGCCCGCCGACCGGCGCCGACCTGGTTTTCGACGTGCGTTTTCTGCCCAATCCCAATTACGACCGCGAAATCGGCCATCTGGACGGCTTTTGCCCGCCGGTCATCGATTACGTGATGCGCGAGCCGATGACGCAGCAGTTTCTGGAAAAGTGGGAGGATTTCATCACCTTTTTGGTGCCGCTTTTCGAAAAAGAGGGCAAAGCGTATCTCACCATTGCCGTGGGCTGCACCGGCGGGCGCCATCGCAGCGTGGCGTTGTCGAATTGGCTGGCGGAAAAGCTCCAGAAAGGCGGTTTTAGCGCCAACGCGACGCACCGCGATCTGGTGCGCCATGCGCCCGCCGCGATTGAGTCGGAAACGGCGCCGATGCCGCAAACCCAGACTTTTGGAGCCTTAAATATCGCACAAAACGGGGACAAAGCGTGACGATTCACCCGCGCGATGTCCGCGCCAGCCCCGAAGCCCGTGCGATGCGTGGCTGGCGCGCGGTGCAGTGGCTCACCGTCGGTTTGGGCGTCAAACGCTGGGCACTTTTGTCGATCATCGGCCTCGCATTGGCGATTTTCGGCGCGGCGCTGGGATTCGCCTATGTCGCGGTCGATTTTTCGCTCGGCGTGGTGGAAATCGTGGACAGAGTCACCGGCCAACTGACCGATTCGGTCGCCCTCGGCGTGATGTGTCTGGCGCTCGGCATTTGCGCTGTCGCGGTCGGTCTCAGAGGCGTTTACAAGTCGGTCGAGCGCGTTTATCAGGGCGAAACGCGGGCCGATTTCCTCGAAACCGCGCTCAAACGGCGCCGCTTAGATTCGGGCGAACGCGTGGTGGCGATTGGCGGCGGCACCGGTTTAAGCACCATGCTGCGCGGCCTCAAGCATTATTCGAGCAACATCACCGCGATTGTGACCATGGCCGACGATGGCGGCTCTTCGGGAATGCTGCGCGAACACGGGATGCTGCCGCCCGGCGATCTGCGGAACTGCATCGCGGCGCTCGCCGAGGCCGAGCCGCTGATGATGAAGCTGTTTCAGCACCGTTTCGAGGGTCTGGGCGTTTTGAAAGGCCATTCGGTCGGCAATTTGATCGTGGCGGCGATGTTTGAAATGACCGGCGATTTCGACCAGGCGGTGCGCGAAACATCCAAAGTTCTGGCGATCCGGGGCCGGGTTTTGCCTTCGACTTTGGAAGATGTGCGTCTGGGCGCCGAACTTAAGGACGGCACGCGTATCGAAGGGCAGGTCAACGTCAACAAAGCCGAAAACATCGCCTCGGTTTTCCTGATTCCCGCTCAGGTGGGCGCGCTTCCCAGCGTGGTGAAAGCCATTGAAGAAGCCGAAATCATCGTCATCGGGCCGGGTTCGCTCTTTACTTCGATTATTCCGAATTTATTGGTGCCCGAAATCGCGGGTGCGATTAAAGCGAGCCGCGCGCCCAAAATCTACGTTTGCAACGTGATGACGCAGCCCAGCGAAACCAAGGATTTCTCGGCGGGCGACCACGTTCGCGCGCTGATTCATCACATCGGCAAGGGCGTCATCACCCACGTTCTGCTCAATTCGGGAAAAGTGCCCGCCGATGTGCTGGCGCGCTACGAAACCGGCGGCGCGAAGTTCATCGCGCCCGAAGAAACCGAGATCGAAATGCTCGGCGTGCGCCCGATTCACGGCGCCTTCGTCGATGTCTCCAACGTGGTGCGCCACAATCCCCAAAAACTCTCAGCAGCGATTTTTCGCCTCGCGGCGCGTTTGTAGGACAGCGAATTTATTCGCTGACAAGGCTCAGATTTTGCATTTTCGCGCCACATGCCATGCGCGCTCTGCGAACGCGATGTCGCCAAACTCACCGAACACCATCTCAAACCGAAATCGCGGCTCAAAAAGGGCGAAACCACGCCGACGATCTGGATTTGCTCGGCGTGTCACCGCCAGATTCACGCACTTTTCACCAACTTACAACTCGCCGACGAACTCAATTCGCTCGAACGCTTGCGCGATGAGCCGCGCATGAGGAAGTTTTTGAGTTGGATCGCCAAACAGGATGCCAATAAAGCGATTCAAGTGCGGCGTTAGCTGCGATTGCGATTAAAATGGCAACATGCGCCGTTTCTTGCTTTTCCCACTGCTTTTCGCCGGGTTGTGCGGAATTTTTCGGTTGGTGATGGAAGCCTCATCTCACTTCGTTTTGTGGATTATGCTTCGATTTTCGTGGCTTCAAACCGACGTTTACTACCACAGCGAACCTCTGTCTTCTTCGCCTTATGTGCCGTTTTTAGCCTTCGGTGTTGTGGTTGGTTTGCTTTTCGCAGCGCTCGATTTCGCGCTTCATTTTCCCGATGATCGAGATGGTTCTGGGGCGTTGCAGAAGTTGTTGGAGTTCCGGCGCTTGCCATTTGTAGCGTTTGGGATTGTGCTATTGAACAATCTCTGTTTGCAAATGGGCATGAGTTTTTGGGAATCTCATCGTCGCTATCACGCTTATATAGCGGTTAAAGGAAAGTAGGCTACATTTGGCGAGCGAATGAATTCGCAGCCAGAAAAAGCCGTCGGCCTACGCCGACGAAACCCCGCAGCAAGTGTGACCGCATGACGCCGGGATTTCGTCAAC
>JAABUN010002824.1_pt1 | contig 29153 bp, 21 predicted proteins | sample 5559311 | NCBI WGS metagenome assembly JAABUN01 (sample SAMN10711877, study PRJNA513370) | rock metagenome | isolation source: Antarctica rocks | place: Antarctica: Victoria Land, Siegfried Peak sud | reverse complement strand
ATTTAGAACACCATCGCCAACAATCAAATGGCGAAACTGATACCTTTATTCTTGATTGAGGACTTTCAGTCCTCTTCAAACCTATGCACTTTCAGTGCATAGTCGTTTAGTTGCTTAAAATCTGTCCCTGTCCATTCGAGGTAATAAATTCCGCACGGCGCGCTTTTTTTATTGAGGTCGCCGCCTTTAAATCCGCTTAAAACGAGCAGCCGACTGTCGGCGCGGGAAACAAGAGGCTCGAATTCATCGGGCAATTCACAATAGCCGATTCCGATTTCTTCAAGAATTTCGGGAAAAAAAACTCTGCCGCTGCGGGCGTCGATTACCGCGCTTTGCGAGCAGTTAGTTCCGCAGCCCCAAGTCGTCAGAATATAATGTCCCGCGAAATTTACGCCCTCTTTGGCGGCGTTTCGCAGATTGGTGCGGAACATATTCGCGTTTTTGTGGCTTTTTAAATCGACTTTGACGTTCTTGATTGTTTCGACTTTAGCGGCATATCGCTCGAAAGTCGGCGCTTTCGATTGGGCGAACCCAATCGAGCCGAGCGCCGAAAGCATCATTATTAAAACTAAACGTTTGATTTTCATAAATTATTTTCCTCTTTTTCGCCAAAACTTTTATCGGGACAAAACGGCTTTGAGCGACGCGCTCGATTTGCTGTTCGACGGGTAATAAATGTCGCTGATTTTCCAGATTTTGGCGGCGTTTTGTTCGAGTCGAAACAGAATGGTTTCGGCTTTGCCCATATTTTTGAACTTAACCGGAACGTCCGCTACTTTGAGGTTGCCTTCGCCGTAATCCGGTTTGCCGATTTGAAAAGCGGTAATACGCGTGTCCTGCGCATTATAAAGCGGGTCGAAATCAAGATTGCCGACACCGTCAGCGTCAATTACGTCTTTCCAGAGCAAGTTCGCCAGCGCTTTTGTAAAATATTTGTCTACGAGCGCCCGTTTTTTCGTTTGAAAGAACGGCGAGTTTTGCGGGTTTTTCTGCGCGGCGTATAAATTTTTAACAATTACGTCCGGCGTAATTGCTTTGGTTTTTGATTGTGCAAAGCCAATCGACGATGCGACAGTCAGAAACAGCACTGTCAAAAATAAACGTTTAATTTTCATTTTTTTTAATTTGATTTTTTCGCGGGTGTTTCTTCGTCTTCGAGCTGCACACATTCCTCGTCGTCAAAGTTGCCGTCTTTGTCATTATCGTCTTTCGCGCACATTTTTCCTTTGCCGTCCCACGCGCCGAAATTCAAGACATAATTGTTGTCTTTGCCGATGTCCATATCGAATTCGTCGAATTCATCGACTTTGCCGTTCGGATTCGTCCGTGAAACTTTTACGTCGTATTTGTCCTGGTCGGCGTCGTCGTCTCTAAAATAAATCAAGCCTTTGTCCGGGTCTAATTTGACGGTCAGCGTTTTGCCGCCGGTCATCGTAATGCCGCCGATTTGAAATTCATAGCTTGGTTTATCCGCGCCGTCGTCGGTTGTAATGTAAACCGAAGGCGTTTCGCCGTCCGCGCTAGCGGTGAACGAAAGCTCGCGTCCGTCCGGGCTGACGGTCATATTCAGCGTTTCGCCTTTGTCGACGGAAATATCGCTGAATCCGACGACAAAGCCCGAACCGACCACTTGTAAATCGTCGTTTTCTTCCGAACCGCTTCCGCTTACGGTAACTTTGTAAGGTTTTTGGCTGGCGGCGTTGATTGGCAAAATGTATTCGGGCGCGTTGTCTTCTTCACCGTCGCCGGCAATCAAGTTTTCGACCGCGCCGGGAATTTCATTGACGGTCGTTTTCTTCGGCGCGTCGTAACCGATGCGTTTGCCGTTCGGGTCGGTGATTAATAAATCCGAATCGCCGGTCAAAGAAATGTTGATTGTCTCCGGTTCAGCCTGCGCTTTTCGCGGAGCGAACGAAGCGTTCATCATAAAATTGCGCGGCAAGAAGAGATTCGACGCATCATCGTCGTCACTTTCTTCCTCTTCATCTTCGTCGCAGAACGGGCATTCGTACCTGGCGCGGCTGCGGTCGGAGAGACGCTTGAGTGCGAGCGTGTGCGTCGCCGCCGTGCCGACGTAATCGCGGGCGGTTTCCGCCGGATTGTTGGCGGTGTGATAACGCCACGTTTGAGCTTTGGCGTTGACGGTTACGTATTTCGTCTGTCCCGGATAATTGTTGTCGTAGACGTGAATCCGGTAAACGTCGCCGCCCATATCTTCAATCGCCATCGGTACAATCGCGTGTCCGCGCGTATATTTGCCGTTTTCCAGCATCCAGACTTCGAGCGTGTAATAATCCTTTTTCGCGTCCATCGCCGCGCCGATCATCGCCAGAATCTCCGACGGCTTTTTCTGAAAAGTCGGCGTGCGAAAAGTATAAGTTTCCTTCAAAAACGTCAGCGTTTGATAAAATGAAACGTAATTGCTGGTGACTTGATTTTTCTGCAAATCGAAAAGATTAACCGCGCCGCGCTGAAAATCGGCGGGTTTTTTGCGTCCCTTAAACGCTTTGCCGACAAACATTCTTAAACTTGCCACCGAAAAACCGTCGCAGTGTCCGCCGTTCATTTTCTCTTCGGCTTCTTCCATCCAGCGCGTCGCGGTTTCATACAAAACGCAGTCGCTCGGCTTTGAGCCTTCGATGCAGACGTTTTCCGCGCCGAACATCCGAATCATATCGTCGGCGGTCAAATCTTCGTCGTAATCCGGGTTTTCACCGAAATTGCGAAAGCCGAATCCGTTGATTTTCGGGTCGAAATCGATTGAAGCGGTTATTTCGCCTTCAACCGGCGAGCTGAGAGACACGGCGAAAACGCTCGTCGAAGCAAACGCGAACATTAACAGCAACGCTGCGGCAATTGTATTTTTATTCATAATTTTTACTTTGGTAAACGGATGGAAAAGCAATTTTAGAAACAAAAAACTATAGCTTGATTCTTCAAAAAGAAAAACTACTCTGACAAGAAATTTATTCCGTGCATTCCTGTGTTCAATTTATGCGCCGGACAAAATCGTGTCGAGCGAATCGCCGGTCGACGGATAAGAGATGTTGCTGATTTTCCAGTTTTTGCTTTTGCCGTCTCGCATAAGCCGAAATAATATCGTTTCGTTTTTGCCCATATTTTTGAAAGTGACCGGAACGTCCGCCAGCTCGCTGTTGCCTTCGCCGTATTCGGGTTTCCCGATTTTGAAATTGACGATTTTCGTGTCCTGCGCGTGATAGAGTGGGTCGAAATCGAGCGCGCCGACGCCGTCCGCCGTTATCGCGTCTTTCCAAATCAAATCGGCAAGTTTTTTAGTAAAAAATTTATCGACGGCGGCGCGGGATTTAGTTTGAAAAAACGGACCTTTATCGGTTTTTTGCACCTGATACAAATTTCTGACAACCGCGTCCGGCGTCATAATCTGCGCGGCGGGCGGTGTCGCCTGATTTGTTTTCGCGGCGGTCGCGCATTGTCCGGGCGTCCAGCTCGTCAGCGAAAATTCCCCGTGCAGATTGTAATAAATCACTGCCGTCGCCTGTTGCGGTTTCTCTTTGGAATTGACGGCGAGGCACAAACGATAATTCGAACCGGCGACGACTTGCCTTTCGGCGCGCTCGATTGAAATTAGTTTGAGCGAAGCGTCTTTCAGCGTTTTGCTTTGCGTTTTGACGGCAAAGTCCGCCGCGCTAAAGACGGTTTCGTCAGTTTTAGATGTTTCCCGATAATTGCCGACCATCTGCGCCGGACAAATCGCCGCTGCGCCGACAAGCGCGTAAAATACGGCAGATATTGCCGCAATCATTAAACATTTTCTCATTCAGACTCGCTCCTTTATTTTCTACTACTATTTTCTACTAACTAACGATAAAAACCGGACTCGTTGCATCGAATCCGGTTTCCGCTTTCAATTTTTTACTGTTAACATTTGCGCTTCAAAAACATTCGCTGTTTGTTTTCAAAAAGCGTCAGCCCATCCGCCGTCACGGTTCCGGTAAATTTTCGCGCGCCCATTTCTTTGGGCAGCGTAAATTCAATTTTCCGGGTTTCAATTTGCGCCTTGACTTTAATCAGCACGGGCGGCAGCAAAACGCCTTGCGCGATTGTCACGGCGGCATAAAATTGACCGTCGGAATCGGTTAAGTAAATTTGCATTCCGCCGTAGTCGCCGCCTTCGCCGGCGCTGATATTACTGAAAGTTCCTTCGGTAGCAAAAATCGCCGTTTTGCTAATTTTCTGAGCTGATGCAAATGAAGCGCACAGCAAGCAAAACGCCAGACACAAAATAACTCGGGTTATTATCTTCATGATTTTTTTAGAAAAATGGTTTTAAGCAGAATAATATAGGTTTGCGAAATTATCGGGGACGAAATAGAAAATCCATTCAACTGCTTATTAACTTTAATTTTGTCGAGCTGCATTTGAAAATCGTTATCGGTAATATTTTTGATTAATTTTTTGAACAATAGCTTACGATAATTTATCTTACCGAAAGCTACTTAAATCTTAACGATTATTTATTGTTAATTGAATTTCTACTTGGAAAATTTAGGTTTCGGCGTTTAAAATTTCAAGTCACGTAATTAGCAGTTATTAAATATCACGGAAACAAATTTTTCCGCCGACTAAACTCAGCTTGACGTTTCCGTTTTCGTCTAAAGCAACCAAATCCGCTTGTTTGCCCGCCGCGATTGAGCCGCGAGTTTTTTCGATTCCTAAAAGACGCGCCGGATTTTCGCTTGCCATTCGGGAAACTTGTCCGGCGGAAAAATCGAGCGAAAGCATCATTTTGACGGCATCGAGCATTGTAATAACCGAACCGGCGATGCTGCCGCGCGCGTTTTGCGTTTTGCCGCCGCTGACGGAAATTTTTTCGCCCCAGATTTCAAATTCGCCGTCGCCGAGTCCGGTCGGCGCGACCGAATCGCTGATAAGCATTACCTTTTCAGTCGCTTTGCCGCGACAGGCGAATTGCAGCATTTTCGGATGAACGTGAACGCCGTCGGCGATAATATCGAAAGAAACCGCGTCGTTCGTCATTCCCCAGCCAACGACGCCGACATCTCTGTGATGCAGTCCGGTCATCGCGTTAAAAAAATGCGTCAAGTGTTTCGCGCCCGCGCTGCAAGCGGCATCGAGAATTTCTAAATCGCCGCGCGTGTGACCGATTGAGACAATCCAGTTTTGTTTGACGAGTTTTTTAATCAATTCGATTCCGTTCTCGATTTCCGGCGCGAGCGTCGTTAAATGAATCGCTTTTTCGTCATTTATTTTCGGAAGCGTTTCGACTTCATCGCCGCGCGCGAAGGTTTTGAAAAATTCGGTGTGAAGCGCGCCGCACATTTTTTCGTTAGCGAAAACGCCTTCGTAATGAACGCCCAGAATTTGTGCAGCCGATTCGTTTTTTTGCAATCGCATCGCGTTCGTAAGCGCTTCGATTACCTGCACGTAATTTTCATCCGAATCGGGAACGAGCGTCGGAAGCCAGGCGGTCACGCCTTTTTGCGCTAGAAATTTTGAAATTTCCAGAAAATCTGTTGCCGTCGCGCTGTTGACATCGAATCCGACCGCGCCGTGATTGTGTATGTCGATGAAACCTGCGTAAAGTTTCAGATTTGAAAGGTCGAAAACTTCCATTGCCGGAAAATGTTCGTTTTCCAGAGAAATCTCGGCAATCGTTTCGTCTCGAATCAAAATCGAGCCTTTGAGAATTTTTTCATCCGGCAGAACCAGCTCCGCGTTTTCGAGTGAAATTTCTTTCATAAATAAAATTTTCTGTGTAAAAATCAAACGTGCAAATTAGCAAAAATTGCTTCCGTAAATTTATAAAAACTATTGAAGGAGTTTAATTGATGAAAACTTTATCTACAATTTCCGCGTGCGTTCTTATAGTTTGTTCGGCATTTTCAATTGCCGGATCGCAAACTAAAGAAGCGACGAAACCCAACAAAACCTCGCTGCAAAAAGAAGCGTCGCCGCTCAAAATAGAAACTTCTCTCGCGCTGCAAAAACTTTTAGACAAAGCGGTAGGCGAAACAATCAACGCTTATTTGCCGAAGAATATCAAGCCCGAATACGTTGCCGCAACTTTAATCGATTTGCGCGATGCGAACAATTTGAAATCGGCGAATTATCGCGGCGAAGAAAAAATTTACCCGGCAAGCGTCGTTAAAATGTTTTATCTGACCGCGCTCCAGCGCTGGCTCGAAGACGGACGGGTGAAAATGACGCCGGAGCTCGCGCGCGGTCTGCGCGATATGATTGTCAATTCTTCAAACGACGCGACGCAGTATATCGTCGATGTTTTAACCGACACTTCGAGCGGCGCCGAACTCGACGCGAAGCCGTTCAAAATCTACGCCGACAAAAGAAACAGTGTCAATCGTTATTTCGCGTCGCTCGGTTACACAAACATTAACACCAATCAAAAAACTTACTGCGAAGACGCATACGGGCGCGAACAGCAATTTCGCGACGGCGGCAAAAACCGCAATATGCTGACGACGAACGCGACAGCCAGACTTTTAACGGAAATCGTTCTCGGCAAAGCCGTAACAGTGGAAAGAAGCCGTCAAATGATGGATTTGCTCAAACGCGATTTTAGCGGAACGTCAACCGACACCGACGACCAGGCGCACGGCTTTACCGGAATTGCCTTGAACAATAAAAATTTAACCGGCGCAAAACTCTGGTCGAAAGCCGGTTGGACGAGCAAGACGCGCCACGACGCCGCGTATGTAGAAACGCCCGACGGCTTGAAGTTTGTTTTAGTCGTTTTCACCGAAAATATGGCGAATGAGCGCGGAATAATTCCGATGATTGCGGGTAAAATTTTAGACAATCTTAAAAAATATTAAAAAAACTCGCGCTGTTTCCGTAAAAACAACGCGAGTCGAGAGAGCCTCAATTCTACTGATTTTAGAAGTAGAATTTAACTCCGAGTTGAATAGTTCGCGGGTCGCGCGTTGCGGTCACCCGACCAAAATTGTTCAGCGCGGGATTCGTGCCGTTAAAAGTCGAAGCGCTTGTCCCGAACGTCGTAAAGTTCGTCCTGTTCAAAATATTGAATCCTTCGACGCGCAGTTGCACGCGCATCGTTTCACCGAAGCGTATATTTTTCGACAAAGTCATATCAACCCGGAAAGTGTTCGGTCCGTGAATCGTGCCGCGACCAGCGTCGCCGGGCAGCGCCGGTACGCCCGAAGCCTGCGTGAAAGTTGTCTGAAATGCCGCCGGATTAAAGAACTGCGCTTGCGTATTCGGCGCGCCGGCGTTCGGATTACCGACTTGATTCGGACGACCGCCGGAAGCGGACGGTCCGAGGAAACCAATTCCCGCCGGGTCATAACCGGCAACGGTCGCCGTCAGCGGTAAACCGGTTTGATAAGTAATAATACCCTGCGTTTGGAAGCCGCCTAAAACCTTACCGATTAAATCGTTTCGATTTTTGTAAAACGGCAATTCGTAAGTGTAATTTCCGGTAATAATATGACGCCGGTCAAGCGCTGCGCGTCCGTATTCGGCACGGAGATTATACGGATTCTGCGGCGAACTGGAACGGTCGGTTTGCGAGTCGGTCAAATTTTTCGACCACGTATAAGCTAAATTCGCCTGCGATGTGCCGGAGAAGCGATGCTGCGCCGAAACCTGAAGGCTGTGATAATTCGAGTCAAAGCGCGGCTGAATCATATTAATCGCGCGATAACCGCGATACGGTCGAATTTGGTCGAGAACCAATTCCGCCGCTGATGAAAAGAAAGGCACGCCCGCCGCCTGGCAAGGCGCAAGCGTCGTTCCCGGAGTGGCGAAAGTGTTCGCGCCCGCCGCGCATTGCGATTGGGTCGCCTGTCCCGGCTGTAGCAAATTGATGTCGACGATGCCAATCAGATGCGTTCCTTTTGAGCCGTAATAACCGACGGTGACCAGTGTTTTGCTTGACAACTGCTGCTGCACGTCGAGCGACCAGTGCTGCATATACGGCGTTTTCCAATCGGTTTGTTCGGCGCGCAATGTTTGAGCCGCCAGAGACGAAACGACAGCCACGTTCGCGCCGACGGGAACCGGTTGGTCGAGTCTGGTTTGGCTGACGGAAATTGTTTCCTGATACGGCGGATTCGTTCCGAGATTCTGCTCGAAAGTTCCAATTAAAGTTTGTTCATGATAAATTCCGTAACCGCTGCGGATCGAAGTTTTTCCTTTACCGAACGGGTCAAAGGCGAAACCGATGCGCGGCGCGAAATTTCTTTTTTCGGCGTCGACGACGAATTTGCCGTAAGGCGAAACGGTCGGCGTGCAGTTAAGCGGCAGAGTTGACGGAATGTTCTGCGAATTTATAATCAAACCGTTGCAGAAATTACCCGTTCCGGCGACGCGGTTTCCCCCGCCCGTTACTTGCGGCGCGTTTGCCGCGCTAAACAGTTTCGGGTCGAAATTCGACAAGAATCCGTTTTTGTCCTGCGGCGAGCCGAAGAACGAATAACGAACGCCGAAGTAAACGGTCAAATTACGTCTCACGCGCCATTCGTCTTGCCCGAAAGCCTCGACATTGCGCTGCCGAAAATCTGCCGTTAAATCAAATTTTGATTGCAGGAAAGAAACATTTGTCCCGAGCAGAAAGTTGGCGAACGTTTGACCGACACTCGAAAGTCCGGTCGGGCAAATAATGCCAACCGAAGAAGTCGGATTTGCCGGGTCAGCGCAAACCGTCCCTTGCGTCGGGCTAGCGAGGGTCGTGTTTAAGAAATTGCCGAATCCACCTTGATTGCTTCCGCCCAAAGCGTTTTCGTTTTTACGGTATTTTGAAAAGTTTCCGCCGAATTTGGTCGTGTGATTACCTAAGATATAAGTTAAATTTCCGCCGAAATCTTTTTTGTTGGAAAAGTTGTTATACGGTCCAAAAGCGGTCAAACTGTTAAACCCGTTTGAAGCCAAGCCGGCTATTCCGCCGATACTCGGCACACGGTCATCGCCGCTCGGATACGGAAGCGGAACGTTTATCGGCGAATTTGCCTTTGCCACTAAACCCGTGGTGTTGCTTAAAATCGCGCCGTAAGCATATGTAAAACGACCTTCGATAATCACTCTCGGGCTGACGACGTAGGTTGTTTGAAAAGTATGCGTCCGTCCCGGTGAATTCGTTGCTGAAGTCGAAACTCCCGGAATCGATGAACCCGAAGAGAACAAAGAGTTAATGTCGACGGTCGGTATCTCATCTCTTTGATAGCGATAAAAAGACGTTACGTTCTTTGTTATAGCCGTGTCTATTTTGATAAGTTCCTGACGGAAATCAGACTTGCCGCTCGACGGCGCAACCAATTGGTAATTGACCAGCGGATTATTCGGGAGCGGGATACGGTTATAGATATTGGTTAAATAAGCCTGCGCTACCGGATTGATTGCCGCGCGTGAAGAAAGCGGCGTTCCGGCTGGCAAAATGTTCGTGCAGGTGCGCGTCGTGCCGACGATTGTCGCGCTCAAACAAATAGGCACGGGAAAAATTCCCTGTCTTAACTGCGCGTCGGGAACCGAGGAAATCAAAGTCGGAAAACGGCGATCTTTACGTTGTTCTTCAGAGAAAAAGAAATACGTTTTTTTGTATCTTTTGAGAAATCCGCCGTCGTTTCCTTCGCCGAAATTGGGACCGAAAATCGGACCGCCGACGGTGAATCCGTAATTGTTGTAACGAAACGGCGGGCGCTTAGCTTTTGTTCCTTTTTTATTCAAACCGACAGGCGCGCGTTGATTGTTAAAGAAACTGTTGGCGTTGAGTCTTTCGTTGCGAACGAATTCAAACAGCGAACCGTGAAATTTGTCGGTTCCACTGCGCGTAACCACGTTGACTTGTCCGCCGCCGCTTCTGCCGGACTCCGCCGGATAGAGCGAGCGTAAAACCTTAAATTCGCCGATTGAATCAATGCTCGGATACGCCTGAATCGTTAAATTTGAGCCGCGGTCGGTAATGTCCGCGCCGTCGACCGTAAATGTGTTTTGGCTCGAACGTGCGCCGTTAACGGAAATTTGCACCGTGTTGGCTTGACCTTCGGGATTGGTTGTTCCAACATAAACCTGGTCGGCAAGATTGTTGGAGACGCCCGGCGCGAGAGTTATCAATTGAATGAAATTTCGATTGTTGACGGAAAGTTCACGCACCTGGTCGCCGTTAATCGTCGTGCTGGCGGTCGGCGTCGATAAATTTACAGCTACGGCGTCGGCTTCGACCGTCACGACTTCCGAGATATTTCCTGCTTCCAGAGTAATATCGGTGTTACGTCGCGCGCCGACATCGAGTTTGACATCGGTTTGAACCGACTTTTTAAAGTTCGGAGCTTCGACCGTAATCGTATAAGTGCTGACCTGTAAATTCGGCGCTGAAAAGACGCCTTCGTCCGTCGTCGTGATAGTGCGAACGACCGCATTGCCTTTGGTCGGGTCGGTGATTATCACCGTCGCTCCGGCGATGGCTCCGCCCGAAGCGTCGCGCACCGTGCCGTTTAGCGTCCCGGTCGTTTCCTGGGCGATGGCAAAACTGCCGCTAACTAAAAGCAGCGCGATTGCCAAAAACAAAAAGTGTGTTTTTTGCTGTAAATATTGTTTCATTTTCTCTCTATTCCTCTTTCAAAAAATTATGGAATTATAACGGAAGCTATAAGAAAAATTTAGATTTTTGGAAAAACCTTCAAATTTTCGTTATGATTAAATGACAAAACGTTGTGCCAAAATCGTTGGAAACAAAGCGTTATCTTAGTTTTATGTGATTTTCGGAAACTCGTCGAATTTGTTAAATTAAAGCCGTTTATTTATAAAGCAAAAACTGTGCGCGACATTTATTAAATTGGTCTATACCAAAAGTTTGAGACCCGTTAATTTTTTGCTCCATCACTCGGTGAGATTTTTTTCAAAAAATTGATTGGGTAAATTCAGATAAAAAATTACCCGCGATACCTTATCCGGCATCACGGGCAAAGGGTTGTTCATTGCTGCATTTTAGAAAACGTAACGCAACGAAAATTGAACATTACGCGGATTATACTGCGTGGCGGTTCCGTTAATTTGTCCGAAACCGGAACTTGTATAAATTGTGTTTGGAAAACCGAACTGAACATGATTAAACGCATTAAAAAGGTCGGCGCGGACGCTCAAGCTATGACCTTCAAAAGGCATCAGGAATTTCTTTGAGATAGCAAAGTCAAAGTTTTTCACCCCGTCGGCGTAAAAAGTATTTCGTCCCAGAATACAGCAATCCACATCCGCCAGTGTCGGGGCGCGAAACGCGCTCTGCGGCAGACTTGCCACCGAAGTTCTCGGATTACCGAAAGTGCGTCCGAGAAGGCTTCGGTCAAGAAGAACCGGACGGCTTTCGGCAAAATTGTCGAAATCTAAATCTGACAAACCTACTCCGGTTACGGTAAAAGGCGTGCCGTGAACCCATTTGAAAACCGTCGAAACCTGCCAGCCGCCGAAAAGTTGACCGACTAAATCTTTCCGTTTTTCAAGCCAGGGAAGTCGGTAAGTTCCAAACAACGTAAAACGATGCGGCGTGTGAAAACGCGAATAACCTCTCGACGATTTCAGATTGTTTCCGGTTTGGTTGCTGTCGCCCGCGCCAAGGAAAGTTGCCTCTGAAGTAGTATCCTCGGCTTTGCTCAAAGTATAAGCCGCCTGAAAATTGATTCTGTTGCTCAAACGTTTGGTAAATTCAATCTGCAGTCCGTCATACCAGGTAAATGCGCCGTTGCTGACCTCGGGTTGACCGAAAAATCTTCCGTCGGGTCTTCTTTCATTAGTCCGCGGAACACGTAAGCTGTATTCAAACGCGCCGAGTGGAACAGCGTTCGGGCAAGCCGCGGTCGGCGCGATGTAATTTGCCGGATTGGGATTTGCTGGAGTTGGAAGTGTTCCCAAACCCGTTCCGGCGCATAGCGCATCTGCTGCCGGGCGTAAAACTTGTCCCCTGACATCAACACGGCGCGGATCGTTCGCCGCAAAACTGTTGAAAAGAGTTTGTCCAAATATAATATTCGGAGCGTTATTCGGATGATCCGTTACTGTAACGCCGTTCGGGTCATTTTGTGGAGCGTTGCCGAAATTATATCGCAACAGACCGAATCCCCGATTGCCGGTATAACTGATTCTCACCGCCGATTTCCATGGCAATTGTCTTTCAAACGTCAAATTCCACTGCTTTGTAAAAGGCATTTCAAGTTTCGGGTCGACAACCAGCGATTTGCTGTAACGAAACGTCGGTTCAACGCCCGGAGTAAAAACAAATCCGAGTGTCGGGTCTGCTAAGTTTGTCGGGCTAAAAGTCGAACTTGTCAAACCCGACCCGCTGTAGTTGAAAGCATTCGGTGTATTGGTTCGAACGGAAACGCCCGATTGCGCAAATACCGATTGAAACAATCTGCCGTGATAATAGCCATAGCCGCCGCGAATTGAAGATTGACCCGACTCGCCGAACATTTTGGCTAGAAAGCCTTTTTTAAATCCAGGGCTGTAAGCAAATCCGATACGCGGTTCGATGTTGTCTTTATCATCGCCGTAGACATAATCAATCTTGTTATTTACTTCTCTCGGCGCTTTTACATACTCATAACGTCCGCCGAGGTTAAGCGTCAGATTCGGAAAGATTTTCCAGTTGTCCTCGACGTAAAAGTTATATTCTCCGATACGATTTTCAAGGAAAAAATTGCCATAACCTTTTTGATAATTAGAAACGCAGCCATTCAAAAGCGAAGCGAAGCCGTTGCCGTAAGCTACGCCGTTGCAAAGCGTCGTGCTGGATGAATTAAACTGGTAAAACCCGCGCGAAGTGTTATCGGCAAAATCATCCAATTTTTTTTCTTGAATATCGGTTCCCATTTTTAAAAAATGTTTTGAACCCAAAGACCATGACAGGTTGTAAACATATTGATTATCCGTTTGATAACGCTGAATCGGAAAACCGTTCGAATTACCGATAATTGAACCGGAAATAGGAGTCGGATTAAAAAACCGGATTCCCGGTGTTTCGTTTCCGGCGGCGATGTTTACCAAAGTCGTTCTCAACCCCAAGCCGTAACGAAACTCTCCGATTAGTTGCGGGCTGAAAACATGCGTCCAGGTGACACCAAGATTTCGTTGTTTATTATTTTGGTCGGCGCGTTCGCCCATAATAATATCTTCGGCAGTAAACTTTTGGCGTGTATATTGAAAACGCGCAAACACGGTATCGGATTGTCTCGGATTCCAATCAAGTCGTCCCGAATAATCTTCCGCGGGAAAATCAAATCCCTGCTGTCCTTCAAAAGTTCGCGGCGAGCGCGAACTGTTCGGAACAGCGTTAGCGAATCTGCTGATAACCGATTGAATAAAGGCGCGATTAGCCGGAGTGTCATTTGCCGGCGTAGTTCTAAACCAATTCGCCGGGTTTCTTTCGTCGAGCGTAAAAACGTCTCGCGTAAAGTTATTTGCACCTGAATTTCGGGTGCGGTCAAAACTGACAAAACCGAACAATTTATTTTTGAGCATTGGAAAACCCGTCGTAAAGCCGAATTGATTGCGACGATTGACGGGTTTTGAAAGATGATTGAAAAAGGGTTTTGCGTTAAGCGCGCTATCGTTGTGATACAAATACGCGCTTCCGTGAATTTTGTTTGTTCCCGAAAGAGTTTGAACCAGAACGACCGCGCCGTAACCTTTTCCGAATTCAGCCGTAAAGTTGTTGGTAATAACCTGAAACTCTTTAATTGTCGCCAGCGACGCACCTTGCCGATTTTGATTCTCCGATGAATCGTCATTATTTACACCATTTATTTGGAATGTCGCGCCGCGCGTTCCGGTACCGTTAAAGTTGACGGACGAACCGGAAGAAGATGTCGGGTTATTTTGACCGCCGGTCGGGTTTTCCTGAAAACCGGTAAAAGTTTCCGCCAGCGTGAGAAAATTCCCTTGATTTGCGACAGGTCTTTCCTGAATCTGTTCGCTGCTTAATGAGCTTGCAATTTGCCCGTTTGTCGTATTTATTTGCGGCGGCTCATCCGTGATGGTTACTTCGGCGCTTACCGACGGGTCGAGCCTGAAATCAACTTGAGTTGTTTGATTCAACAATACGTTGACATTTTCTCGAGTGACAATACCAAAACCGGTTTGATTCGCCGCCACCCGGTAGCGTCCGAGCGGTAAAAACGTGACGATAAACGAACCGTCCTCGTTTGTCGTCAGACTGCGTTGCAGATTGGTTTCGGTATTGACGATTTCAACTGAAGTTCCAATGACGATTGCGCCGTTAACGTCAGTAATCGTTCCTTTTATTGTTCCGGTAACGGTTTGTGCTGCGGCAATACTGCTAAAACACAAACTGCAAGCCAAAGCAATAAGCATAAAAAGCGTCGTTTGTTTCAGATTACTTTTCATTGTCTTCTTTACCTCTTTCAAAAATTCAAAAATAAAATTGCGGGCTATAAGAAAAATTTAGATTTTTGGAAATATCTTCAAGAATTTGTTATGGATAAAACCGCAGCAAAATCTTACAAAATCATCAAATCTAAGAAAGTAAAGGTTGTAACAAAAAATTAAGGCGGTTGAAATTGGTTATAAACTGAAAACGCTTATTTGTAAAGCAAAAACTGTGCGCGGCGTTTCTTAAACTCGACTAAGCTATCCTGCCGGGATTTTTCGATTTCTTCGGGCGCGTCGCCGCGTTTTATCTGTTCAAAAACTTCGCTGTTGGCGAGCAGCCGATTGAATTTTTCCGCCTGCCAATCGTTCGGGTAAAGTTTGCGCAGCGCGACGGCGATTTCGATGCCCGTTCGGACCGGCGAAAATTGGGCGCGATTAGTGATTAGAATGTTGATTCCACCGCAATTTTCATCTTTGAAAACCGAAGCGTTCGGTTTGAATTTGATTGGCACAAAACGGACGCCGCTCAGATTTCGATTGTTTAAATACGCCGCGAGTTTTTGCCCGTCGAGCCACGGCGCGCCGACGACTTCAAACGGCGTGTCGGTTCCGCGCCCGACTGAAACGTTCGTCGTTTCCAAAAGACCAATTCCCGGATAAAGTGTCGCTTCGGTCAGGGAACGCATATTCGGCGACGGATTCGTAAAAGTTTGCGCGGTTTGGTCGAACCACATCGAGCGCGTCCAATTTTCCATTTTCACGACGCGCAAATCCGCGCCGATTTTCTTTTCGGCATTGACCATTTGCCCGAATTCGCCAATCGTCAAACCATGCCGGACGGGAACGGTGTGCGAGACGACGAACGACAATTTGTCCGCGTCGGCAATCGCGCCTTCGACCATCTCGCCGCCAATCGGATTCGGACGGTCAAGCACAAACACCGGAATTTTCGCCTTCGCCGCTTCTTCCAGCACGTTCAAAAGCGTCGCTTCGTAAGTGTAAAACCTGACGCCGATGTCTTGAATGTCGTAAACAATCGCGTCCAAATCTTTTAACTGTTCTGGTTTCGGGCGGCGCGATTCGCCGTAAAGCGAGTAAACCGGCAAGCTGGTTTTTTCATCGGTCGTATCGGAAACTTTTTCGTCCGCCAACCCGCGAATGCCGTGTTCGGGCGAAAAAAGCGCGGTGAGTTTGACGTTCGGCGCGTCCTTCAAGACATCGATTGTTTGTTTGCCCGACAAATTTCTGCCCGTTTGATTTGTTACCAAACCAATTCGCAAGCCGTTTAATTCTTTGAAATTGTTTTTCTCTAAAACGTCGATTCCATTTAAAACCGTTTGATTAGTCGTTCGCTGTTCGATGTTTGCGGCAACTGATTTTTTCGCGTTTTCGACTTGCTCTCTAAATTTCGGAATTTGCGCGGCGACTTGCGACGAATAAATGTCTTCGGCAAGACGAATCACTTCGACGGGCGTGTCTTCGATTGCCGACGCGACGACCGTTGCGACTTTGGCGCGAAGCGGCGAAACATCGCCTTTGCCGTCCGGGTGAACGCGGTTCGACATAAAAACGACAAAAGTTTGCGAAACGCGGTCAATCCAAACTGATGTTCCGGTAAAACCCGTGTGTCCGAACGAGCCGAGCGGAAAAAGCTCGCCGCGATTCGACGAAAAAGAAGTGTTAATGTCCCAACCAAGCCCGCGCGTCGCGCCGTCTTCCGAGACGACAATCGGCGCGGTCATTCTGGCAACCGTGTTTGAACTCAAAATGCGCTTGCCGTCCAAAATTCCGCCGTTCAGAAGCATCTGACAGAAACGCGCTAAATCGTCCGCAGTCGAAAAAAGTCCGGCGTGTCCGGCAACTCCATTCATTCGGAAAGCCGTCGGGTCGTGAACTTGTCCGCGCAAAATCAAATTGCCCGTTTTGTCGTCGCCATCAAATTTTGAACCGAGGTAACTGTTTTGACCTTTTATATTTTCGGTTGGCGCAGTTCGCTTTCGTTTTTCAATCAATGAAGGTGCGCCGGATATGTCGCCTTTTGGACTTTCGTTGAATGCTTGCCAAAATTGAGAATCTTTCAGTTTTAGCGGATAAATAAAAGTTTCTCCGCTAAAACTTAGTAAATTTTCATCGCTAACTCTCTGCACAATCTCGCCAAGCACAATAAAACCAATATCCGAATAAACAAACTTCGTTCCCGCCGGTTGGCGCAGTTTTTCTTTGTAAAGCGCCTGCAACATTCCGTCGCGTCCCGTCCATTTTTCCCGAAGGTCGAAATCCGGCGCAAAGCCCGAAATGTGCGTCAGCAATTGTTGAATCGTAACTTTCTTGACATTTTCGTCTTGAATTTCGGGAATGAATTTGCCGATTGTGTCGTTCAAACGAATTTGCCCGCGTTCGACAAGAATCATTACCGAAGTCGTCGTCGCAATAACCTTCGTCAAACTCGCTGCGTCGAAAATCGTGTCGACCGTCATCTTTTCAACCGTCGGAACAAGCGAGCGATTGCCGTAAGCCTTGCGGAAAACGATTTTTCCTTTGTGTCCGACAAGAACGACCGCGCCCGGCAGTTTTTTATCGGCGATGTCTTTGGCAACCAGAGCGTCAATCTGATTCAGCCGTTCGGCTGACATTCCGACTGTCTGCGGTGCGGCAACCGGCAAAGATTGCCCGAAAGATTTGCCACAGAGAACACAGAGAACACAGAGAACACAGAGAATTTTTATAATTCGTAATTCGTAATTCGTAATTCGTAATTTATTCATCTTACTTTTTCGCCTTAAATTGCTTGTTTTTGTCGTCAAAACTTTCACGGCAAAGTTTGGCGAATTCGTGCGCGATGGGGGAGAAATAACCGCCTCGAAGACGCGCTAAACCTAAATCCCAATTGATTTGCGCGCCTTCAATCAGCCACGCGACGAATTTGCCGTCTTTGATTTCGTCGCTGACCGCTTTCGCTCCGGCGATGCCGACGCCCATATTTTTTTCGACCATTAAATTGATGGCTGATTGGCGCGAAAGCTCCATCACGATATTCGGTTTGACGCCCATCTGCAAAAAGAAATCGTCAATCAAACGGCGCGTGTTTCCGCCGCGCTCGCCCAAAATAAGCTGTTCGCCCGCAAGCGTCGCCGCGCTGATGACTTTTTGTTTGGCGAGCTTGTGTTTCGGGTGCGCAATCGCCACAATTTCGTCGCTGAACAGCAATTCGGTCTGAATATTGCTGGATTCGACCGGCAGGGAAACGAAAGCGGCGTCGATTTCGCCGTGTGAAATTTTCTCGACGAGCGCGTGGCTCGTTCCCGAAACGACGGTTACTTCGGCGTTCGGAAATTTTTCTTTGAGCTTTTGCAGAATGTCCGGCAACTGCATCGTCGCAAACATCGCCGAAGCCGAGCCGATTCTCAGTCGTCCGTATTCGGCACCTGCGAGTTCGGCGACTTCCATAATTGCCGTGTCGTGTTCGCGCAAAATTTTTCTGGCGCGTCCGATGAGCATTTCGCCCGCTTCGGTCAAAATCACGCGGCGCGGCGTGCGCGTAAACAGCGGCACGCCGAGTTCTTCTTCGAGCTGGCGAATCTGCATCGAAATTGCCGCCTGCGTGACGTTGACGATTTTCGCGCCCGCCGTAAATGTTTTTTCGTCGGCAATCGAAACAAAAGCCCTTAATTGTCGGATTTCCATTCTTTTATTAATGATGAACGTGGAATGATGAATGTTTCGGCAAAGAAAAACAACAAGCCTAAGCATTCATCACTAACGGTTATCGCAGATATAAAATCATTTAGTTTTGCTTATAGCAAGATTACGGCTAGAATATATATAAATTTTGGTTTTTCGTCCAGAAACATTTTACAGATGCGGCAGAATTCTGCAAATAAAAAGACCAGGCGCGGTTTGAAAAAATCTCAAAATCTTTATCTCGGCGCGGACGGCGGCGGCACGAAAACGCAAATCGTTCTTCTGGATGAAGAAAAACAATTGGTCGCCGAAGGTTTAGCGGGCGCGTCGAATCCTTTGCGCGTCGGAATTGAAGCGGCGGTTTTAAATATCTCGGCGGCAATCGATAAAGCGTGCGACGCCGGAAATAAAAATCGCGGCGACATCGTTTCGGCAACGCTCGGTTTGGCGGGCGTGCGGCGCGAAGATTTGCGCCTGAGGGTGCGGGAAAGTTTCAGCCGCAGCTTCGGTCTGAAAAAGGTCGAAGTCTTCACCGACGCCGAAATCGCGCTTTACGGCGCGGCGCTGGGAAAAGCCGCGCTCGTCGTGATTGCCGGAACCGGCTCGATTTGCACCGGACAAAACGAACGCGGGATGCGTGCGACGGCGGGCGGCTGGGGTCCGATTGCGGGCGACGAAGGCGGCGGCGCGGGCATTGCGCGGCGCGCTCTGCAAGCCATCGCTAAGGCTTCGGACGGACGCGGCAAACCGACGAAATTAAGCGATGTGGCGATAGAATACTTTCGCGCCGGGCGGCTCGAAGATTTATCGGTGGCGATTTACGCGCCGCAAGTCGATAATGCGCGCATCGCCGGTTTCGCCCGTTTTGTCATCGAAGCCGCGCAAGCGAATGACGAAATCGCTTTATATATTCTGCGCGAAGCGGCGGGCGAACTCGCGCTGGCGGCAACGACCGTTATTCACGAGCTTAAACTCGAAAGAAAAAAGTTTCCGATTGCGCAGGTCGGCGGAATTTTTCGCGGCGGCGACGGTTTAATAACCGAACCATTTATGGAAAAAGTTCAAACAATCGCGCCGAAAGCGTTTTTGATTGAGCCGTTTTTGTCGCCCGCGGTCGCCGCGGCGCGGATGGCTTTTGAAAATTACCACAAAAAATGAATTTACCAATCAGCGAACAGGAAAATCCGCGCACGGTGAACATCGACCGCGTTTCGACGCTCGACGCCGTTCGCCTTATCAACAATGAAGACAAGCTCGTCGCCGAAGCAGTCGAAAAGGTTTTGCCGGAAATTGCCGCGAGCGTCGATAAAATCGCGGAGAGATTAAAAAACGGCGGGCGACTTTTTTACGTCGGCTCGGGAACAAGCGGACGGCTCGGTGTTTTGGACGCATCGGAAATTCCGCCCACCTTCGGCGTCGCTTACGATTTCGTGCAGGGCGTCATCGCGGGCGGCTACGACGCGCTTTACAAAGCGACGGAAAGCTCTGAAGACGATAAAGAAGCCGGAAAAATCGATTTGCAAAATCGCGGCTTAACCGAAAAAGACGCGGTTGTCGGCATCGCGGCTTCGGGCAGAACGCCTTATACAATCGGCGCAGTCGAGTTTGCGAAAAGTTCGGGCTGCTTTACGGCTTGCATTGCCTGCGTTCCCGATTCTGCACTGACAAAAGCGGTCGAGATTGCGATTGTCCCGCAAGTCGGCGCCGAAGCGATTGCCGGTTCATCGCGGATGAAGGCTGGAACGGCGCAGAAAATGGTTTTGAATATGCTTTCGACGTGCGCGATGATTCGTCTCGGCTACGTCAAAGGCAATCGAATGACGAACGTCAAATCGTCCAACGTCAAATTAAAAGAACGCTCTCTGCGGATTTTAATGGCGGAAACTGCTTTGACTGAAACGACGGCGCAAAATCTGATGAATGAGGCAAACGGCGATTTGCGCGTCGCAATCTTGATGCAAAAAGCGGCTGTTTCGCGCGAAGCGGCGGAAAATGCTTTGACGGCAAACGATTTTATGATAGAAAGAGCAGTTAAATCTTTAAATTAAAAATTTTTCGGCATTAGACGCGCTGAAAATTTTGCAAATCGAGTCGCAAAAATAAAGCATTATTTCGGTTCAAGTGTTCGGCTAAAAATTTACGGAGGCAAACAAAATGAACGGTGAAAAAAGCGGTAATTTGATGAATGCCGGTGTCGCGCTGGCAATCGGTTTAGTGATGTCGTCGATTATTTTCGGTTGGTTTTACAGTAAAACGAAGAAAAGCGACGAGGCAATCGCCGTCACCGGTTCGGCGCGCAAGCGTATCAAAGCGGATTTGGTCGTGTGGAGCGCGGGCGTGTCGTCGGAAGCTCCACAGTTGGCAGAAGCGTATCGGCAGACGACCGAAAGCATTCCGCGCGTCAAGCAGTATTTGATAAGCAAAGGAATTCCCGACAATCAGATAACGATTTCGTCAATTACGACGACCGCTCTGAAAAAACACGACAATGAAGGGAATGAAACTTCGGAAACTACCGGTTACACGCTGCGCCAGCAAGTCGAAGTGCGCTCGAACGACGTTGATAAAATTGCGCAGATTGCCCGCGAAGCGACCGAATTAATCAATCAAAACATTTTGCTCGAATCGAACGCGCCGCAGTATTCATATACGCGCCTTGGCGATTTGAAAATCGAAATGCTCGGCGAAGCGGCGAAGGATGCCAAAGTTCGCGCCGAAAAAATCGCCGACAGCACGGGCAACAAAATCGGCGCGGTACGCTCGGCTCGAATGGGCGTAATGCAAATCACGGCGGCGGATTCGACTGAAGTTTCCGATGCCGGTATCAGCGATACGTCTTCGATTGACAAAGACGTGACGGCGGTCGTCAATATCAGTTTCGCGGTGGATTAAAAATGCGGCAGGTAAATTTATAAATCATCGGGCGGCGGATTGGTTATTATTAAATCTGCTAAATTTTAGGAGTAAAATTGTATTATGAACACGACAGCGGATTTTATAGTTCCGGGAGAATTTCTGCGAAGCGTCAAGATGACGCCGCAGGAATTGGCAATCGAAATTGCCGTCTATCTTTATGAAAAAGAACGTCTGACGCTCGGACAGGCGAAACGTCTGGCAGATTTAGACCAAATATCTTTTCAAAAAGAGTTAGCCGCGCGAAATGTTTATATTCATATTAAAGAGGCAGACGTTTTGCAGGATGTCGAAAATCTCGGAATTAAATCATAGCCGATGATTGTCGTCAGCGACACCTCACCGATTTCCAACCTTTTGCAAATTGGCGAGATAGATTTGCTGCGCCGAATTTTCTACAAAATTGTCGTTCCAAACGAGGTTTTTGCGGAAATTTGTCGAATCGAAAAACACAAGGAATTTCTGTTAAAGCAAAATTGGATTGAAACCGCAACACTTTCCGATTCAAAGTTGAGGGATAGTTTGTTAAACGATTTAGACGGCGGCGAGGCTGAAGCAATTGCCTTAGCCGTTGAATTAAAAGCCGATTATCTTTTAATGGACGAAACGAAAGGACGGCAAATTGCAGAAAACTACGGCATCAAGGTAACGGGCATTTTAGGCGTATTGATTAAGGCTAAAGAAGAAGGCTTAATTGCCGAGTTGAAACCGTATTTGCAACGCTTGGTTGATGAAGCGGGTTTTTGGCTTAATCCGAAGCTAATCGTAAAAATTTTGGAAATAGTTAATGAAAAATAGATGCAAACCTTAGACTTAATCATTATCTTTGGCTATCTAATCGGCGTTACGCTTTTCGGTGTATGGTTCGCGCCGAAACAGGAGACGACTGAAGATTATTTTGTTGGCGACCGCAGCGTTCCCTGGTGGGCGATTGCGGCTTCGATTGTGGCGACGGAAACTTCGACGATTACGTTTATTTCCGTTCCCGGCATCGCGTTTGCCAAAGGCGGAAATTTTCAGTTTTTGCAGCTCGTTTTCGGCTATATGCTCGGCAGAATCGTGATTTCGCTGTTGTTTATTCCGATGTATTTTCGCGGCGATTTGCAAACGGTTTATCAACTTTTGGGCGAGCGTTTCGGCTCGAAAGTAAAAATGCTGGCGTCCGCGCTGTTCGTCGTGATGCGAAACCTCGCCGACGGCATTCGCCTGCTTTTGACGGCGATTGTTTTATCCGCTGTTTACGTCGCTTTCCAACCGAACGCTGACGCGAATACAGTAATCGTCGCTTCGGTAATTCTGCTCGGCGTGATTATGATAATTTTCACGTATTACGGCGGAATGGAAGCGGTGATTTGGGTCGAAGTCGTTCAGCTCGGCATTTACATCGGCGGCGCGATTGCGGCGGCGGTCGTGATTCTGAATCAAGTTGACGGCGGAATGCCGCAGGTCTTGGAAATCGGGCGACAGTTTAATAAATTCCAATTATTCGATTTCACGCTCGATTTTACAAAAACTTATACGTTTTGGGCTGGTCTTATCGGCGGCTGTTTTCTCACAATGTCCACGCACGGAACCGACCAATATCTCGTCCAGCGTTACCTTTGCACTAATAAACCGAGCCGCGCGTCGCTGGCTTTGCTTTCGAGCGGGGCGGTTGTTTTAGGGCAATTTATCGGATTTTTATTCATCGGCGTTTTATTATTCGCTTTTTACGCGCCGTATAACGCGGCTGAATACGCCAACGCCGGAGTCGCCAATTCCGGCATTACGGCAAATTTTCCGTTCACCGGCGGCGACCAGGTTTTTCCCGATTTTATCACCAAACATATGCCTTCCGGCTTGAGCGGTTTAGTCGTCGCGGCGATTTTCGCGGCGGCTTTGTCTTCTTCGCTCAACGCCATCGCCGCGACTTTCGTCAATGATTTATACAAGCCTTTCAAACCGGCAGCCGATGACAAACATTTCTTGCGCGTGTCGCACTGGCTGACGCTCGCTTTCGGCATCGTTCAAATCCTCGTCGCTCTGGCGGTGATGAAGCAAAATCGTTCCGCGCTCGACCAGGCGCTTTCGATTGCGTCGCTTTTCAACGGTCCGGTTTTAGGCGTCTTTTTAGTCGGAACATTCATCAAACGCGCCAATCAGACGGCGGCTTTAACCGGAATGTCAGCCAGTATTTTAATGATGCTTTACCTGAAATTTTTCACGCCGATTGCCTGGACCTGGTATGTTTTAATCGGAAGTTTGACGACGTTTTCGGTCGCGTGGCTGGCGAGTTTCGTTTTCACCGTCGAGCCGCGCCAAAACGAAGAAATCTAAACTAAAGTTTTATAAAAATTTTGATATTTCTCGTCTTTGCCGGTTAAATGGTTTTATATTTTTGAATTGTGTTATGAAAAAATTTATCGCTTTCTTATCCGTGTTCATCTGTGTTCACCTGTGGTTAATTCCTGTTTTTGCTCAAACAAGCGAAAAATTTCGTCCTTCAAAAAAGGCTGAAAATTGGGCTGACAAACAGTTAAAGAAAATGACTTTGGACGAAAAAGTCGGGCAGCTCGTCCACATCGGCATTAACGCGCGGTTTCTAAATCAGGAAAGCCCGGAATTTCAAGCATTAAAACGGCAGGTCGTCGAAAATAAAATCGGCGGCATCACGGTTTTTGTCGGCGGCGTCTACGAAACCGTGCATTTGATAAATAGGATGCAGGAAAACGCGAAAATTCCGCTGCTCATTTCGGCTGATTTTGAAACCGGCGTCGGAATGCGTTTTGAAGACACGATAAATTTTCCCTGGAATATGGCGATTGCCGCCACGGGAAATCCCGAATTTGCCCGCAGACACGGCGTGATTACGGCACGCGAAGCCAGAGCGTTGGGCGTGCAGTGGGATTTCGCGCCGGATGTGGACGTGAATAACAACGCCGATAATCCGGTGATAAACGTGCGTTCTTACGGCGAAAATCCGCAGGATGTCGGGCGTTTCGCCGTCGCGTTTCTGCAAGGCTTGCAGTCGGGAAACGTGCTGGCGACGGCGAAACATTTTCCCGGTCACGGCGACACGGCGGTCGATTCGCATCGCGGCTTGCCGATTATCAATTTTTCGCGCGAGCGGCTCGGACAAATCGAACTCGTGCCGTTTAAATCGGTGCTTGACGCCGGAATCGGTTCGGTGATGGTCGCGCATATTTCGCTGCCGCAGATTGATAACACGGCGATTAAACCGCTCAAACAATCGATTAAAGCCTCGTATACCGAATCGGAAGTCGTCACCGAAGGCACGACGATGCCCGCGACTTTATCGCCGAATGTCATCACGAAAATGCTGCGCGAGGAAATGAAATTCGATGGTTTAATCGTCACCGACGCGATGGATATGAGCGGTTTGACGCTCTATTTTAATCAGGACGAAGCGGCGGTGCGCGCGTTTTTAGCGGGCGCCGACGTTTTGATAAAACCGGCGAGCGCGGACGCGGCGATAAAAGGCTTGAAGGAAGCCGTCGCTTCGGGCAAAATTTCCGAGCAGCGATTAAACGATTCAGTCCGCAAACAGCTTGCGTGGAAATACGAACTCGGTTTGGTCAAGCAAAAAATCACGTCGTTAGAAGCGATTGACACGAGCGTCTCCGGCACGCAAACCCGACAGTTAGCCGACGAAATCGCCGACAGCGCGATGACTCTGGTTAAGAACGAAAATAAAAATCTGCCTCTAACAAAAGGAAAAAAAGCGGCGGTTTTGTGCATCACGAACGGCGAAGACCGCGCGTTTGTCGGCAACACTTTTATGCAGAGTCTGCGCTCGCTCGGCTTAATTCCCGAAAAAATCGTCATCGACGAACGCTCGACGTCGAAGGAAATCAGCGAGGCAATCGAAAAAGCGAAAAACTCGGAAATCGTCATCGCCGGACTTTTCGGTCGCGTCCGTTCTGGCGCGAAAAACAGCGTCGGACTGCCCGACGCCGGCGCGGAAGTTCTGCGCAGAGTTTTAAAGTTGAAACCGGAAACCGTCAGCGTCAGCTTCGGCAATCCATATTTGCTGAAAAACTTTCCCGAGATGAAAACTTACGTCGTCGCTTACGGTGATATGCCGAGCCTTCAGCGCGCCGCCGCCCGCGCCCTTTTCGGAGAAATTAATTTTACCGGGAAACTCCCGATTTCGATTGCCGAAAATTATCCGCGCGGAACGGGTTTGAGATTAGTGGGAAGTGGAAAGCAGTAAATGGTAAGTGAAATACAAATAGCCAAAACGAATAACGAAAAGATTTTACCACTTACCGTTTACCGCTTTCCACTTCCCTAAATCGTTCGGGTAACTTTTGAAAGCGAGCGCGGCGCATCCGGGTTTAAGCCTTTAGCTTCGGCGAGATAGGCGGCGAAAAGCTGCGCCGGAATGATGAATGGAATCGGCGATAAAAATTCGTCAATCTTCTCCGGCATCAGAAGCGAGCGCGAGCTGAGCGCGGCGATTTTCTGGTCGTTGGTAATCGAAAACGAATCGGCGTTGAGTTCCTTTAATCGTCCCAATAATTCAATGTTGCTTTCGGCGGTCACGCCTTTCGGCGAAAATAAAATCACGGGAAAACGCCGCTCGACAATCGCCAGCGGTCCGTGAAAAAAATCGGCGGAGGAGAATCTCTCGGCGACGACGTAACAGGTTTCCATCAATTTCAAAGCCGTTTCATATGAATTCCCGTAATTTAACCCGCGTCCGACGACGACGCAGTTTTCCATAAACACGTATCTTTCGACGAGCCTTTCGACTTCGGACTTTAAACTTAATGCTTCGTCGGCAAATTGCGGAATCTTTTCGTAGGCAATTTTTTCGTCGGCTAAGACAGAGGCGAGCATATAAAAATGGAGCATCTGCCCGGTGTAAGTTTTCGTCGCGGCGACGCTTTTTTCGCGTCCGGCGTGAATTAACAGCGTTTCGTCAACGATTTTCGTCATCGCGGAATTAGCTTCGTTCGTAATTCCGAGCGTAAAGGCGCCCGATTTTTTCGCCGATTCCAAAACCTGATTGATGTCGACGCCTTCGCCCGACTGCGAAATTCCGATGACCAGCGCGCGATTTAATTTCAGCTTTGCTCCGTAAAGCGTAAAAACCGACGGCGCGGTCAGCGAAACCGGGATGCCCGTCGTTATTTCCAACAAATAACGTCCCAAAAGAGCGGCGTTGTCCGAGCTTCCGCGAGCGACCAGAACGATTAAATCGACGTCTTTTTCGCGCAAAAACGTGCCGAGTTTTTTAACTTTTTCGCGTTCCGCCTGAATGGTTTTTTCCAAAACGGCGGGCTGTTCCGCGATTTCCTGAAGCATTAATGACATAAATTTTAGTTTACCGGTCGTTGTTTTTCAGATTTGTTTGACAACTGAAAATTATAGAGTAAATATAGCTTAAATCTTCGGCGTCAAGCCAACCGAAAAAGGAAAAATTTATGTCATCCGAAATACCGTGTTCGGCAAGCCGTCTGCTTTCATTGGACGTTTTTCGCGGATTGACCGTTGCGGGAATGGTTTTGGTCAACAATCCGGGAACGTGGAGCGTGATTTACCCGCCGCTCGAACACGCCGAATGGCACGGCGCGACACCGACCGATTTCGTTTTCCCCTTTTTCCTGTTTATCGTGGGCATTTCCATCACGCTCGCGCTCGGCAAACGGACGGAAAACGGCGGCGCGAACCGTGAGATTTACCTGAAAATCGTCAAACGCGCCGTTCTTATCTACGCGCTCGGTCTATTTCTGGCGACGTTTCCTTTTTATAATTTCACCAAAGAAGCGTGGCTCGACGTTTCTACCGTGAGAATTATGGGCGTTTTGCCGCGCATCGCCATCTGCTATTTGTGCGCGGCACTAATTTTTGTGCGGACGAATTGGAAACAGCAGGCTTTTATCGCCGTCGCGCTGCTTTTAGTTTATTGGGTGCTGATGACTTTGATAAATGTGCCGGGCTGCGAAATAACTACTTACAACGATAAGGCTTGCAATCTGGCGGCGTACATTGACCGGCTGATTTTGACGGAGAATCACACCTGGAGACAATCCAAAGTCTTCGACCCGGAAGGAATTCTCTCGACGATTCCGGCGATTGCGACGACGCTGGCGGGCGTCTTGACCGGACATTGGCTCCGGCAAAAAAGAGACGATGATGAAAAGGTCGCGGCGATGTTTTTCGCAGGCGTTTGTTTGACGGCAATCGGCTGGATTTGGAATTTCTGGTTTCCGATTAATAAATCTTTGTGGACGAGTTCCTATGTCGTTTACACGGCTGGTTTGGCTTTGTGTTTTCTCGGTTTCTGCTACTGGCTGATTGATATTAAAGGCTACAAAAAATGGACAAAACCGTTCGTCATTTTCGGCGTCAACGCGCTCGTTCTTTTTGTCGGTTCGGGCTTGATGGCGCGAATTTTGGGTTTAATCAAACTCGGCGGCGCGGACGGCAAAACGATTTCTTTGCAGCAGGCGATTTTCGACAATGTTTTTCTGCCGTTCGCTTCACCAATCAACGCATCCTTGATGTATGCAATTTCTTTTATTCTGGTCTGGCTGTTTTTGATGTGGCTGCTTTATAGAAAACAAATTTTTATCAAGGTCTAACGGCGATTGATTTAGGAAAATGCACGAGTCCGCACGCACTAAGGGCGCAACTGCGAGCAAAATACTCTTACTTCGTGCGTGTTTCCGCAACTGGTTTAATCGGCGAATTTTATGAACTCTATAAACGAATCGAAACTCATTCGCGGCATCAGTCGCGCCGATATGGTGGCGATTACGATTAATTCGATAATCGGCGCCGGAATTTTCGGTCTCCCATCGAAAGCCGCCGCGCTGATTGGCGCAAACTCGCTGTTCGCGTTCATAGTTTGCGCGTTTGTCGTTGCGCTGATTGTTTTGTGTTTTGCCGAAGTGAGCAGTCGTTTCACGGAAACCGGCGGTCCGTATCTTTACGCCAAAGAAGCGTTCGGTTCGGTTGTCGGTTTTGAAGTCGGCTGGCTTTTCTGGCTCGTGCGCATCACGGCTTTTGCGACCAACTGCAATCTTCTGGTAAATTATTTGGGTTTTGCGAACAACCAATTTGCCAGAATTTTGACGATTGTTTTGGTTGTTCTGGCGTTATCGGCAATCAATTTAGTCGGCGTGAAAACTTCCGCGCGAACGACGAATTTTTTCACCGTCGGAAAACTCATTCCGCTTTTCGCGTTCGCTTTAATCGGTTTGTTTTTTATCAATCCGCAAAATTTGACTTTCAGCACAAACGTCGATTCGGCTACTTTCGCGCAGACGGTTCTTGTTTTGATTTACGCTTTTACAGGCTTTGAAATGGCGGTCGTGCCGTCGGGCGAGATGAAAGAGCCGAGAAAAAATCTGCCGTTCGCGCTTTTGACGGCGATTGCGATTGTCGCCGCGCTTTATATTTTGATTCAAATCGTCTGCATCGGAACTCTACCCGAACTGGCGACATCCGAAAGACCGCTTGCAGACGCGGCGAGTCATTTTCTCGGCACATACGGCGCGGCTTTTATTATCGTCGGCGCGACGATTTCGATTACCGGAAACTTAAACAGCCTGTTGCTTTCGGCTTCGCGCATTCCGTTTGCGATGAGCGAGCAGGGCGAATTGCCGAACGTGCTGGCAAAAACGCACGCGAGTTACAAAACGCCGTATGTTTCGATAATTTTGACGGCGGTTGTGATGCTGATTTTTACCGTTCAGACTTCGTTTTTGACTGCTTTGACCATCAGCACGATAACGCGGCTTCTGGTTTATGCCGCAACCTGCGCATCTCTGCCGGTTTTTCGACGCCGCGCAAACGCTCCGCAAGCCGAATTTCTCGCGCCGCTCGGCGTCGCGGCGGCAATCGCTTCGCTCGCGCTTATCGGCTGGCTTTTGTATAACGTGAAGTTTGACGAAGTAAAAATTTTAGCCGTCTGTGCCGTCATTGGTTTAATAATTTATTTCATTTATAGTTTTGTGAAAAAACAGCAGATTGTTGAGAGAAAACAATAAGATTTTTAACCACAGATTTTCACAGATGAACACAGATGGTAATGGATAATGGAAAACGGATAATGAATAATGCTTTGATTTCAGAATTACCAATTATCAATTATCAATGCGAATCAGTAGTTGAAAAGACAGACAAACAGGTTGATTGGTAGAATTTTCTTACTTATGGAAAATCAACTGATTCAACTTTATTTGTTTGTCTGT